>Ga0209365_1000241_pt1 | contig 10232 bp, 5 predicted proteins | sample WorMetimpBELIZE2_FD_187389 | JGI IMG/M metagenome (GOLD analysis project Ga0209365, IMG submission 187389) | Marine gutless worms symbiont microbial communities from Max Planck institute for Marine Microbiology, Germany - Olavius imperfectus... | ecosystem: Host-associated > Annelida > Digestive...
GACTATAGAGTCTGTAACTGTTGTCATTTGGTTGACATCGTGATTTCATTTGATTTGTGATTTGGGTTCAAGTAATTTGGATTTGATTTCATTTCATGTGATCTGATTTGTGATTTGGCATGATTTAAATCTTTTTGTCAAATGATTTGTGATTCCAGAATGTGATTTAATTTGTGATTTGCCCATCACTGTTACTCAATTCATTGTATTACATTATATTACACTGCACTGCAGGGAAGCCATCGGACTGAAAAGATCTGAAAGCATGTTGGATCTTAACTGTTAATTTAGCTTATTCCACCATCGCACTCATGCCGCTTATCTCAACAATGAATGTCTGCCGTGGTATAACGTGGTGATAACCTCGCGGGTCCAGGTGGAATAAGTGCGTTAAACCACTGCATGTTGTGGTCAAAGTTCGTTAACACTCACTTATCCCACTCCGGACATTCACTTGTACTGCTGTAGGTGTAAAATAATATGGATTCAGTGTGAACCGTATTTATGAGATGTGCTCGCACAGTGCAGAGAAATTAAGAAGGCTGTGACAAAATATGAGTAGCAACAACAATGAAAATTATATTTATACTTATTAAATACGCAACACATTTCAATCACTGATCAATGGAATAAAATGAAGCTCAGCTCAGACACCATGCATTGCAATGCTCCATATTGTTCAGAACAGTTCCTATGCACAAAATGTTGCCATACAGTGAAGTTACGTAATGTCGATTTTGCTTCAAATGAGTGCTGACCTTGAACAGAGGTTCAAAGTAAAAAATTGTCAATTTCTACTTAGTGGACCAACTGTACACATGATAACCACTGCGTTATTGCATAGACTTGCACACATCTTGCTGAATACTACATGCTTCTAATTAAGCCTTATATGACTTTTGATCACTGTAATTACTTATATAGCTGACATGCTAAATTTCTCTTAACACACAGTGACTTTGTAGAGGTCTTTAGCAGTCAGAAGCTGACTGAAAGTCATCAGCAGTGACACCATGTAATACAACATGTCCCAAAAATGTGCCAGGTTTAACTTGCTGTAGCTTGGCCAAAACTTAACTGATCTTTGAAATTCTTCCACTGCTAGAAAGGTTATGAAATTTGCTACGTAACTCATAATACTGCCCACCACACTTTAAGTATGTTGCTGCACTACCTTGGGAAATTATAAGTACAAGTACTCTGAAAAGAGGCGGTTCTGTGGTGGAGTTGGGTGGCTCGGTCCGCTGTGCCTGTCTCTGTACTTCTTGAGCAACCTGTTAACGGTACTTGTCATCCATCCTTTGTCCGGAAATTATGTCGTCAACTGTGTCGCATTATATTCATTCAACTGATACAATTGAATACTTTCTTTGTCGCTGAAACCATGTTTACAAACAATGCAGTAACGTCATGACGTCTGGGATGACATATTCTCGATGAAACAAGTGATTGTCAAAAGACATAAGTAAAAAGTATTGTGATGGAAATATTTATGTCCAGTTAGCAGGTTGTTTTAAACATCAGAAATATTAAAATTAGTGGATCAATCAGTCAATTAATCTGCGTTTATTAGCGGCATGACAGAACGCAGGCCAGCAATGCACACAAGTAATACACTTAGCAATAGTTCAAGAGTAATGTGCCTAATATTTGTCTTTATGCAGCATTCGTGTGATGAAGTTAAGAGTCTGACAAGCGTGTGGTATGTGATGGCAGCTGTAGTAAGTGTGTGCGATGTCTAAATTGTATCTCTGTCATTCAGAAGATTGAGGAGGTATTAGTGCGTGGAGGACATGGTTAGACAGTCGCATATCTTCATCCGCAATGTCACACAGTGACAGCTGGTCAACGTCGGCAGGTCTGGCGAGCAGTACGCGTGGACAATAGAAACGTTCAGATTCGAGTTAAAATGGAGCACTATTAGACAAATTTTCAATTCTAATTTCCCGAGGTAGTGCAGCAACATACTTAAGGTGTGGTGGACAACGTTATATGGTTTTGTCGAAATTTCATACTCTTTCAGCAGTGAAAAAATTTGAAGATTGGTTCAGTATTTGCCAAGTTACAGAAAGTAAAACCTGGCGCGTGTTTTGGGACACAGTGTAGAATGATCTCTAGCTACCATCTCTCTCCTTGCTTACTCAACTGCATTAACTCCAGTCTGTTCTAACCATATGCTCACATCAGCACGTAAAGTCGGCGTTTCATATCAGTGCTGTTTTGATCTAGACACCACAGTTGTGTCACTGTAGAATATATGAATTTATATCAGTATTCCATAGTATCTATGGACGCATATCACTTCCAAAATATAGCCTACTGTTCATCAAAAGTTGCAGATGTATTCAACAAGTTAAACACCACCAAAAACAACCCATCGCCATCTCTCCACTTAGCCAGAATAGTACGAGGGTTAAAAGATGGAGAAAAAAATTGATACTAGGTGTAATGGATGGACTTGCATGCAACAATGCTCAATGCAATGTGTTGCATCGTAACAAATCAACAACTAAAGTACCTTAAACCATGATATTAATAAACTTGACATTTAAATTCAAACTGTCCTATATACAACAATAGTGCAATCCAGTCATGCTAACAAAATGCATAACACAAAAACAGTACCTTGCTGTCTGAGCCAGTGCCATAAAATTACACATACATTTACCGTCACTAACTTGACAGTTACACAAACGATACTTATGACGCTAGACGACGAAACGTGAAACAATGCCAGACTGTTCTGTATCTGCCATCCATTCCAACATATGTAAATAGTTCAAACTGTTGACCAAAATGCATTCACATTCATCCAGTTACAGCAACACTGAACGAATATTGCAAAACTGACAGATCACTTCATCAATTGCTAATTTAGTGCATAATTAATGATATACACCGTAACAACCAGAGGCATACTTATATTGTCTCTGTACAGAATATATGGGTACACAGAAATAACTAGAGGGTTTTGCAATACTGCAATCAATAAAATGTCTTCATAATGCATATTTAACACATCAAACTGTCCAAGCAAGAATCAAAAAAATCTCTGGATGATACGAACGCCAGGATAACAACAATTCTAATACACTAACTTTAAACAGCAGCAGCAACAGCTGTATGGAGATCAACAAAACAGATCCACTAACCCATCTCTAAAACAAAGCGTCGTAAAGCTGACACCACATTAAACGGACAAACGAACACAACAGACACGTAATAACTAATGTCACTGTGCTTTCAAAAACACGATGGATTTATCCGTTGGGCCTTAGACATCTCTGAAACAACGGACAAATCCGCTGCAGGGGCGCCCGCAGGCGGACGCGTCCAGTAAATTTAAACCACAATTTAATTTTTTACTGAATTTTCCCGATTTTTCAGCTTCACCCAAACTTCAGAGCTTATTAGCTGTCACTTTCTGTAATAACTCTCTCAGCCATTTAGTTGTAATAGATGTAATACTATCATTTATGTAATACATCTATTATAACACATATAATAGTAATACTAAATTTTCTAACTGTTCAGAATCAGCCTATGGCAAAGTAGTTATCAGTATTACGTATCATCTCACTCAAGCTCGTTCCGCTCCCCACCGGTTGTGCGTCCACATTTTTAAACCCTGCGGCCGCTCTGATCCGCTGTGTCATTGAAGATGTTGTGTCTGTCGTGTAATGTGGTGTCAGTTTCAGCAGTTTTCACTGCTGCAGTCATGGGTCACTTTGGTAATGACTACAGCTAGGGGTGTGCAGAACTGATTTTTAGTTTGATATCCAAATGAACCTGTGGTTTCGGTTCGGAAACTGTTCTGTCCGTCTTGTGAAAAACTGCAGTTCAGTTTGGGTTGGATATAAAAGTAATGCAGTAATAATTACATTGTAAATTTGCTGTAATATTTGTATTTCTTCGTAGATTAGCATGTATCATAGCCTTTATACAGTTAGCTTACACTACAGTTAGAATAATAATTCATTATTAAATTTACAGTTTCCTACTGTACACTGTAACTGTTATTTAAAACTGATATAAGGGTGATAACAGGTATGGTAAACATGACGGAGAGCAGATAAGCTTTAAGAACATAACCTCGCAGAATACCACACAAGCATGAGAGATGGAAAGATCAAGATGACATATAACATTTGAACCAGTCTAAAACAGAGCATAAATCCCAACTAAAGATGAAAGATAAGTGACACCAACATGTGCAGATATATAGACACTGTATCACTTGCATGTTAATTGCCAAACACCTTAAAACATTACAGTGCATTTATATAGATTACGTGTTATAACTGGACTTCCAGTCAAATCCGCAGCTTGTCCATTAAAACTTTGAAACAGCGAAACCAAATCAGTTACTCGCACACCCCTAACTACAAGTGTAACCAAACTGTATGATATATACACACACGGCACATCTACATCACTCAGAGTGCATCAAGTCTCCTTATTAGCAGTATTTGTATTATTATGGTTAAGTTTTGAAAATCTTGCAAGAACGCAACAATACATTAGAACACTTCCAGTTTCAATAAAAGTTTCACATTCGTAATGTTTTTATGACCTCGATCTTTGACCCAGTGAAAATGTCTTCTTTTGTTCATGATCCTCCTATCAAGATATTGTACGTCAAGTACTTCTTTAGATATCATATATACAGAAAGCAGACAGCATGACAGCCACTGACAGACACAACACAGAACGTTACCTCATTCCAACTTTGTTGGCAGAGGTAACAACAGTGTTTTCTAGAACTGCAATATTCCATTAACTGAAAACACGCAAAGTGAAAAACTACAGAGGCGGCTGTGAAGCATCCCGATCCATCAGCTGAAACACACAAAGCTGATCAATACGACTTATCATAGACATATCATTCCTGAGTGATGACTACATGACTAAGTGTGCCACTCTCACGTTATATTATGATACAAATATAGCATGCTGACGGTGTACTTAATGCTGCTCTGAAGTTGAAACAAAATAGCAAATAACCTCAAAGAGCAATTCAGCAAAATAATATTACCGTAAGTCATAAATTCATATTCCATTTAGCTGGCACAATTTAACGAGGCTGCTTTGTTTCCTAATTTGCAGTAACTTGCTGCTACTAACAGTGCCGATTTACAAGTAGTGCAGTGTCAACATTCAACAGAAACAAAAAATGCTAATAAGACATCTGCAATGGATAAACTACACCATGTTTCAAAGAAGTAAGCCAAAATATTTTCGCCACAACTCCAACAAATGTTGATCCAAGTTCGTCAAAAATGGCAAACACATTCGTCTATCCAAGCTAATTGAAATGATAGACGATTCACCACACATGACTATTTTTGAATATTACCGTGGAAAAATGACTGCCTCTATAAGACACTGGACAGCACAACAGCTGACAGGAAATACAAACAATTCGTTATTTCATGGAACAAAAGAGAGTTTGCATGGTGTCAGAATTTCTGTTCGAAATGTCTACCGTGTGCTTCGATGCAAGCCTATAACCTGCAATGCCACAGATTGACTGTCATTTGAAGCTCAGTCATGCCCAGTCCTCTTGCACTTGCTACTGAAATGATCCAGGCTAGAGATATTTGTCAGATACACCTGTTGACACTGTAATCAACAGGGTTGAGGCCTGCATCGAAGCACGCTGTGGACATTTTGAACAAATTCTGATTGCAGTGCAAGCTCTTTTACTCAATAAAATAACAAATTATTTGCATTTCTTATCAAATAAATATTATCGTGATAGCCAACGTTGGTTATAGGGGGCAGTCAAGTTTTCCAAGGTAATGCTCAAAGATAATTAGGTGTGGTGGATCATTGTTTATCACTGTAATTAGCTTGATCGGACGAATGTTTTACAGTTTGATGAACTCTGATCAACATTTGTTGCAGTTGTGGTGAAAAATATTTTGGCTTACTTTTTTGAGACAACGTGTATATTTTGTAATGACCACAGTAACACATCCTGCAAACGACTGCTTAAATAGGGGATGACACATTAAGAATTTTCACCTCATCCACGCCATACTGTCCCCATCCTCATCCTCGTCCCCATGGCACTTTTCCCAACTCCACCACATTGTCCCCATTTCCATCCCCATAGCACTGTCGCCAACTCAATTGCATTATTGCCATCACCACTTGACAATACTTATCCATCCGCACTCCCACTGACATTTCAGTTTTGTGATCATACCAATAATTAACGAAAATTCACGCTTTCATGGTTTTAAAAGTCCAGCAAGCCGACAGGCCAAATTTATCACACCACTTTATCAGACGACAATAAATCTGCTGGTTTTTGTACGACACCACCTGTTATCTGTTGTTGGGTGACAGCATGTCCATTGAAGCCTAGTCAGCAGTCTGTCTAATGACTGATATCAGCAGCCCAGAAGTGCGCCATCTAGACCTATCATGACTAATCATGGCTCTGCTTCCATGAATCTGTGGCATAATCAATTTCCCACAAATTTTGTCTACAACCGGCATTTGTTGCCAGAAAAATGTGACAGTGTTTAAAATTATGCTGTTGTATGCGTCTTGCTTAAAGCCCACCGTATTAGGGTCAATTTTCACTCATGCAAGATCTCTGTTGGATCAACACCATTACTGCGGTATTCCCACAGTTGTCATTACTGTTCCCGCAGTACTGACGTATGTTAGTTAACATAGCTGCGCGAGTACTGTAGGATTGTTCCCGCAGTTAGCGCGATATTACTGTATTTCCCATTACTGTGTCATCCTCTATGTTTAAATTACACACATCAGTACAATGCAAAATGATCACTACAATATATGAAGATAGCAAGTATTTTCAGAAGGTATAAACTGCTCTCATATCTACTATATTACTTTTACTATATTAATACACAACAAAGCACATCTCATTACAGAGACAGTGAAACATTTTGTATCGTTCAACTACTTGCTGTCAGTAACTGCAAAATCATGTCACCTTCGTCCATTTAAACCAGATTTTCTCCAATCTACAACACTGTTGAAGTACAAGATAGTCATGTGTATACTAAAGAAATAGATCACCATAACAATGCACAACAGTTTTGCACGAAATACAGAGCGTCTCAAAAAGGCTGGTGCAATAACTTTGCCAGATCTGAAAAATTTTTTCAAAACTTGTATAGCAGTTACTACTACACCTTAAATGTGTTGCTACACTACCTTGCGAAATGCAAATGTTCGAAAATGACAAATTATGCATACGATAAAGTCTAACCATGTTGAACTTTCAGTTAAGTATTGACTTTGTCACAGAATTTGATCAAAGTATCCTCCCTTAAACAGCAGACAAGCTTACAGATGTGTGTTCACTCGTCAATTGGCGAAAGAGTTCTTTATCTTTCTAGTACAACACTTTCCCACAGAGAACCCGTGACCCTGGTTTCTGCAGCAGGAAACACAAGAGTTCACATCACCAGATCAAACAGTCCCGATCTCAGTCTGGTGGCATATACCATATGTGGCATCATGAATGGTATACTTACCAGCTGGTTGTTCAAAATGTCGATGAACTGAAGAAGCGACTGCTGGTCATTTAGTACAGCATGATCACATTATTGACGATGCAGAAATAATGAGTGAGCATTTCACAAGGTAGTGTAGCACCATTATTAAAGTGCGGTGGGAATTTTATACACGGTTTGTTAGAAATTTCATGGTCTTTCTAACAGTGAAAAAATTTTGGAAATCGATCAGAGTTGGGAAAGTTATTGCCAAAATTCAACACCACCCTTTTATGAGACACAGTGTAGACAAAAAGAGCAAAAAAACTATTGCTGTTATTATTCCACCACCATTATGATCTATTATGGGTAAAAATATGCGACTTGTAAACAGTTAAATGCATCACATGAATCAGTTGGTCGTCATGTTAATAACTGCACACAAATTATAACCAAATCGCTAGAGTGTAAGTCACAACTCTGTTCTGCAGTGGTGAAACAAACAACATTACACGTTCATGCAGTGTATGATTGCTACACAGAACTAGCCGTCATGTGCTAAGACTTCACGACTTACTATCAATTTGCTCTTGCATTGGTAGACCTGCTGCCAAGACTGGCATGGAATCTGCAATATGAGAACTATTATCACATTCTAAAGCATCTTGCTTACTGGACGACAATGAGGACACTTCAAATGGTAAGTCGGCCATCATGTGATCTACTGTGGAACAGGCAGCTACAGAGTCAGTAATCTGTGCCACAACGTCATCAGAGGCGTTATTGGCAGGAAGCTCATCAATTGTGCACTGAAGTAAATTCAGCTCATTATCACACTCACAGGCAGCATTGTCACAGCCTATGTCACTAACACTAGTTGATGCTGGGACAATGCCACGTATATCATCACTGCCCGTTACATCTGGCAAATCTTCAGCATCCTTGTATTGAGGACCAACTGCATCATACACAGACCGACATGCCAGTGAGCTGGTTTCTACAGCTGAATGTTCAGATGCAGCGCAACTCTCTGGCACAAGATCAACCTCCGACTGCTGCATACACAAACCAGAGTGTACTTCTGCAGAGTTTTCTGTACTTCTGTCTACATTCTCATCACAAGTAGCACTCTGAATCTCAATGCTCTTTGCTAACTCGTGATCACACTCAAACGGATCCAGCTGTAATGGTTGCACAACATCATCAGCACAACATTCACCAGTTCTTGTTATCACAGTCGATTGCAAAGTAGAGTTTGATGCAGTCGTTGCATCAACAACAGGCTGTGTAGACAACTTCACATCACCAGCTGGTGACTTGTCTAACAGTCTAACATCGCTCGATGCAGCCTTGCCCACAATATGCACATGACCAACATCATCCACATTCTGGACCTCACTAGGACTGGCTGCTTCAGTTGCCAACTTGCTGAAAACGACAACCTGTGGAGCTGCACTGGACGGAAGAACAGTCTTGCTAACAGTAAATTTGCGCCTCACACTTGCTGCAAACTTGCTAGTTTTTCCCGATGCTGCCTGCTGTGCTGGCATTAGCTTTTCATAAGCCGGAATAGATGCCGCAGCTGATGTTTCAGTCTCTATGGAAACAGAAGCCACCGTACTATGACTGTGATGTGCATCACTTGATGCTTGCATTAAATTCTTTGGTTCAGCATTAGTATCTGCTTGCTCGTTATCAGATCTGACTACTTCCAAATCTGGAGTATCAGCAACATCATTTGGCAGTATGCTGAAATCCTGTGGAATGTATGCCGGTGATTCTAAAGTTTCACTGCGAGCTACTGATTGAGACAGGTTCAGTGATGGACGCTGATGAGAAGTTGTAGTGTTGGCAGAATCACCTTCAGCTGTATCTGCTGTGCTGCTGCTTGCTTCCAGCAGCTGATTGTCACACGGAGTAACGCGGACTGAAGTATTCACTGCACTATTGCTGTTGGACATGACATTCTGTGATGGTGATAGGCCAGCCAGAATTGCCAAATTACGTGCACTGAAAGTTGCTATTTCGCTAAGCAACCGCCTTTGTTGTTCGGCATAATCACGGATGCCCTACAATGCAGCACATTCAGCACACTCAACAAAACAACAGTTACATCATCACAAAGACTAAAAGTCTATGTACACTGCCAGATAGGCTGCCACGACGTGTCACCATTGCCACGAACAACGCTGCATGTTGCAGCACAAAAACAAGCCCCAAGAAAACTTGCATTTCTCACGAACAGTGTAATTAAAATATCGATGTTTACTGTCAACCGATATTACTGGAGATTCCAAACATTTAATTTGTATACATATATTTATTCTGATCTGTGATCAACGTTCTGGTACACTTAGCAAGAAGACAGTGTGCTGACATTAAAGACTGGTCCAACTGGTGATCAACAGCAACAGATGAAAAAAATCACTGGCGTCAATGGCCCAATTGGTCATGAGCTCAAGATAAGAAAGATTCATTCTGAAAAGTTACAGCTATCTGAACCGAAAAGCACTATCTGAATATGTTATCACGCTACATCAAAACTGTGAACTGAATTCATTCAGAAGGATGACTGGCCAATGGCCATCATATACTCTGGATGTGAATATGTATCTTATAAACACCTTGGCACTTGGCACTAAACTAAGAACAAGAAGCTCCGCTAACGCTAAGAGGACAGCGCGGCCGTTGCAGAAATATTGAAGGGGATCTGCAAATATTTGGAAGCTTCCCTAGATCAAGGCTACGCCTACT
>Ga0209365_1000242_pt1 | contig 10228 bp, 7 predicted proteins | sample WorMetimpBELIZE2_FD_187389 | JGI IMG/M metagenome (GOLD analysis project Ga0209365, IMG submission 187389) | Marine gutless worms symbiont microbial communities from Max Planck institute for Marine Microbiology, Germany - Olavius imperfectus... | ecosystem: Host-associated > Annelida > Digestive...
ATCTTATCTCTACAATCTCCTCCAACTACACCAGCCATCACGAGCTCTCCGTTCTTCAACCCAGCAACTACTCCAAGTACGGTATACCATTACGTCTACTGATATTGGTCGGCGCGCCTTCAGCTACAGATCTCCTGCAACATGGAATTCCATTCCTATATCTATCAAAAATTGTTCGCCCTATATAATTTTCAAGCGTCACTTGAAGTCTCACCTCATAACCCAGCTCATTAACAATTAACACACTCCGTCTGCAGGTCACCCGGTGACTTGCCGCGCCTCCAATTCATGCTTAATGCGTGACTATGCGCGCGTTATAAATTTTTGTATTATTATTATTATTATTATAACTGTGTCATATTGCACGTGGCGAAAGTTTTGACTTACTACTTCTAATTAAATATCTTCAGTTTCGATCGTAAAACACTATATTTTTCGCTGCAATTTTAATTTCGCGATTTTCTTATGTAGAAAATTTGCTGCATTTTAATTCGCAAATTTTCCGGTTGAATGCACTGACCTATGATGGTGACGTACAACGACTATAGCTGACCACATTAACGAATTTTTCCAGCAAGTAGCTGCTGATCTGGGCCCACTGACAGACTGTGTCACAATGTGCAGTCAGTCTACGCTGAATGATTTTGTCATAGATCAGTTTGCAGTGGAGAGGAAGTTGAGCCAGATTAACATCTATAAGGCACCCGGACCAGATGGGTTGCCCAACCGGTTACTGCGTGACTTGTTCGTCGCTGTCAGGTCCAGTGTGCGCCATTTATAATGCGTCTGTTAGACAAGGCAGCGTACCGAGTCGATAGGAGGCCAATGTGATCCCGGCCCCGAAAGCACACCCACCACGACTGATTGAATCCGATTTGAGACCCATCTCTCTGACTCCAACGCTCAGCAAATTACTGGAATCATTTGTTGGAGCATGGATATTAGACAAGATTCGAGGGAAGTTAGGCTACAATATGGAGCTATGAACGGTCGCTAATTGACATAGCCCTAATGCACCACTGGAACAAAGCTGTCCGTGCGGTCTTCATTTCGCTAAGGCCTTCGACCATATCGACCACAACATGCTGTTAGAAACGTTCATGGAGTTTAACTTACCTGACACCATTATTCAGTGGATGTGTTCTTTCTTGCGAAACAGACGTTAGCGGGTCAAGATTGGTAGTGTGACCTCAGATTGGTTGAAGAAGGATGCGGGCATGCCACAGGGATCATATCTTGGATCCCTGACATTCATTATGTTGATTGACAAGCTGCAGACGTCCTGTATGACACACAAGTTTGTGATGATACCACACTGCCTGGGATAGTAGCTAAGTTTGCTACAAGCTGCATGCATGAATGCTGTAACGAGCTCGTAGAACAGATCCAGGAGGTGCGAATGATCGTCAACGGTCGCAAGACGAAAGAAATGATTATTGGCCAGATCCTGAAAGATCCACTGTCAGATTGGTTGCTCAGCGACACAGTTGTTGATAGAGTACCAACATTCAAACTCTTTGGAGTCCATGTGTCCAACGACTTGAAATGGACAGAACACGTCCGAGCTGTTACGTCGAAAGCATCATCACGCTTGAACTTCTTGAAACAGCTGAAGCGAGCAGGATGCGCAGAGGGTGATCTTAAGTACTTCTATACATCTGTTGTGCGCCCGATACTAGAATATATATATGCATGCCCGATGTATCACACCGGATTAACAGCTGCGCAGTTTGATGCACTAGAGTCCGTCCAAAAGCGCGCCATGCGCATCATATACTCTGACGACAACAGCGCTGATTAGTTATTACAAGACCCGTATAATCATTTCTGGAGTCGATACACTGAAGGATAGAAGTAAAGTGCTGACTGAGAGTATTTTTCAATAGACATATTCTTATCAGCAGTTCACTAATTCACTTCTTCATTATCTGCTCCCAGATCCGCGTGACATGATCTCCTATACCACCACTCCGTGCTAGTATTAACTATTTACGACCTAAGGGCCATTCGTTTGAGCTACCTAGGTGTGCACTAGAATTGCATAAAAAATCTTTTCTACCTCGATGTTTTTTTTAAATATGTGCAGCTCTGCAATCCGTTATACTTGGTTTTGTACAAGTGTTTGTATTTTTTTCTTTCTTTTGTTCTAGTGTTTGCATATGTTGAAGTTTTTTCTATGGTTACTAGTGCATATACGTTTGTTTTATGTTCAATAGAGATCAATCAATCAATCAGCAATGACTGTTAATAGTCTCAGACATCCACAACCATTCTACCAACTGCGGAGTCGTACTACCACATTTCGCAACTGTTTAATACCATATTGCCTGAACACTTACATGTAGCTGTAAACGTTTTGTTAGTTATTACCTATTGTGTAGCTCTATCTTGTTAATGTCATGTTTACTGTAACTAAGCCAGCATGTTAGCTGCTATACGATTAAAACCATTGATTGATGACACGCAGTCGCCGCACTTTCAACACCACAATCTGTGCAGGCCAAACTGCATCATTTGCAATAGGGACAACTGTCTTCATTTCTGACTCGGCTCTTTGTCAGGTTCCGGCAGACGGGTGACTTTTTTAGATGGTTTTTAAAGGGTATTTCATATCACATGAGGTAAGGTAAACTTATGGTGATGGGCAATTCCAAAAATTTGCGGGTATTTAATTTCTCAAATCTACTCAAATCGCGAAAATCTGATGCTAGCGTAATATATGTGTTTTACAGTAGTACAAGATTTTGTGCCAGAAGAAGTGATGGGCAAATATCAAATCAAATCTCAGTGCCAAATCACAAATCTTTAGAAAAAAGATTTATATCTTTATGCCAAATCACAAATCACACCCCAAATCACAAATCATTGTAGCTCAAATCTCAAATCAAATCATAATTTTGATCAAATTTGAAATTAAGAAATCTTGGAAGTTTTGCATAATGACAACATGAGGCATAAAATTTTGCGAAAAATAACCGGAAAATGACACAAAACGCAGATAACGCCTGTTGTGTGCGAGTTTCAGAATAATGTTTGGTTTGCTGATAGACATACAACTATCACTGAAGGCCATAAAACACTGCATTCGACTCCGACCAGTCCATATTACTGTGAGTTGTGATTTAATCAAATCACAAATCAAATCATGATTAATTCAAATCAAATCACAACCTTCCAATCAATCAAATCTTCTTGTAATGAAATCAAATCACCAAATGTGATTCAATCATGATGTCATTTAAATCATGATTTAAATGAAATCATGATTTGGACTTGTCCATCACTGGCCAAAAGACAGTTAAAATTATTTTATAAAACGACTCTTTTCACAGATGAACACTACAGAGGGAACAACATAAACCAACACTTTCTGCAGCTGCACAGACGTTTCCTGGACAACACTGCATGAGCATGCACCTCCTCAAGAACCTCGCCTCCACTCTCAGCATTTTGAGCCACGAGCTAAGCCCAGCAAAAGTTCTGGCTACATTCCTGTTCTGCAAATTTCATATAATTAAATCACTACCAGAGTTAGTCTACTCAATATTTGTCAAACAATATGCAATAAATTACTCAATGTATGAACATGCCTAGCATACTGTACACGCATGATGACGAATTTAATGACTAACAGCTGACTAGTCAGTCACAGCAGAAGTCAGTGAAATGCAGCATTTGAGCGTTATAAAATTGCCATCCTAAGCACAGACATAGTATCAATGTTTAGCAGCAGCAGTCACCTGCTTACTATCTACCAGTTGTGACAAAGCTTTTATCAGTTGTGCTGCAGCGTCAAAACGCTGGTGCGGTTGTGTGGGTTTTGTGCAAGACTCTACCAGTTCTGAGATGCCAAACACAGAGTCTATGTCAGCCGGCGTACCATGCAGCAAGCCACCGGACTGATCTTTGTACTTGGCGTATGGTGACAAGATAAAACGACAAATGGCGTAGTAGTTACGATCAGAGACATGGCGATCACACAGAGCGTTCGACTGTTCTTCAGACATCTGGCAGTTATTCCTTCATAATCACATACATCCACTTTATCAAATACACAAATGCATTGTACAATAATATGCCCACTAAAACAGCCCATTTATATCTTCCTGTCACCAGCGGTTAAAGTGTAATGGGACGCAGGACACATCCTTCAAGGGTACGCCCACCTCAAATGTCCTAAAATGCAGAGGAATGCTCGCAACCACATTACCACACTTACTCTGCAGAAAATTAATAGACAGCTGATAAGCAGCTTTATATATTTTGTGCTTCAATAAAAAATATTTCAAGATTTACGTTGCTAGGGGCCCAAACTTGAACGTCAACGTCTGATTTCGCACTTTAACTTACCACTGCCAGCCACAGTTTTTAAAAGTAAGAGACACTAGCTAGTACTTGTACAGTGTATATGCAATACATGCGTAGAACAGAAATTCATCAGCTTTAGAGCCATCAGCGTTGTGTTTTAAGATTTGAGAGGCTATACAAAAACAAAGTGATTACAGTTTTAGAGTATACAGTCTAGCAGCATAGTCAAAAAAATATAAAAAATTTACGTAAAAAACTTAAAAAGAAACTACATGCTTAAGTTTGATATTTGCATACTTGTCACCACAAACAGCAGTTAACAGCTACTGAAATGCAAGTGGCATTAAGATATTATGCAATGCTGTTACTTAAATTTTATTATGTATTTTGTCAGTAATCAATACTACAAAATGCAAGAATTTTAGCATATCAAACTTATGAAGACTTGTACATGTTGATTAGTATTCAAATTAAGAAGTTAACAGTAACAGGACTCATTGGTTAAGATGATGACAACATTGTGACTATAGGAGTCGATGGCATCAGAAATGATACAGCAGCAAAACTACTTCAGTGCTCCAGAAAAATCTACAGGAGACTCTACCTGACGAAATATTTAATTGTGAGAGAACCATGTAGAAGTCAACATTTTCTGCAACTTTGCATTTTGCAGACACAACACAAATTTCTCTCAAGCACATACAGCGTGGGTTAATGAAAACCACACCACTGCACTGTTTTGTTTACAAGTTACAATTCAACCTCTGACTGTCCAAAATATTTGCCATTGCATATACACCGTGTGCAGAAAAAAGGTGCCATTTTATTTTCGACTATAACACTCGCAATTCTTGGTCGATTTTTAATGCGCGAAGCAGCTATGCTAGCGCGGTCTTGGGGATCTTAATTCTGTCCGTCCGTCCGTCTGTCCGTCACTCACACGCGTGCTTTGTGACGAAAAAAGAATATATAGCTAAAAGTTCGACACCACATGAAAGGGTAATTAATCTAGTTTTCTGATACCAACAGAAGTTGGTGGTCGATGTCCACTTCCACCTGAAATTTGCGCTTAAAATGACCCCCCTTTGAAAAACGCCGACTTCGACCAATATCTGCTTATAACGTCTCAACCGTAAGAGCTAGCGAAAAATGTTTAGTTACAGCGAATAGGAAGTCGACCACGCGCTTTCCAACGAGCTATAAATGAAGTGCGTACGTTACCCCTAACTCCCCCAATGGGTGGCTCAAAAAGCAAATTTGTCGTTTCTGTGAATGAAATTTAAGTTCAACTGTTCAATCGAATAAAGTCTGTTCCATAGTTTATTTGTGTGAAAACTTCCAGCGGCAAAGTTGTAGCAGAACCACTCTCCTATCCAACGGTGTATGGGTTGAAGTGAAACAGTTTGTACATGATTCGTAGAGTATTCAATCATTCCTGTTTCCAATGGTAGAAAAATTATCAAAATCTATCAAAAATTACCACAGTTATATTCGACAATATAGTGGAATATTTTTCATAGGTTATAGGAAAACTTTCACGATGTGCGATGTCTCACAGTTATGACGACATCAAGCCATTAAGTAAGTAAATTAATGTGATTGTGGGGTATTCATTCCTGTTTCCAACGGTATAAAAATTATAAAAATCCACCAAGGGATGCGAGAGGTATAGTCGAAAATAAAGTGGCACCTTTTTTCCGGACAAGGTGTACATAAAAACGCTTCAGAATCTTTGGACTTTATGGCGCCACAAAATTAGTTTGTAACATTAACTTTAACGAATAGTTTAACTTTAACGAATCTTACAACCTTCCTCTAACTGTAGTAATCTGAGTCAAATAATGAAAAATCACTAAAACAGATCTAGAATGGACACAAAGTAAACACGCACAGTGTAAATGTTAAAATCATACTCACAAATCAATTACAGACCTGTCAGCACAGTTATCAAACTGACTGTACATTGGCTGATCCCAATTAGTCTTCTTGTCTTCTTTGATCTGATGAAGATCAACGACCATGATGCCACGACCATCCACCACAATGACGTCTAAGCTGATTTCATTGACAGCAAATGTCTCATAGCCGACATCAGTCAAGTAAAGTCCATACTGAGACTTGTTATCTGTCAATTTCTTTGCTATCAGCAGCAGCCTCATAGCCAAATATGCACGGCTCGACCACGCTGATTCATGGAATTCAAGTAACGGCCGATAAACTGATTCAATGGCAACATATCTGCCACATGCTCCGATGTAAGTTGGAAATGGCCAACCTTCAGACTGAGGAAATGTCTGGAAGATGATTGGCTCCTGATTCAGCATAATAGTCACAATCAGTTGTATTCGTTCTCTTGCTGACAAGTTAATTACATCGAGTTTTTCTCGGTATCGGTCCATGATCTTCTCAAGCAGACGTTCTGTAGGACACGCCGTGAGTTTTGACATACCAGTAACATATGATGTCAGCCACTTACTGCCTGATGCCATTAAAGCCTTCACTGCCGCCTTACTTACGTCACAGCCACGTGGTTGCCGGACTGATGAGCATATGTGTTCTTCCCAAGAAGCAATGTCTTGATTCCTTCCGAGCTTTGTCAAAATCACAGCCTTTCCATTAGCAACACCTGCAAACCACAAACCAATATTAATAACAAAAGTACTACGAGCCACAGCCGCGCTAACATGCGTCTGTGGCTCGCTCCCCATTATCCTAGGCATGTGGAACCGCAGCCATGCAGACACGCAGCCATGCCCCTAACTGCTATACAAGCAGACACGTGGCAGGGCACACATAGTACAGCCACACACACACGTGGCCAGGTAGATAGGTATTTACCAATCACGACACATCGCCTTCTATTATTAGCCTGCAGCGTCAGATAGTGACCGCGCAAGCACGCAGACATCATGTTTTTGGGCCACCCTATGGTGGCATCAGGGGCAATATATGCGCTTTATGTGAATTTTTTAACACAAACAAACCTTGTAGCAGAGTTTCATCGAGAGAATGTCAGTTTTACTCGTAAAACAGCGAATTAGCGTTTCTGAGCCACCTTTTTTGGGGGAGGGGGCTTAGGGGTAACGTATGCGATATATTTTTAGCTAGTTGGAATGCTCATAGTCGACTTTCTATAGGTTATAATTAAAAATTTTTCGCTAGTTCTTACAACTGAAGCATTAATACGTCGACATCCGCCTTTCTTAAAAGAAATTTCATTTATATGGATGAACATACATTCATTCTACTGTATAAAGCGATGGTCCGTCCACACATTGAATTTGCAAATTCTGTTTGGTGTCCATACAAACTAGGCGATATCAAAAAGATTGAAAAAGTCTAGAAAAGAGCCACAAAAGTGATAATTAAACTAAAAAATAAACCATATTGAGACAAACTATTTCATTTAAATTTGCTTACTCTAAAGTACAGACGCTTGCGAGGTGACATGATCGAAGTTTTTAAAATAACCCACAATATATGTGACAAAGCAGTTTTTCATGATCTTACCTTCTATGCAATGGCTAGTACAATAACTATAAACTGGTTAATCATTATTTTCATCATGACTTACGAAAGCATTTTTTTCTGCACGTATTGTAAATATTTGGAATAGTCTTCCAAATGCAAATGTTGATGCCAGCAGTTTTAATGCATTTAAAGCACGGTTAGATAAGTTTTGGTAGCACCGAGCAGTTAAATATGATTTTACAGCTGACTTGAACCGGAAACCGATCAGAAGTTGTTAAGTCACAAAGTTTTTATTAAGTTAGACATATAGATGCGGACATAAGAGATGTCAGCACCTACGTCCGTAATGTCCTGATGAGTTGAGTTGAGTTTACCGCCAACATCTATACACCGTTGGATAGGCGAATGGTTCTACTACAACTCTGCCGCTGGAAGTCTACACACGAAGAAACTCTGTAGCAGACTTTATTCGACTGAACTTGAATTTTATTCACAAAAACGACAAATTTGCTTTTTGAGCCACCCTTTGGGGGGAGTTAGGGGTAACGTACGCACTTTATCTATAGCTCCTTGAAAAGCGCGTGGTCGCTGTAATTGAACATTTTTCGCTAGCTCTTACGTTGAGACGTTATAAGCAGATATTGGTCGAAGTCGGCGTTTTTCAAAGGGGGTGGGTCATTTTAAGCGCTAATTTCAGGTGGAAGGGGACATCGTCCGCCAACCTCTTTTGGTACGAGAAAACTAGATTGATTACCCTTTCATGTGATGTCAAAATATCTGCTGTGTTTTTTCGTTTCGTCATAAAGCACGCGTGTGACAGACAGACGGACAGACAGACATAGAGACAGAATTACGATCCCCAAGACCGCGCTAGCATAGCTGCTTCGCGCGGTAAAAAAAATACACCCTCGAGCATCTTTCCAACTTAGCGATTGAGGTTGGCAGTTATGGTGATATCCAAGAGAACTTTTATACAGTATATGATACTCTGTAGACTCTATTAGATCAGTTTTACCCTGAACGTGTTATTACTGTCACATCGACCGATCCACATTTTATCACACCTGTTATCAAGGCCATGCTCCGGCGAAAGAATCGCCTTATGGGAGCCGGTCGGACAGATGAAGCTAATGCATTGGCTAAACGAGTACGGGCCTCGATCAGTCGGCAAAACTCATTGTTGTTGCACAATATGTGACACAAGAAAGAGCATTAAACTTACATGGGCCAAAGTGCGGCAAGTTCTGCACGGACGTAAGCACAACCGTGAATTAGATGTCGCCGGCATTGATGCTAGCATACTGAATAACCATTACGCTGCCATATCCAAAGATCACTGTTACACAAAACCCAGAACCAAGCTGTCAGTCCAAGACAGCCACAGCCTGATCTCTGAAATGGATGTTTTCTATATGCTGGATCGACTCATACCAACTGGAATGGGCCTAGATGCTGTCCCTGCTTGGTTCCTTCAAATGGTGCGCCAGCTTTTGCTGCTCCTCTTGCCATCCTGCTCAACCAATCCATGTCTGCTAATGTGGTGCCACAGCAATGGAAATATGCTACTATTACACCAGTCTCAAAAATAACCAAGCCTACACAGTGAAGTGATTTCAGACCCATTTCTGTTACGTCTGTTTCTTCCAGACTTACTGAAAGATATATTGTACGATTCTTTATCTATCCTGCACTACTGCATGCACCACCGTCACTTTGTTTCAGTGACCAGTTTGCGCTTAGGCCCTCTGGTTCAACAATGGCGGCGCTTGTTGCCTTGTTCCACACTGTTGGTGATATGCTGTCATCCAACAGCTTTGTGTACGTCATAGCTTTAGACTTTTCGAAGGCATTTGATAGCGTATGCCATTCAACCTTGATGGACAAGATGGCACAGTTGGCCATGCCTGATCAAGTTTATAACTGGATCAGAGACTTTTTCTACGAGCGCTACCACTGTGCCAAGTTTGCTGGGGACGTCTCTCTTTCTGTGGACATTACAGCTAGTGTGGTACAAGCTCAAGTCTTGGACCAGCCTCATATATAGTCACTGCTGCTGACTTGCGACCAAAGTGTACTGGTAACTCAATTGTTAAGTTTGCTGATGATACCTGTCTCATCATACCAGCTGCTAACTCTCAGACCCGTGAAGATGAAGTATCACATGTAGAGACATGGGCTGCCAGAATTTACACTTGAACTGTGCCAAGTCCCACGAAATCGTCTTCCGGTCCCGCAGACTTCGAGGTGAAGCCGATCAGCCAGCACCGCCATGTTCTGGAATTGAAACAGTCGATAAGCAGACAATACTAGGTGTAGTTGTGAACAGTAGACTTACTGCAACTGATCACATCAGCTATCTACTTGACTCATGTTCCAGTTTACTTCATGCCTTACGAGTGCTCAGAACTCAGGGTCTTCCTAGTCAGTCATTGAAAGACGTTTTCCATGC
>Ga0209365_1000243_pt1 | contig 10224 bp, 5 predicted proteins | sample WorMetimpBELIZE2_FD_187389 | JGI IMG/M metagenome (GOLD analysis project Ga0209365, IMG submission 187389) | Marine gutless worms symbiont microbial communities from Max Planck institute for Marine Microbiology, Germany - Olavius imperfectus... | ecosystem: Host-associated > Annelida > Digestive...
TCCACAATTTCAGAGTTTGGACTCCACAATCGCTACTTTGGGCTCCACAATTTGGTTGGACTCCACGCTTAAAATAAGGCCTGCTCCTTGGCGGACGAGACAAATACGACGCATGGCACCGAACGTCAATCAACGCACAACTTGGGCTACGGTACAAAGTGCTCAGTCCGCAGCCAATTGGTTCGAAGGCACTGTGGACACTGGAGTGCGGTCAAAGACCAATGTGCTGCTGAATACGCAGTCGCCTATTCCGATGTGTACACATTGCCGAACACGTCACCGACTTCTTCAGTAGGTAGGTCGCCAATATACGTCGAATGACTGCTGATGTAGGATCTGTAGGCCGAATGTGCGAGTCTGTGAATTAGCGTTTGAAGAAGTCACTGTCACCATCAAATTTCATCGTCAGAACTCACCCAGCATAAAACTTGAGGCACTGCAGTGAGCTGCTTTCCAGTGAAAACCGCATGATCCCTGCTTGAGCTGTTATGTCACAATATATTCGTGTTAGAGACAAACGATACGACATGATGACATCTGCCGAACTTAGCAGTGAAATGCAATGTTTGGCTACAATGGGTTTTCGTTTAACTTCATCAGTTATATTGCAGTTACTATTGTCCATCGGCCATGGACTGTTAGTAGCTTGTAGTTTTTGGTCTAGTTGTAGTTTTTTTTGTCTTAATGAAGGGCCACTGTATAAGTGCTCATAATGAGATTACTCGTTCCTGCTCACAAATGGCTCACCTGTCTTCTTTGTATCTTATGAGCGAATAAATGATTATGATGATTTTAGACTGTGTACACTAACACGTTGTTGTTCTTCTAGCGAATTCGTTTTTGGTTAAGCATACCGGTGAGTGTGTATAGGTATTAGGGTCGTGCGTTTTGGCTTTTCAAGGTCATTCAAGATCATTGACTTCTGCACAAATCAAAAGCAGATATATGGTTTATTAATTGCAATGTTACGTTCGCTTAATCTCGCCGAGTTTCTCAGATAACGCCCTAATTAAAGGAAGTCGAAAACTAGTCCACCTAGTTTGAGTCCCGTAACCCATTTAAGCGGCGTTGCTCCTTTCTAGCAAACACAGCGTGGTCATCATAGCATCGGCTGTTTTGTCACTCATGTCACAGAGACAGGACGAAAAACAGACAGAAACACACTATGATAATAATCAAAACTTTGCTGTACAATTGCAACGTTCGGCTAATAATTTCATTTTTTTAAACTGCCTTGTTTAGTGTGTTACCTGTAATTCCAAAGTTGTATGTTCGCCATCAAGTCATCAGCACACGAATATGTCGATTCAAGTTCAAGTTTTTCTGCCATTTAACTGTAGTGAGACTTTCCCTTGTGATGTTGTCCGTACGTCATTATGGCGATTTAGCGATTTGTTTATTTTGTTACAACAACAACAAATAATCAAACAATACTCTTAATAGTCTAAAAATGTTAACCTTGACAAATGGTATCGTCTTTGCCTTGATGCTACATATTGCAGTTGGTAAGATGCTTGGTGTGTCAGTTTAGAATTGATTAGTTACCTACTGGTCCTGGCAGCCTTTCCATCTCCAGGTTATACCCAGGGGCGGGTTAAATACAGATAGAAATCTATATGTATCTTAGTTAGATAGATTTCGCGGCAATATCCAACTTTAGCCCCCTCAGGGGGCTAGCACTTTTATAGCTAAAATTCAATAAATTTAATTTTATTACTCGCATTATTTATTTTTGCTGTATTCCATATTTTGTCCTTTCTTTGTTTCCCCCAAAAAGACCAAGCCCCTTTTTTCTTTACTAGCCCCTCAAAAAAAACCCTCTTTAGAATGAGAACTATCCATACCATTCATTATCGTCAATTAAGTATCTATTGCATCTTACATACATTTAATCAACGCTTACCTGAGTATTGAATAGTGTGCGATACTATATATACTATCCAGGAATAGCCCCCGGGGGCTAAAGCTGGATAGTATAGGCGACGAATTGAAGTATTTTATTGTATCGTGTTTTAATATTGCGTCTTTCGTCCTTTCTTTGTTTCCCCCAAAAAGACCAAGCCCCTTTTTTCTTTACTAGCCCCTCAAAAAAACCCCTCTTTAGAATGACAACTATCCATACCATTCATTATCGTCAATTAAGTATCTATTGCATCTTACATACATTTAATCAACGCTTAATAGAGTATTGAATAGTGTGCGATACTATATATACTATCCAGGAATAGCCCCCGGGGGCTAAAGCTGGATAGTATAGGCGACGAATTGAAATATTTTATTGTATCGTGTTTTAATATTGCGTATTTTGTCCTTTCTTTGTTTCCCCCAAAAAGACCAAGCCCCTTTTTTCTTTACTAGCCCCTCAAAAAAACCCTCTTTAGAATGAGAACTATCCATACCATTCATTATCGTCAATTAAGTATCTATTGCATCTTACATACATTTAATCAACGCTTACCTGAGTATTGACTAGTGTGCGATCCTGTATATACTATCCAGGAATAGCCCCCGGGGGCTAAAGCTGGATAGTATAGGCGACGAACTGTATGCGTAGTGTTTACGAGAATTCACGCTATTCAGTCACTGTACAAGCGGCCACTGCAGTATAGTTCAACGTACCAGGCGTTACAATGTAGCACGAGATGCACGTTACTTAATTTAGATAAACAGGTGCGCATTGAGTAGTGTGGTGCGATACCTGAAATTTTAAGCTACTATAACTATACCTTCTCAGGTTAAAACAGGTAGATATAGATTATAGAATACAGTACAATGAGTAGCCAACTCGCGACGATACACGCGTTTCACGGTATTGTGTACTGCTACGATATATCGTATCGAGGTATCGTGAGTATCGCACAACACTAGCATTGAGCTCACGGCGCGTTTGTGAAGTGTTTACGTTTTTGTTTCAATAGCGCGCATGTGCGACTCAATTTATGTGACCCGGAATTCAAAGTGATGACCTGCATGTGTAGCATTACTAGATGGCGCTACGGAACGGATGAAAAAAATACCAGAATAAAAACAGATGTATAACTATAGGATTTTTGGTCAACCATATATTGCACTTAATAGTACTTTGTGATTGCGGTTCCACAACTCTGCCAACTGTAGTGCTTAAGAGAATTAACGGTATTCACTGTACAATCGGGCACTGCAGTATAGTTTAACGTTGACTATTAAAACGGTGGGCAGTCAAGTCCTGATATCATTTACTGTCTGTGACATCACCCAATTAGTGGTCCTTGCAGTGGTTGTGCCACTTAGATAACTGTAAAAATTGATTGATTCACTGAATGATTGAAGGATCTCGCGACATTTTCAGTTTTTAATTTATCTCATTTTGAACAGACTATGTTTCCATTTCCATGACAGTTGAAGGTCATTACAGAGTTTGTTTACTTCAATTTCTATTAGTGTTTGTTCAATGTTAATAAAAGTTTAAGAGTAATTGAAATGTGTAAAAATATATTGGGTTTAACGATTAAAATTGATAGTTAGGGTTTTTGGTAACTTATTACGGCTAATCTTTGCGATAGCTAAATCTATGTGTGAGTCAAACTATCATTATCTCGGCTAATAGTAATGTTGTTACGCCGTCTGTTAATCTGTTCTGATATTTAAAATTTGTATTGTAATAATAACAATTGTATAATTATGCATCAGTATTTTCAGTTTTTAAATCTAGCATTATTTTTAACGGTGGCCCGTCAAAACCTGGACCGTCATCTAGAAAATCAGAATGACTAGTCACACCCGTCGTCTGTGCCAACACGGCTGAACGGATCATCACGGAACCTTCACCAGACCTTCGCCTTCACCATCACCTGGAGCTCTCTGTACTAATTAATATATTACGTCTTTTCACAACTTCTGACGTACATTTTAGTTAAAAAATTCTAAGTTGTCAGCGATTATATTCACCAACTGATGTACAATGAAGACATATAATCATTACACTGTGATTTTCATTTATTCACTGATACAATCATCATGAATACATAATCAACAAACACAGTTGCAAACATAATTAATTAACATCATATATCAAACTAATTTTAATGTCTTCAATTTGAACCACGTCAATGTATTAATTCATGCTCTGACATCCATTCTCGAAGTGTTGATCATATCTTCGCCAGATTAAACTACGTCCTACAACGATAACATAAAAACACTGTCAGTATGTAGATATATAATACATAATAAACACTTTTTATAAAAGAAAAAATTATATTTTTCTCAGCCTACGTCCGTATACAGTACTAATAGTATCTAATGATAACGGGTGCTGGTACGATATATGTGTTAATTGTTTTCATTTATTACACATTCTATGTTGATACTTGTAAATATACGGAAGAAGATGGTGAGTATAATATATTCAATATGTTGTGTTTTGATACAAAGTACAATGAAATTTAATGCGATAATAGCCCATTTATTGATAAATATAACATACAGCTGTAATTGACTTATTTCTTCATTTTAAAGTAGCAAAAAAAAATAGCCCCCTGAGGGGGCTATTCCTGGATATAGCCGATTTCGCTTACTTGGTGGTCATTTAACCCGATTTCTATCTAGCGTCACGTGACCAATTTTTTATGATTATATTGACAGTACTTGACGGACGAAGGGGCGTGGCTACACTAGTTAGAGAGGTTTCAGTTTTCTAACTTGAAGGTTAGAAATCTAAGTTAGAAAAGGGGTTAAATTGGCGACATCTAAGTTAGACATAGATTTCTATGTTAGAAACGGTGCAATTTAACCCGCCCCAGTTTTGATGACATTTAGTAGTAACATTTAAAAAAGTAATATGTCATGTAACTTAGGTAATATTCAGTGGAATTAATGAAAAGCAGTTTTAGATTTGATGCTTAGAATCCAAGCCTAGAGAGACATACACATGTTACATCTTATTGGGTCTGACTAAAACGTTTACTCATTTCAGTGCTGTCACGCTCTGCATTATCAGCGTTTATCATTGTTCGGTGTATTTCAGCTGGCAAGAAGTACAAGTTCACATCGTTCGAGTCGTCGCCTGTGTTCGAGTTCACGGACCTCGGCAGTCTGAGAGTGATGGTATATGAGGTTGGTCCTTCAACTGAAGTTGTTCACTGGTGTTTCAGCACTTCACACCGGCTGCTTCCATCAAGCTGTCCAGTCCGAACAACTGTTGTGTGAGTATCCACACTGCACTGCATCCAAGCTGTGGTTGTTTTTTTTATTTGTGCTTACATTTCTGGGTCCTCAGGATGCACCAAAATTGTTGGCGACTGGGGATCTGCCCCAGACTCCAATGGGGGAGCTAACAGCGCTCCCCATAACCATAGCTGGGATCAAGAGGTCCTACTTCTAAGGCCCCTAAGGGAAGGGGAGGGTGTCAAAATGATCTATGCCGCCGGGTGGAAGAGACCCTCGCACCACCACTGCTTACTTACTTAATCTGGCTGGTATTGTACAATCCGACATTTACTAGTTGTTTATGTTTGTATGTTTTAACTTGTTCCATATCAATTTGTTGTACTGATATTGTATTGATGAAAAGCATATGGATGTAATGCCGTCTTACTGTTAATCCATAATTAGCGATATGTGTAGGGATGTTAAACGAAATTCGAATTTTCGAACTTTGGTTTTAAAATTTGTATTCGATTTGCATACATTCAGTATCCGAATCTCGGATTGAAATTTGTCCATTATTTTTACTTAGTAAAGACTGACAGTGCATACAATAAATAATACATCGATGTTGTTGTTTTGTTGCAGTGCTCTACAAACATAGAATGCTATAAAACATGCAATCAATATAAATAAAATGCGACCTGGCCCCAAAATTGAGCACCGTGACATGAAAGCCATGTTGTATAAAATACTGTAGGAGTACAGTGAAAATCAAAACAAACTCACTCTACCATAGGCCTAAACGTAGTTCAAATGATATTCGAATTTTACAAACGAAGTTCCAATTTGAAAAAAAAACGAATTTAACATCCCGAGATATGTGTAATTAAAATTCATGATATGTACACTTATGTACAGTTGTACATATCACAAAATGATTTCATGATATCACAAATTCTTTTCGAGATATCATGAATTCTGTTCTCAGTATCACTAATTCACATTCCTGGTATGTACATACCATCAATTGCACCCATCGGCCATATCGCGAATTTGAACTGATTGTGCAAATACTTATTGTCTGGAGGCAGCCTAATTATGATATAACTGATTATGTAATTTCAGATATCTGAATCCTGGCAGCTTACCACTAGCGCCATACCATGGCAATCACACTTATCCCAGCTACATATCGAGGCAAGATTCAGAATTTCTGCACGCGGCTTTTCCGACAAATGAGGGCGCGGTGTGTATGAACGTTGTGAATCCTGTGTATGGAACGTGGTTTGCAGTGGCCTATCTGATGGAGCAGAGACGAGATGCCTCTATCACGGTCTGTTCACCTCCACTGCATTTTTGTTTCATTCTCTTCAGTTCTGTTCTCTCCTGAGATTTTCACAATGCCATAAAGCCTATGACAGATTGAGCAGTTTTGCATTCCATTTTTACCACGCGAAGCAGCTATACGAGCGCAGTATTGGGGATCGTAATTCTGTTTGTCTGTCCATCTGTCTGTCTGTCTGTCTGTCACATGCATGCTTTGTTATGAACATACTGCCGACATTTTGATAACACATGAAAGTGTTATCAAAAGTGTTATGTTGTTTTGAAAAGCTGATTTGGATGAATTAAATAACTGTTTGTTGTTTCATAGTATCTTACAATCATAATGCACACAGTATAATATGCTAGATTTTGCATGAGTACATGTGATTAAGGTCTAAGGATGTTCCAATAGTATATTTCAGTGACATACTTTTTTTCTCCCAAATATGTGCACGTATGATAAAATACCATACGTTAAAATACGTTGTATAATTTAAATAACGTATGCTCGAACTTTGACTGTTAACGAGGAAGCTTTGATTCGATGATTGTTAATTCAGTTGTTGATGTGTTTTAGCCGGTACATGCCGCAGATTGTCTGTACTTGATACAAGGAAATGCTACATCAATTGAATCTTCGGCTGTTGTGGATATCGCCGTCAATCTACCGTTGACACTTAGCTTTCGTCCTGGACTCTCACACTTTAGGTATCGCCCATATTAACAGCAGTTTGGTAGCTAATATTTTCTAAAGGAAGAACGCTGTTTGCTTGGTTGCATTTTGATTGAGAAAAACTATTTCCGTTTGATTCAGCTTAAGTAAGTAAGTAACTAAATAAGAAGTTTGTATTCGCACATAGCAAACATATATGCAGCATTAAAAGCGTAGAGAACACAATTGAGGAGAAATTAGAGATAAAAAAACTAGAATAAAAACACAGTGATGAGACGTGATGAAATAAACACAACTAAACTACAAAACAGAGTAAACGTTCGAATACAACTTATATGAAATCTTGAACACACAGGATGATAATACATAATACTATAAAACCAATTATAACACAATGAAACTGTAATGAAATCAAAATGTGAAAATATGGAAATGAAAATGAAAATAACGGGTACTGGTTATTGGAGTACTATTTGGAATACTTAAAAGACAATTAGTAACAAAAGACTGCAGGTGAAGTTTATAGTCGTAGATGGGTAGCATGAAGTTCCGGACTTTTTGTCTAAGAACTACGGCGTTTGAAGTTTTGAACTTTTAAATAGTTGCAAAGAATGAGTATTACTCACAAAAGTGAGCACTGAAAACGTGGTCTATAAATGTCATTTTTCTTTGCATTTTCCGTTGCTTTAGAAATGTCAAAGAGTTCTGCATAAATTACATTTTATTTTAGTAGCGCTTTAAAGATTCCAATTATCGCTTTTATTCGCTAGAGGCCACCACTGTTTGTACTAAGCAAAACGCCAACTTGACCTCTGTTCAGTCTAAGACCAAACTTAAGCCCTAGGACTTAAGACCATACGCTATGTCTTTATCATTGGAAATTCCCAACGAATGGCGTCGAGTTCAGCTAAGTCTGTCGTAAAGTCTAGACTTTAGCTAAGACCATACTTAAGACTTTCGCTAAGTCTAAACTTTAGACTTAACTTTGTCCTTAGACTAAACTTCGGTCTAAGCCTTTAGACTTAGCCTTTGGACTTAGTGGAACTTGACCTCACCCACTGCCACAGAATAGTCTAAGGCACAGAACACACACCAAGAACTGCTTAACAAGACAATTGAACTCAACCACCGAGACGTTCTCATAAGAATGCTGTACAAAGACAGCTATTAACTCTATTAACTGATCATTGTTCTTGTACTATTTGTTGACTGTCTTTAGTAAAGTATACGTGGATTTGTATAGCGCGTCTACGTGCAAATGCCTCTAACGCGCTCAGGTATGGATCACACAGTGTTACCTGCAAACAACACCATATCTGCCTTTACTCCCAGTTGCAGAGCATCACCGCCCTTTGGCCGGTACTCATTGCGCCTACCCACGGAGGGATGGCCAGGCTGAGTTGACCTGGATAGTTGGTTAGATTGAGATCAATTTCCCGCACCGGGACTTGAACCCCGATACGGTCACCCATCCCAGTACTAACCGGGCCCATTGTAGAGTAACTTCGTAGATCTGACCAACGTCGCTACCAGCTGCACCAAACTGCAACCATAAGTAGGCTTTGTGTATTTGTATTTCTGTGTAATGAGTTGAGAATGACAACTGCAGAATAAACTAAAATATGATGATGATGATGATGATGATGATGGTGCTTATATAGAGTTTGCGATGTATGGTTCGTTGACAGGTACTTCATTGGGAGTACAACACATGCATATGTTGTGACACTGAATTCATCATCTTTGTATGATGTGGAAGTGTCGGCTCGTGGAGCTGCACTGCCTCTGAATGTGTCAATCAACCACACCCAGCAGGTGTCCACCAACTGTAGCACGACCACCCACTGTGAGATGGAGTTTGTCTCTCCACTAGTCAACTGCTGGCATTATCTGACTGTTAATAACTGGCTGAATGATACCAGCGTCGTCATCTTGCAGGTCCTGACTGTCGGTGAGTGATGTCACTCGGCATAAAATGTGCTAAACATTTTAAGAATAATAATTAGGCTCCAAATTGTTTAGTTTTTGACAAAAAAAAACTGATAAATGACCTTGTGGTGAAAAAAAATAATAATAATTTTTCACGAAATTTAACAAATCGTCCGTTTTAAACTGCAAAACAGTCGCTTTTTTATTATTTTGCCATGAATCAACGCGAACTTTCATCACAGCTGCAGAGAATATTTAATACATACCATTGTTTATAGCAACCAATAAATAAGCAACAACTCAGCAAGTGTGTAACAGAAAGCACGTAGCAGTCAAGCTAATCAGCACATACTGGATAGATGCTCAGTAATGACAGACTGGAAAAAAATCCATAACAGGGAGGAAAACTTCAATTATACTCAACAATATTTTAAAACGTTGACAGCACTGGTATTGTAAGCGTGACTGTACTGATGATGTCACTTATGAAGTCATAATTAGTTACTCTTGTCATCAAGAACATCTTATGCAGGTTATACTCGATTCATTTCTGTCTAAGATGTTAGTAGTGATTCTGCACTCTTGGCAACAAACCCAGAACTGTACAGCATGGAAATTAGGCGAAAATGTTGCAATACATGTTTTCATATAGAATAGCAAAAAATGGCAAACTCTGGGATTTATGACGAAACATTTGACGAAATCTGCATTTGTAGTAAATGAAAACTGGCAGTGTGACTGCAAAATCATTTGGATTCTAGTAATATCATGTGGCGTAAAAGTCATAGATGTGTCAAATGTAAAAAATAATAGTAACAAATGTTGGTATATTTATTTTTATTCACTGTACACGTAGCAATTAACAAAGTATGCACAAAAAAAAGAATTAGAAGAAAAACGTAACTATAATACATGAACCGACTCTGGATAAAATTGCACTTAATGACTCTGTATTACCATCCGCTATTGCTCTACGCCAACTTCAGTGGCTTCGTATTAAACAACGTATTCACTGTAAAATTGCTACCTGAACCTACCGTACTGTCCAATCCGGATCACCCTCCTACCTCTTATCGTTTATTAACTTTAATAATCCTCCCAGACCTCTTAGCTCTTCCTCACTCAGTCTTCTACACGTTTCTGTTACCGCCAAGGCCACTGGTCGCAAA
>Ga0209365_1000244_pt1 | contig 10201 bp, 7 predicted proteins | sample WorMetimpBELIZE2_FD_187389 | JGI IMG/M metagenome (GOLD analysis project Ga0209365, IMG submission 187389) | Marine gutless worms symbiont microbial communities from Max Planck institute for Marine Microbiology, Germany - Olavius imperfectus... | ecosystem: Host-associated > Annelida > Digestive...
CTACGAGCAGCCTTCGCCTTGCTCGCTGCTTTCTTCGCTCCTTTCGCTCCTTTCGATGCTACCTTAGGTCCCATTGTTGATTGAACAAAAAACTTCAACAAGATATCTGCTGAAAAACGTTGAGCAGCGCCGAAATTTTCGCTTATAAAGCGTGCAGCGGAGTAACTTGGTCACGTGACCCTGCTTGCGGCGTCCTACTTACATGTCAATGAACATCACGTGACTCAGTTACTCCACTGCATTTCAATATAAATACAGCGTGTTCTGTTTCGCGATACGCATGGTTTTTGCTTTGTTGAAATCGTAATTATTGAATCTGAGAATGTCTGGACGCGGAAAAGGTGGAAAAGTGAAGGGAAAGGCGAAGAGCCGATCAAGTCGTGCTGGCCTGCAGTTCCCAGTCGGTCGTATTCATCGTCTGCTGCGCAAGGGCAACTACTCCGAGCGAGTTGGTGCCGGAGCGCCGGTCTATATGGCAGCAGTCATGGAATATCTGGCAGCCGAGGTTCTCGAGCTTGCTGGTAACGCTGCTCGTGACAACAAGAAGACTCGCATCATTCCACGTCACCTTCAGCTGGCCGTCCGCAATGACGAGGAACTGAACAAGCTGCTGTCAGGCGTCACGATCGCTCAGGGTGGTGTTCTGCCCAACATCCAGGCTGTTCTGCTGCCAAAGAAGTCACAGAAGGCCAGCAAGTAGACGTTCTACTGACAACTTCACTACTCAACAACCGGCTCTTTTCAGAGCCACCCACATTCTAGATGAGGAAAACAATATGCACTGTTCGACGTAACGTCGTTAGTGGCAACACGATGTATATACCGCTATGACATAATAGAAATTGTTCTGTGAGCATGTCTAAGGTATCGTGGAAACATGATACGGTTTTAATACCAATTCCTTACAAAATTCAAGAGTGCTGGAATTTTGAAAATCGGTCAACGTAAGCCATAGTTATGCACGAAAGTGGAGTGGCCTCTTTTTTGACTCAGTATATTTAAACGGAATCATCGAAAACATCATAGGACTATACATCTATCGTAAAGGACACGCGGTAAATATATTCAAACAAATGTGAGTTAAATGTAATTACTTGCACTTTTATTTAAATATTTTTAAGGTTTATTAGAAATTTCCGCCCAAATGTCCCAAAACTCAACCATAGCTGCAAAAGCTTGGTGTAACGCATCATTTTTAGCGGAACGTTGCAATTGCATTGCAAATTCCGCTATTGCCATAAGATGTTGTCTGTCGTCTGTAACGCGAGTGTATTGTGACAAAACGTCTGAAGCTAGGATCATGCAATTTTCACTAAAATGTAGCGCTATGCCTTAGCTCTTTGCCTGCCCAGTTCGATTACGAAATTTGACGGGGGTCTCCTTGATCGGAGGCTCAAACGGGGATGCGGTGGGGTGGTTTCTGACTTCGAGATGCTATATCTCGTAAACGGTGCGAGATAGAGCTTAGGTAGCAATTAATCACTAATACGAAGTCACATATGGGCTGTCGATTGCAACTAAAGTGGATGACCTTGGATGACCTTGAACGTTAATTCGCTGTTCTGTCATCAGAGTTATGCGTGTTTTGACTAAACAGTGGAGGCTAGAATCACGCGGTTTTCGCTATAAAGTTGCACTGCACCTCAGCATACTAAGTTTGACGACAAAACTAAAGCGAACCCCATCGAATTTCAAGTATACTTACCGATTCGCCTGCGTCCAAAGTTAAACTGACGTCTAGGTTTGTCTTTATTTGCAGCAAAATTTCGCAGTTACTGAGATTTGTAGCACAAATCTATGGCAACGAACGAACGTGTGATAAACAGAAGTATGCGGACAACATAACGTTGATTTGTAGATCTGTTACCATGGAGCAACGTTTCGCTATTGTCAGATGTACTGACTTCTTGTTAGTTATGTTTTCAGATACTCAAGTTATGGTTTGGTGAAGTTTCTCCTTCCTTAAAACTAGAGCCCAAAGCCGCCGCCGTAAGCCGCCACGGAATGTACTAAGCCTCAGAAGCTAATCTTCCGACTTTACCAAATATTCCGTTAACAGGACGGTAAAATGCACGTTTCGCATACTCAACCGAACATTGAAACCGAAATGATTTCACAGTGTGAACACCGAGATATCGGACTTCGTCTACCCACGGAATTATCTGACCATTTTGCGTTACTATAGCAGCACAAGGTTTGTCATGCCTCGGTCCGATATGCAGGCAGCACGATTTCTTCGTGTTTATCCAGAGAGTCTAAGCATACTTGACTCACATTTAATAATTTTTATAGGCCAGTAACAGAAGGTGACATCAACAAATACAGCGTCAGCATAGAGCACTACAAAGCTTACCTACTTCATCAACGTATATACCGAACATAAACGGTGACAAGACCGCGCCTTGCCTAACACCAGAATAAACTATGAAAAGGGATGACACATAAAAAGCAACTGTACATCCAATTTTCAAGGACTACTAATAACTCATTAGCCGTTTCATATACAGCACGTTTTAAATTTTGTATATGTAAATCAATTTGTTGTGAAGACAGGACAGTGTGCGCAATTAGTACCGTTAGTACGTTATCACCAGTCCCTAAAAGGTGGCTTATGTAAGTCTCAGTGACTGAATTTATTGCATGTCCGAAACGCAGTTATTAACAAAAAGTGAACGCGTATCGTAAAATGTGATAACTTTATTGTACGGTTCTTGTTGCTACATGTGTTAAATATAACGGAACCACATCGTTCCAGGCGTTAGCTGTCTTCGTGAGAAAGTGGGTGGCTCTGAAAAGAGCCGGTTGGTTTGGTGATTGACGACTGGTTTAAGCACGTTCACCGCGGATTCGACGAGCCAGCTGGATGTCCTTGGGCATGATCGTCACTCGCTTGGCGTGGATGGCGCACAAGTTGGTGTCTTCGAACAGACCGACCAGGTAAGCCTCGCTCGCCTCTTGCAGAGCCATGACGGCTGAACTCTGGAAGCGCAGATCGGTCTTGAAGTCCTGTGCAATCTCACGGACCAGGCGCTGGAACGGCAGCTTGCGGATCAGCAACTCGGTCGACTTCTGGTAACGACGGATCTCACGAAGTGCCACAGTTCCTGGCCTGTAACGATGTGGCTTCTTCACACCGCCAGTCGCTGGAGCGCTCTTACGAGCAGCCTTCGTCGCCAGCTGTTTCCTCGGTGCCTTTCCACCGGTCGACTTACGAGCAGTCTGCTTGGTACGAGCCATTTCTTCTCAAAACTTGCCTTGTGTTCACTACGATTCAACGAAGAAATAATGTTGAAATTGAAAATGCCGCCCAACGTGTACATGTATTTATGCTTTTTCATTTGCTGCGCTACGATTGGTCTGTTTACGCAGTTAGAGCTGATTGGTTAGCCGTTCGGCGCTGTGATTGGTTCATTTCAATCCGCTTTTGACGCAGGATCCGACGCAGCAACGCGAATATGCGGAATATACAATACCACGATATAGATTACAGTAATCGAAATTTCCAACAAAAAGCCCGTATTTTGTATAGTTATTGCGTTTGATTTCATCTTCATGACAACATTATGTAGTTGCATTGCAAATACTACTCATGAGATTCACAAATAGCTATAAAATAACCGTCATCATAATTGTCATGTTTCAATGTACCACTATCAAACTGAAGCAAACTCGCTGTAGTTACTTGGTCAGGATGGTGTTTGAAAATGTTCCTGTATGAATGAATGAATGAATGAATGAATGACAAAAATTTATATAGCGCGCTTAAAAGCCTACAAATGTATGCTTAATCTACCGCGCTTAGCCGAGAACTAAAAACTAGAACAAAACCGATGTGCGAAAGAAAAACGGTCCGGCCGAGAGTCCGTGAGATCAGTCCAGTGTATCTATGGTGAAGTCTATGGTGGAAAAGACTTGAGGAAGAGATGTATCAAATTTTATGTTGTTGTTGGACTTTGTTGTTGACATACTGCGTTGTGTTTTTTTGTTATCAGTATTTACTATTTAATTTAATTCTGTAAGCATGTGCGTTTGTCACGTGGAGACTATTAAACTTACTTACTTACTTACTTACTTACACTAACAGTGACAATCAGCGCTTAACAACAAACTGTAACTACAACTATGTCGTTTTCTCAGTCCGCAACACGTCGCTGAACGAAGTTTTTTTGTGACCTTCAAAGGCTTCAAAGGACAAATTAATAGCTGTCTTGTTTCAAAAAGTGTTCCTTAGGTCGACGTAGAACTCATTGATTCCGCATCTTTATGATGCTTTTCTTTTGAACTCCGATTTTGTTGTTTAACAGCAAATCAACGCTGATCTTTGTATGTAAGCTTAGCGTATTCTAAATGAGCGATGATTTTTAGCCGAATGCTGCAGATGACAAAACGGCTGCAACTAGAATCATGCGGTTCTCGCTCCAAAAAATATCTGAATGCCTTAACTTTATGCATGGTACGTTTGGAGACCCCTCGAGCGGGAGTGTCAAAGAAGAATAGGGTGCTTATAAACTTAGATGATAACTCATTGGCTATGCAATTGTAACGTTCGGCTAAAAAGAAATCACAAAGTACGAATTACGAAACACGGTACACGGCTTTGGGAATGATTCACTACACTATATAGTGACCAGTCTTGGAGCTTGAGGGTGCTATTTCGATCTCCAAGACTGCAACCATTTTGGCAGTCAAGTTCGTGTTCTTAATCAGTTTTTCACCATATATTTCGCCTTTAACAAATATGGAAGATTACAAAAATAACTGTGGCAGTGCATTAAGACAAACTGGTAGTGCAATCGCATGCTTCGGTACAATAACGTATTTGACACTGGTAGTAGCAAAGAGAAGCTCCGCTAACGCTAAGAGGACAGCGCGGCTGTTGCAGAAATATTACAGGGGAACTCCAAATATATGGGAGCGTCCCTAACCCAAGGCCAGGCCCACTTTTCCTCTGGGTGTGGTTTTATGGTGGGCCCTGGCAAACCCAAGCTGTGTACCAAATTTGAAGTCCCTAGCTTCAGCCATTGTGTAAATATTGAAATGAAACCACAAACTTTGGGGAGCTCCCCTAGCCCAAGGCCATGGCCACTTTTCCTATGGGTGTGATTTTACAATGGTCTTTGGCAAACCCAAGCTGTATACCAAATTGGAAGTCGCTAGCTTCAGCCACTGTGTAAATATTGAAGGGAAACCCCCAAATATAGGGGAGCACACCTGGCCCAGCACCACGCCCACCCTTTCTTCTGCGTGTGATTTTATGATGGACCTTGGCAAACCGCAGCTGCGCGCCAAATTTAAACTCGCTAGCCCCAAAATTATTTTAGGGGAACTCCAAAATTTCGGGGAGCTCCTCTAGCCCAAGGCCACCCCCACTTTTCCTTTGGTGTGATTTTATGATGGGCGTTGGCAAACTCAAACCCTGTGTACCGAATTTGAAGTCGCTAGCTTCAGCTGTTGCAGAAATATTAAACGGAAAACTCCAAATTTCGGGCAGATCCCCTGGCACCTTGCGATGAGGCTTGGCGCCATCCTTAAACCCTTTCCAAGACCTTTACCTCCTTTACCACGTCCAGACATGTTTAACATGAAGTCGCTAGCTTCAGCTGTTACAGAAATATTTTAGTGGAACTCCAAAATTTTGGGAAGATCCCCTAGCCCAGGGCCACACCCACTTTTTCTTCTAGTGAGATTTGATGATGGGCCTTGGCAAACCCCAGCTGCGTGCCAAATTTGAAGTCGCTGGCTTCCTCTAATACGGAAATATATGGGAATCTGTTTTTAAACAACATTTCGCATTTTGAGCGTACGGACTTCACCTATAGCTCATTGGAAAGCGCGTAGTTGACTTCGTATTCGCGATAATTGAACTTATTCGCTAGCTCTTACGGCGGACGCACTAATACGTCGAAATTGGCTTCGTTGAACGGGATGGGTAAATTTGGGGCTAAATATTAGGTTCAAGGGTTACATTTACTGCCAAGATATATACACCGTTAGATGGGGGAATGGTTCTGCTACAACTTTGCCGCTGGACGTTTTCACACAAATAAACTTTGTAGCATAGTTTATTCGATTTAAATTGATTTTTATTCACAAGAATAACAAATATACTTTTTGAGCCACCCTTTGAGGGACTTACGGGTAACATACGGACTTTATCTATTGCTCGTCGGAAAGCGCGTGGTCGACTTCCTATTCGCGATAGTTGAAGTTTTTGGTAGCTCTTACGGTTAAGACGTCATAAGCATATATTGGTCGAAGTCGGCGCTTTTCAGAGGGGGTGGGTCACTTTGAGAGCAAATTTATGTTGAAGGGTACGTCGCCCAGAACCATTGTTGGTATCAGAAAAACTAGTGTTTTTTGTACCTCACAGTGAAGACCGCATGATCCGCCCTTCATTCGTCTGTGACGGACTGGACAGACGTAATTGCTATAGGTATTACAGCGCTCGGCATTGCAAGCAATGCGGCCGGGCTGTAAAAAGCACATCGTACAATTTCTCATCAAGTGAGCTAATAACATCTCCAAAGCTGTTTTTTCTTCATGAGAATGTGGGTGGTCCTGAAAAGGACCGGTTTGTTGTAGTTGGTCTTGGCTGTTTAACCGCCGAAGCCGTACAAAGTACGTCCCTGACGCTTCAGAGCGTAGACGACGTCCATTGCCGTAACCGTCTTGCGTTTGGCATGCTCAGTGTACGTCACAGCGTCACGGATGACATTCTCCAAGAACACTTTGAGAACGCCACGAGTTTCCTCGTAGATCAGACCAGAGATGCGCTTGACACCACCACGGCGAGCAAGACGACGTATGGCTGGCTTCGTGATTCCCTGGATGTTGTCACGAAGCACCTTGCGATGACGCTTGGCGCCACCCTTTCCAAGACCTTTGCCTCCTTTACCACGTCCAGACATGTTTCACACACTAAAGTGCTGAATGAATCAATGAAATGAATGAAACGCGCAGCTTTTTTCAGCCTTATATAGGTGTAGCGTCAGCGATCGCGCGGACTCGGTAGACGAACGCTAACAGCGACATGCACGAACACACGTCACACGCAGCTGCTGTTATTCCCGCCAAATGAGTTTTGTAGTATCAGGGTCGCCTCGTGCATGAGCTTGGCATTGATCAATTATCAAGTATCAAGTGTATTAATTTTGACACTTTTGCAGCTAAATTGCTAAATACACATGGTAGCATAAGACAAGTTAATGCAATGAAATCATAGTGATGTTGATAGGTCGTCATAATGAAGTTAGGACATAATCCTCCGCACGAAATCCCTCTTGACACATATGCTGTGATATAGATTGAATAACACCAATATGATATACTTTTCCAATCTTCCATTATACCTCAAATTTTAATGCACATTATGATGGATAAACAGTCCAAGCATGAGCTAATTGCAATGGCCGGAAATGTCGTAAAAGATGTTGACGTTTCGCGTATGCAAAAGAAGTTTGCATTTGCTGCTACAGCTTCAGCGGCAAAATACTCCGAGGGCGACATTTCGCAAGTTTCAGATGTTTGTAGCGAGAACAGCATGGTAATGATTGCTAAGTTTTTTGTCGACAGTTTCTTGTGGTTTGAACCTGTAAACCGCCCCCTAAATATGGCGCTGTTTCGGTACCAAAAATACTTCTGTTGCTGTTCCAGTGCAGATTTTGCTTCGATGCTTCCAGTCGCCACTCGCCAGTTACTCACATTTTAAGCCAGCCAATCATATTAGAAAATGTGACTGACTCAGAGGTGTACATGTAGACTTAAAAGCTGATTTTAGGAAATCATAGCACTGCTGGACAAAAATGGTGGTAAAAATTTGACAGAAAATCGAACTGTGCATCGGTGACCGGACGGGACAATCGTTCCGGGGATACTATCCCTCGAACTTCCTCCATCCGGAACAAAACATTAAAGAAATGTCTCACTACATCTGTTGAATAGTACACTGTAGTACAAGGTAATACAATTAGGAAATAAAATAAGACATTTTCACGCGATTGGCGTATTTACTTAATTTATGTTCTGCATAAAACGTTGAGTCGAATGACGTCAAAAATGGCGTTCCGTGCGCGCATAACAAAACGTATTAGTGAGTGATAGTGAATCGAGTTAATGGGAAAAATTACAGTTTGTGAAAACCGCTCAACGTGGTATGTTTGCTAGGGCGGTACACGGATTGGCGGTTAATCACTGCTAGAATGATGTCGACGATTAGAGATAACACTATTGTGCTAAGTATGCCATTCTGCTGTGGGTAAGCTTATTAATAACAATATATTAATCGACAGACACACACACACACAATGAATGCAGTTTTCCTCTGTAAAATGTGGGTGGCTCTGAAAAGAGCCGGTTGTTGTGGTGGTCACAGGATCAGACGTGTAGTCTACTTGGACGACGTGTACTTGGTGACGGCCTTAGTGCCCTCGCTGACGGCGTGCTTGGCCAACTCACCAGGAAGCAGCAGACGAACAGCCGTCTGGATCTCGCGGCTCGTGATCGTCGAGCGCTTGTTGTAGTGTGCCAGTCGAGACGACTCGGCAGCGATGCGCTCGAAGATGTCGTTTACGAAGCTGTTCATGATGCTCATCGCCTTGCTGCTGATTCCCGTGTCTGGATGAACCTGCTTCAGCACTTTGTAGACGTAGATTGCGTAGCTCTCACGTCGCTTGTGTCTCCTCTTCTTGTCTCCACTACGAGCAGCCTTCGCCTTGCTCGCTGCTTTCTTCGCTCCTTTCGCTCCTTTCGATGCTACCTTAGGTCCCATTGTTGATTGAACAAAAAACTTCAACAAGATATCTGCTGAAAAACGTTGAGCAGGTTAGGTTAGGTTAGGTTAGTGATATTAACGTCGCTTAACATAACTCAGATGATCAGCGACATTTATGATAGACCAGTTTAATAAATTACATTATTGTTATTATTTAGCCTATGCTAACTATCACTACAACTGACTAAATTTTTTTATCAAGTGAAGAGACAATAGCACTATGTATACGATTATCGGATAGTATTTTGTCTATTGTACAGCTGATACCCAGATTCTTGCAAGCTGCAAGCACTGCAGAGCATGTTGCACTGTGAGGACATTCTATGAGGAAGTGTGAAACAGTTTCTGATTTATTGCAAGAGTGACATAGGCCATCTGGATGTTTACCAATCTGATGGAGATAAGCATTTAGACCGCATTTGCCTAGTCGAAGTCTAGTTATGACAACGTCTGTATGACGAGAGTGATGGAGGTATTTTAGTTTAGTAGAGACTGTTTTTTCTATAGCTCTATAATGAGATCCTGTGGATTCGTTATCCCAGCTGATTTGCCATTTATCAATAATGTATCTATCAACCAAGCTATATGCCTCTGAAAGCTCTAGTCCTACGTCTACATCGATGGTAGTCTTCAGAACTGCACTATTAGCTAATCTATCAGCTGACTCATTTCCTTTGATGCCAACATGACTAGGAATCCAAATAAATGTGATATTCTTATGATAGTTACTCACTAGATTTAAGATTTCCATGAGTAGATTAGGCCTACTAGTACTAGTGCCCGATGTTATAGCTTGCAGAGAGCTATATGAGTCACTAAATATACTGATGTCTTTGTTCAGAGTGTTGATGACCCATAGTAGAGCAAGTTTTATAGCAGTAAGTTCAGCTGTAAATATTGTTATGTTGTCTGTGAGTCGTGCACTATGTTCTATGTTTAGCTCTGGTACACAGAATGCTGCAGTAGCTTTATGATCGGTGGTTTTTGATGCATCTGTGTATACGAGAATTGAATTTCTGTAGCTGTCTATTTTATCTAACGCTAGGTTTTTCAGGAGTTCAGGATTATCATGTTTGCTACCACAGTCAATAAGATCTGTATCAACGTTGCAAGCTTTTAGATGCCAAGGTGGCTCTTCTGAGAGAGATGGTGATTTCACATTTTGGTTATAGTTATCTAAAAAATATTCTAGTGTTTTTGCATAAATTGGAGGATTGCTGAATTTGAATTTTCTACTGAGAGTAGTCCAATGAAAATCAGTTACAGATTTAGCTGGGTGATTATCGGTTGCCTTGACTTTAACTGTATATTTTATTTCTTGCTGACTGCGGCGTAATGCAAGAGGTAATTCTCCAGTTTCTACTTGTAGCGCTGAAGCAGCTGTCGTACAGAAGGCGCCACATGCTATGCGAAGGGCTTTATGTTGAATAA
>Ga0209365_1000245_pt1 | contig 10199 bp, 3 predicted proteins | sample WorMetimpBELIZE2_FD_187389 | JGI IMG/M metagenome (GOLD analysis project Ga0209365, IMG submission 187389) | Marine gutless worms symbiont microbial communities from Max Planck institute for Marine Microbiology, Germany - Olavius imperfectus... | ecosystem: Host-associated > Annelida > Digestive...
GCTTAATTGCTAACCATTACCAAGAAACCAATTACAGTTCTGTTAAACTCCAATTATATTTCTTAATGTTCAGAAAAATTTGCTTGGAATTATGGAAAAATGTATGTTGCTTACATGTGCATTTTGTCAATTCCACATACCGAATGCATTTAGCGCATTAGGGACCTTGTGATTTGGCGTCATATAAGCTACATTTGACATTTGTCTAGGAATAAATATCTATTTGTCAAACATTATTGGGCAAACAAACAGACACTATAGACAAATGACTGAGATAACTTGCCTGCCGAAGCGTTCTCTGTGCTGATGTCGGAGGCAGGTATGGATACTGCCAGCACATGGTTACATCCACTGTGCCATTTGGGCATCCATTTTTCTGTAACGATATAGAACATAATTTTGGAAAAGATATGCACTGAGGCATGAATATTCAACAAATCTGTTTATTACTGATACAGTAAAATAGCGCTGCCACTATCAACTATTACTAATCAACTAGCTATGGAGTATTTTGTTAACTATTCTGTTAGTTGACCCAGACCTAACTAATTTATTACCAAAGCAGATTCATGCTAAAGTTTGCTGTCATTATACAGACGAACAAAGCAAGTAGACTAATGTGTGTAAATAATGTAATATATTCAGCTGCAAACTGCAATAAGTTGGCTCATACAAATAACTCTAATGTTCCGCAAATTGTAGTTTCACTGCATTACAGTAAACCGTTTTCTAAACGTTAAAAATTCAAACTATCATATCATGCTACTGCAACTACCACTACTAATAAGACACTACCACCACTACTGTAATCTGGAGGCAACCAGTGTTTAATGTTTAAAAGTGGTCAATATTCAATTTTGCAAAATATCACAGCATGTAGATGGTCAGGGGACAGGCGAGCACAGTGCCAGCAAAAATATTATTTCTGGCGGTAAAGAATTTGCTGGGATTGAAAAATACTTCTGAGCAAGTACTGTGTCATTAGTGCATCAAATCTTCCATCGTTTTGCTGCCACCATCAGAACACACGTCAACAGTGTTTGGTTGCTAAGCTTCGGATGTGAACATGGCAAAACAGAGAAATAATATAACTAAATATCGGAAAATACCTTGATCAGTTCAAACGTGCCCTGTATAGGTTTGTCATGAGCGAGCGTGATAAGAGGTATTTTTGCCACACCGAGGTACTCACTGTCATCAGGATCAGTGTCGTCAAACACGTACAACTGAAAAGCCTTCACACAGATTACAACTACAATGACAACGTTTACAATGCTGGCCAGTGGTGCTGAACAAACATACTGTAAAAATAAAAAAATAATTAATTAACAAAAGGTTAAATAGATATCAACATGCATTATAAGCCTCAGCAAACGATTTGTGTAAATTCTAGGTTTTTTATCTATTTTTCATATTGTATGTACTTCGTGTACCATTTTATAATAATAATAATAATGATAATAATAATAATGTTTTCGTATTTTGTCTTTGCATAGCATAATTTTTCTTCCCTGGGAATTGAGTACCGGGGTCAAAAAATAATAATAATAATAATGGCGTGTGAATGTCGATATACAGTCCATTTGATGAAGACATTTGGGAAGTTGATTCCAAGTTTGCGGACCCACAACGGAGAATGCTCTAGAATCCTGTGACAACGATACTCGAGTTATGTAGTACAGATTACAAAACATTTCATTAAAACAGAACATTAAAAATACTGCATGCATACATTGTACAAGCAACAAACACTTAGATAAGCTAATAGCACTACTATTCTATAAGTGAGAATATGCCTTCACTACTGTTCACAGGACACAATTTATAGTGGTCATTAAATCATTATTAATTCATTAAGGGACTTTTGTTGTTAAAAAATTGGTTGTGATCAACTTTATCACAACCATATAGGTTGTCTTTGTCCAACAGAAGAAACCCAGATCAATCTTTTTTTGTTTTTGGTCGACTGCTGGAGATGTAATTTGTTGTACAAATGGCCATTTTCAGAAAAATAAACAGTTATTTGCACTGATAAAATAAAGTAAAGCAGATATAGCAGTTGTGTGTGAATTATCTCGCCGCTATGAGCAATCACATGCCATATGGTATCACAGAGTGTTACCTGCCACCCCGCCTTACCCCAACCGAAGCTGGTACTCAATTTACCAACCTCGGAATGATGCGAGGCTAAGTTCTGGGTGGTGATTATATTACACGATAGTTTACCAGCTAAAGACGGCCACCTATCTCAGAAATAACCAAGCAGTATCATGGCTGGGAATCGAACCCACAAGAGTCCAACAACCTAACCACATGACCACCGAACTCTGCAATGATCACGGACAATCACACAGTAGTAGCTGTTGAGATGGCTTCATACATCGAGTAGTAGACGTCAACATGGTTTATGATAGTGTCAGACCACAACTCACAATGAAGTTGACTAAGAAATAGTTGCAACAAACAAAACTGGCTGCAACGAAAAGTCCAAGATGAAAGGTATTTTTTCACTGATACTAGTCAGAGAATTACTGGTAGAAATGTAAATTAAGACACGCATCAAATGAGACATTTGAGTTATTTATCCGATACACATGGACAGAATTGGTATCACACCTGTGCTCTGAGATATTTATCCAAGTCCGATGTCATCGCAACAGGAAACGTTTTACAGTCGTCAAAATGAGGAGCATTGCTGCTGGTGATAATTGTTGTGTCGTGGTCAGGAAAATCAAAGAACTTGTACATGCAGAATGGAGAAGGTTGTACGTCTAAAAGAAAAACATTTCTGCAAGAAGCAACGACAGAGACTGATGCTGAAATCAACATCATCAGACATCTGACATACAAGCTGTGCCAACTGACACATATGCTCTAGCGAATCACACACTTATCACACTAACGACGAACTTGAAACGTTACACTCAACTATTTTGGCCAAATAGAAAAATGTTACAAAATTCAAAACAAACATTAATCGAAAAGCATTAGGCAGTAAACTGCTGCTGCGATATAATGCAAAGCTGTTATCTGATACATAAGAACATGAGTAATCAAAATAGTATACGGTAAAGGCACTAAGCTGCAGCGACCACACACCTAGTTTGCATAGTGCTGTTAACTAACATGCTGTAATACAGTTCGTTGCACTTCTGTCAAGTGACGAATGACTAAAATAATACCACTGCTGCTGTTGTTTCTGACTGTCTGTTAGCAAACATACCTTTCCTGCGTGACAGCACGTCCTTGCATTGTGTAATCGTAATACGAAGCTGGTTAACGTTGTCTGGAGCACGCTGAGCTTCTCTGTCGTCCATTGGCTTCAGTCCTGCTGTGGCCAGATTAGTCTCAATGTATCCCAGTGCTTTACTTCTCTCCTGTTACACGACAACCACACTGAACTCATGACAACAACAGTCAATCATAAGACTTCTTTACCCATACACACAATGATCAAGTTATTATTATTATTATTTATTTATTTAATACGCCGAAGCAGCACGTACAATGAACATACAGTTAACATAAAATAAAGAAAAATACTAAAATCTACTAGACATAACTGACAATAATCCTCTCAAAACACTGCCACACTCTAGACTTTAGTTCTCTCTGAGAAGCTACCAACAAATCACAGTCAATATTCAACTTACATGCCAGCGCATACATGCTATCTTTACGTCTAGTGGCAAGCCAGCGCACATGCTGAAACTCATCTGAACTGAGTAGTGCCACTTCTGATCTTAGCACACTGATGATAGTAGCCGTATTAAATGGTAGTTTTTCTGTTTATCTTTTTTACCCAAGTTTTTTTTGTTGTATTTTTTAGTTTTACAGACAGTATTGGTTTCAACCTTGCTGTCCTGCTAATTCTTACAATTTCTTATTAACTGCTGTGCTCAAAATACATAAACAAATAAATTATACACGTCTAGTGTATATTTTGCAGTATTTTAACGTCAATATTCACCCTTCACACACACATTCCATCATCTTCTGTCTTTTCACCTTTAATAACAATTCTTTACTGCATTCTCATACAGCCGAGTTGTATCAGCATGCCAATAATGTCACGTATGCTGTATAATGAATGTGTAAACCTTGTAGAGCCGCAGAGCCTGTTCCATTGGCACACGCAGTCTCACCCAGTAGTCCACAGTGCCATAGTGAACGCCACAGTCCTTGTCATTTACACCTACATCACACAGCACTGCCGTCAACAAACAGCCAAATGCCATCAGTCTTCACGATTACTACAGAATATAGATCACAAATTTGCAGTTCCTGAGGCTTCATTCTTTCGCTAATGCAAACTGGCAGTTATGCAACTGTTACATATGTTGGCACAAAAGACACATATGAGAGAGTTTTCTGCTCTATTACTGTTATAGCAGCTCCTCGTTAAACGGTAGCATCAGTCTACTTCCAACTTCTTTCCACTTTGCATACATTTCATTGCCATTAATTGTTTCTCTGCTGTATTAGTTGGGCTTCAAAAAGGGCACCTGTTCTGTAAAATACTACTTTAAGAAAACTCCAGGAGGCCACTGGCTAACTGTGCAAAATAACACTATCACCCTCGATGTAAGAACACAACAGTTCCTGTACACATTTTTTAGTTCTAGCATAGTTTTATTTAAAGTATTCCTCTTTATATTTGACAAAGCCTTCAGTAGCTCAATTCAGCCTTCTCAACACGTCCAACTGTCTACTAACACCAGTGCCATTATCACAATGCACAACATTATACAACACTATCTGCAATTATTCATCAGATCCTTGTTAGCTACCTACCAGTAAGACTCACAGTTCCATGCACACGACCATTTGACCGGTCAAGAACTTCATGCAGTTTGAGGTGGCAAGCTGCAAGTGTCTGGTAGTCAGTGCCAAATGATTGATGCAGCTCCACAACACATGAGTCCTGCATCACAAATACGACTAATATCTTCTCAACAGTAACTACTGACATGTACAGCATTTAATGACCATTTTAGCAGAGTTAAATTGATGTTTTTCTGACAAGTGACATTTAATGACATTATCATGCTCACAGTATGCAAAAATGTCTTCCAAAGACCTGTAAGTATCGCAGTGTTGTGATAACGTTTTGTCGTTACAGTACCATGCCAATTTTATTAAACTGGATCTCCATAGACATGATCTCCAAGGAAATGTCTGGATATTGCTGCAGCGGGTACTAACAAATGCCTTTCCTGACGACTAACCAAACAGCACGACAACACCAAAAACAACAATTGCAAACAAACAATCTACATACCGGTAAATAGCAAATAACTAATCTGATATATGGCAACGAGCAACAACTGACCTTCTGCAGGTAATGCAGAAAGAAGTCATCCACTTGTATAACATACTGAGACGTGAACTCAAACTCTGCTCTGAAATAACAGACAAAACAAGCAGTTTGCTATGTTTGTAAACAAAACCAGCAGAGTTTATGTCAGCCATAACTGAAATGCACTCATCATCATCATCACAACAACTTACTATGGCGCCATTCAACCGGTGCTCAGCAGCGGCCCATAGACAACACTATAAACACAATGTAGGCTGCACAAATACGGTAGTCAATCTGGTGTGGAAAATAAGTAAGTTTTGAGTTGACGACAAAAAGCAGCAGCACATAGAGCAGGCTTACCTGGGTCCCCTCTCTACAGCAGTGGACTGCATTTCGAACTCGTAGAATTCCAATGTGCAGAAAATGCTCGGCTCTGCATCACCAATCTGCTTCAAGCCTTCTGCACTTAACGTCACCTACCACATATTTAATGGTACATTTATAAACACTGCTTGTCCAAATAGACCAATCTTCATATAGTTTAATAAATGCACAGTTGAGGACTGAGTGATGCTATTATTACTGCAGATCCGCTAGTTACCAGTTTACTGGTGCATCAAATACAAATTAATTCTGCTGCAATATGCACTCAATAATCAATAATCAACAACTAAGTAAAGCCTTCTATACCTCATGAACGTCATCACATTCGCTAGCGCTCTACAATGCCATTATGGCCTAATGATTGTTAATACCACCATTGTACAGTCTCTCACAGTTTCCTCTATGTCAAAAGCAGTTCCATAAATCAACATAGAGACTGATGTCAAATACTTTCAAAATAGCTTTCAAAAGTACACAGTGACGCTATTAGACTAAACCCACATTATAAAAGCTGAATTTACACTGTCTCTGTAATGCATCTTTGATCAAGCTTTATTGTGGTCATGACAAATGGCAGCAGATAACAATAATATTACATAATAGTAGAGAATTTTGATGACAACAATGATGAGTAACCCAAAGTTGATTTTTCTACCTTAGTAATGTGAATCTCAAATATGTTTTCACCCAACTTCAGTTCCACGGTTGACACAGGCAACTCGTCTTCATCACACACCTATCACAGCAAAATCATGGAGGATCAGCCAGTGGCGTCAGAAGCAATTTGCAACTGGGGGCATAATGCCAACGACATTTTTTGATGTGCCGCCCACTTTTCTCTTGTGCCCACACATAAGGGGGCACAACGATTGTTTGTTACTGACTGAGAGACAACCGAAGTGTCCCGTAGTGTCAGCTCTGCAGTCTGCACATCTACTGATGAAGTCGGGAGAAGGGCAACAAAAGTAATAAGGCCTAATGCTGTGACTGTCAGACTTCTCGGTTACTAGTAATTGACCACTCTCTGTGAAAGCAGTTTTATAATGTGTGTAATGTACAGTATAGATATCGATAGTGTTTCAGTTTTCACAGTTCAGGTTGATGTACAACTATCTAGACTGAGGTGTCTGCCACTGACGATCGATCATTTCGTGTGACTGTCGCGCGTGCATGGAACAGTCTTCCTACCAACGTCACTGCATCAATTTCTCTGCCGTCTTTCAAGAGACAACTTAAAACATTTTTATTTACCAAATCTTTCCCATTACTTTAAATTGCTTTCTCTACTTTGTGTACCATGTCCTAGAAGCTACTTTATCTAGCTCACGCCACGTTAATCAGTACGTTCTACTACTACTACTACTACTGACAGTGTTTAGTTGATTTTGTGTGCTTCTCTTGTCTGTATGTTGTTTAGTAGTAAACTATTAATGAGTAATCGCACTGGTTCATTTGCATTCATTCAGCCTCAGTGTGAGACTGAGTCACGCCGTCAGTCAGAGCACGCCATGTATGGTTTGTAGTGCACTTACAATGAAATTAACTCTCAAAATAAGGCGTTACTTTTAACTCAAAGATGGGGCGGCATTTTTCCAAGGTGGGGCTGTGGTCATATTGGACCCCTCAAACAAAAAGTCAGGAAGCCCAGCCCCCGGCCCCTCAGTTGTGATGCGTGTGGGATAAGCTCGCAGTTTGGACAGACTGGAAATGACAGATCTGTCAAATGTAAGTGAAACCTAGTGATTGTAGCACGAGATGTGCCAGCTGATGTGGAGTATGCCTGGTAGAATATTTGGTCAACTACATCAAGAGCAGAACTGTGGTCCAGAGAAATGGTAAAGCTGCTCTGGTCTGGTAGGTAGTAAAACATCATCCTGAGTGCAGTGCAAGGTAGTTTCTGTGGACTAAAGGTGGACAGTAGCTGTAGGTAGGGGACAATGTATCCATACCTGATCTTTATCATCAGGCTTCAATCGGTACTGTCGAGTTCCATATGCTACGTCTCGCATCTGAGCTTCCAGTTTCTGTGCACAAAATAATGCCAAACCATCACCGTCAGCACACTATGATAAGTTGTTTGCCATAAGGCAGCAAACAGAAAACAGGATAGACAAGACAGGAGGATAAAGTAACACATATAACAAAAGTATTTGCCATGCAAATGCAGCAATGTGTCTATCACACAATATCAAATCACTGTCGCAACACATCTGACAATATAAACAATCAAACATAATCTGCTATCATCATCAGCAGTTATCTGCTGACACAATTATCGCCAATGACTGCTCAGTTTGAAACAGTAAAAACGTAACCTTAATCCTCTGTGCCCTGATGTCCAGAAGCTGTGCAAATTCGGTCAGTTTCAAGTCAGCTTCTCTCTTCTGCTCATCAGCTTTCCGTGTCACTGCGTCGACCTGCATGACAACAATCATTGCATAATATGACAACTTGCACAATATGTAAATAACCTTATATTCTTAGGCTGCACTTTGAATCACATCAGCGCACAGAACAAGACGTTAATTCACAACTACTGACCATGAAAACTAAGCATTTGTACAACTGGAAACATGAATGACAAAGTTTGAATAAGAGACACAGATTGACAAACAAGTGATCTGTGAACAGTAACAAAACTAAAGAACAAAATATGAATTAAAATGACTAGTGCTATCGACAAAATCTAATACAACGTTCCATGCAACATGCATGCTAGATTGTTTCAAGACTGTCATACCTCAACCTGGTAATCTTTGTTGATCTTATGCTGAATGATTAGCATATTCCTCGTCTTCTCCAGCTCTGTGATGGTATCTGCATGTTCTGCCTGAAGCTGTTTGTTAATCTTCTCTAGATCTGCAATACACACACATGTTGCAGAGAAACATTATTAAATTGCTATTAATATTGATAATAATACAATAACATCTGCATTAACGAAAGGTGTATGGGATGGAGAAAGATGAATACGGTGAGGTCGACGACTGGTTCTCTGTGAGAACTGATCAGGTCTATGGCTTGTTTGATACTGTCATTGTTCTGTAAACTGCTGCCAGGCAGGCAGGAAGACAATTGGTGAGTACGACAAGATGGGGTTGTGAAGGGAAAATGAGTTCTAGGCACAAGAGGGTTTGGGTTATGGCAGGAATCAGGCAAGAATGAAGAAGAACAAAGGGTGAAGTATTATTGTTATTATTACTACTACTGGTGTCCACTGCAAATGCCACAGACTGTAATATGGATACACAGTCACAGGTTAAAGCAACATCTGCAATTTCAGAAAATTCAAGTACAAATTCAAGAACGGCAAAATTTCTTCATAATTGCAATCATGGTGACAGTCACAGATAGAAGCTGTATTGGATTAACTACAATTGAGCACTTGACAAACATTATAAAGTTAATGGCTGTAGTTTATCATACCAAAAAATAAAGTATTGGATTTCAGCATAATTATACACAGAAGAAATGTGAGAAAATCATGCTCTACCACATTAAATTGATTTACAGACCTTTGTCAATGAACTATGCCTCTACCGTATTAGATTGACTGACAGACCTTTGTTAATGAACTATATGCCTCTACCACATTAGATTGACTGACAGACCTTTGTTTTGTTCCTCATCAACTTTATGCAAGAAGTCCAGCTCAGGATTGTTGCCGTCCCTACGTTGCTTCACAATGACCAATGCTTCTTCCAGTTCTTCCATGTTGACAGCGCTGTCCTGAGCAAAATACAGAGCTTCATTTCACGATCACGATGTGTAACTAGTACAGCGTCACATACAAAACTGGACAATGGCAATCAACAGAACAACATACCATAAAACTCGATAAAATTTACAAGAAAAAACTAGAGTTTGACTGAGAGTTAATAATCCGCACAGTATGCATTCATGAACAGTTTAGTTTTAAGATGGCGCTTGAAGGTCCATTTGATGAACAGTTATCAGCAGCTGATTCCAGGCTTGTGGAGCAGCAACAGAAAAAGATCCCATTTCATATCAGGAGTTCAAAAATTCAGCACATGTAGAATGTATGTGTCTCAAAGTTCAGCCTACGTGCTGTTGTTGTGTGCCATATAAATGCTTGTATTATTATTATTATTTTTTGACCCCGGTACTCAATTCCCGGGAAGAAAAATTATGCTATGCAAAGACAAAATACGAAAACAAGCTGGAATGGTCTTTACTTCTCCTCCTTCACAAAACTATCAAGAAGTAGAATAGCATTAAAACGCTGAATGAGAACGGAGAGTCGCTGAAACAAAAAGCTAGTCTCTCTGTCATCGCCAGACTGAGTGGAAAGCTTGCGACCAAGTTTAGACAAGAATGCACATCCAGACGTATTAATTGGACCTAGTGATTCAACAGCGATTGGCTGAAACAGGTAATTAGTCTCAATATTAGTGTATTTGGCTGACTTACGAGCAGCTGCCCCTTCGGCTGCTGAACCAGCTACACGAGCTGCTGTGGCCACGTATGAGTCGGCTAACGGACACACGACGGT
>Ga0209365_1000246_pt1 | contig 10184 bp, 5 predicted proteins | sample WorMetimpBELIZE2_FD_187389 | JGI IMG/M metagenome (GOLD analysis project Ga0209365, IMG submission 187389) | Marine gutless worms symbiont microbial communities from Max Planck institute for Marine Microbiology, Germany - Olavius imperfectus... | ecosystem: Host-associated > Annelida > Digestive...
CCGTAATTTTTGTTGTCAGTGTATCTGGTTTGTACTTGATGTTATTGATGCTAATAAAAGCGCTATTTTATTCTATTCTATTCTAGTACCTTTGAGTAATACAAACACACACCAAGTAGGCCTACGTGTCTTCACACGTATTCCAGCGCACGTCACGGAAGCTAAAAACTATATCGGTAGACTGGAATAGTATATACTGTCACCGCATGCCAACCTTTAGCGAAACGAAATTTAAGTCAGTAATGTGTAATCTGCAAACAAGAAAAGAAGATGTAAATTAACTGCTAAAAATGAACTCAAATCAAAACAAATTTACAGTAGAATGACAAGTGCTTTATAATAATGAATTTTATCGAATAATAATCATTTTTTTCTGACAGCGTTTATAGTTGCTTGTTGTTTAAACATTTTCATTGCAGTATAAAGTAAAAAAAAAACTTATAGCATAGAGGTAGCCTATAGTAAATCTGGCTTCCGGTGACTTACATTCAAGTTTGATTTTCAATTACTACGGTTAGAGTAATAATTTTACAACTAGTTTTGGTAATGATAACAGTGGAAATTTGTGTTATATGGTACTAAACATATCTGAAAAATCCAAAGGCATATAGCCTATAGTTATCGAGTTTTGTGGTCCTGTTGTGCCTATGTCGATAACATTTGACTTGAATACGAAAATTGGCAACTATATTTGAATTATTTTTGTCTATTTTTTGTCTATTTGTCATCCATGACCGATGCCAGTGTGATTATTATTTTTTCTGATTATGGCAGATTTCTGGCACTACCTTGTTGCTGGCAATTGACTGACTGAGCTTTTTGAACTTGTAGTCGTAGGTGCTATGATCGGTGGATGCCTGTTACAGATAAAACCGGCATGCGCCATTTTCTCTTTCAGCTGTGTGACATTTATTAACAGATGTTATTAATAAACATATATCTATGTCGTCCTCGCAGTTGGTTGGTCTATACTAGCGCCTGCAGCAAGGATTTCTCGTTTGTATAAGGCTGTGGGAATCCGTATCTGCAGCATTACAGAACGCCCTCAAGCAATAATGTGCACCAGTGAAGACGTTTCTCACGTCTCGTGCATGAATTTTGCTAATTATCCTCGTCATCATAACGTAATTTGTATAGCTCCACACAGTACATCATCCATAAACTCCACGCAAAAGCGATAAAATAAATTAATACACCACATAACAAAATAACAACAAAAAACTCATCACAAGATGAGAATACCCGAACGTGACGTCAGCGTTATCTGTTTACTTACGCTTATCCATAGATATTCACTGAACCGAAACTGCTTCCGGTTCCGTGGATATATATGGATAAGCGTAAGTAAGCAAACAGATAAGAGGGCAAGCACGTCACGTTCGGGTTTTCTCATCTCGTGATGAGTTTCTTCTTAGAGATATAGAAGTCTTCCCGAAATATGGAGTGGGGCACTGTACCCCTAAAACCATGAAATGAACACAGCAGGATTTTATCTGCTGTTGTTGGTCCTGTTTCCATATTAACCTCCATGCTGTATGCGAACTTACTTGCTCAAACCATTTCATAGATCAACAGGGAGTACAGAAATTAATGGTGTGGGCACGGGGCCCCTATGTACCATCTACCGGGTAACGTGATATCTGCGATATCTTGTCTATATTAACCTACAGCCCGAATATGAGCTTCCTAGCTCGACTCGTTTCGGACAATTCCGGAAGTTTGGAAAAATTGAAATTGGGGCACCGCCTCCCCAGCCACCCCTAAGAAAACTTTTTGTACGGGGTCCAAGTTTTTGTTCATGGCTACCTGCGCGTCAGATGTGACCTCCCTAGCTTTATTAACTCCAGAGATATAAGCGGTTTCCCAAAATTGGGGGCCCATAACTCTCATTAGGGGTCACCCCGGAGGGTCCATAGTGGTACCATTGAATTCCACGTATATTATTTCCTATTAGTCATTAATTGTACCAGAGGCCGTATCTTGCACCATTTCCGAGATATAGCCTTGGACATGTCCAACGTCGCTATATTTGGCTACCCCTCTTGGGTTTTACCCCCGACAGAGGGGTTTTCCTGGGACGATCTTCTTTGCGTGTTGGTCAATGGATGGCTAGGCTACAAAATGGCATAGAAATATTGTGGAAAATTTTAACTGGCTGAGTAGGGTGCAATGCACGCACGTTACAGACGACAGACAGACAGACGGAATTGCGACGGGAAAAAAACGAAAAAAACGATGCGGCATATAGCAGAAGCTCGTAAGCAGCTTTCTTCTACCGTCTGGGCCTTCTCCGTCTACGTCTGCTATGCAAACGTGTTAGTCACCAGTTTCTCAAACAGCTCATTTACGCGTTTGTCATCGGGAGACTGAATTACTGTGACGTTATTCAGGCCAATGCACCGACCAGCCTGATCGCCCAGGTACAAAGATGTTAAGTCCAGGGCTACGATACGTACATACAGCACCAGCACTGAGTGCAGTGCATTGACTCTTGAATCCAGTCCAGGTTACGTATGCTGATATTCTCAAGGCTGACAAACAAATGTCCTAGCTATATCCAAGTCAGTCCGTTCTCCGTCCTGTCGCTCATTCGTACATTACGCTGATTTAAACTGAAAATATATAAGGTGCGCGTTAAAGCTGGCTTCACATACTTCATACACGCGGTTGAAAGCTACAAATATAACGAGAAAAATATAAAAAAAACGATGAGCAATAGACAGTCTGGATAACATTACACGTGGTATTATACAAGGTTCTGGTTTAGGACCAACCCTGTATAACTTACTTTAATTTTTCAACTTTCCTTCAAACAAAAGCAAAACTGATTGTTACATGTCAAAACGCAATCAAGTTCGAGTGTGTGAGTCAATTTTATCATCTGTATTTTTAATACATAGAGAGGCTACATATTACAAGATTCGTGAAACTACCCAAGTCTAATAAAAGCACAGCGTATGTTATAATGACGCAAATTCTTTACACATATCATGTCGTTTTCATACGAAGAAAATTGTTTTGTAAAATTCGTCGAACCATCTGTATGGCTCCCAACAGCTGGACTTGAACCCAGTTGATTATGCTGTATATTATGACGGGCTCTGCAGAAGATCATGTAGGCCTATCGCACTCCGATGTCCAAACCTGGACGATCTCAAAGAGAGACTGCGCACCTGCTGAGAGAATCTTGACCAAAAGATCATCGACAAATCTATTGACCACTGGCGTGACAAACTGAAAACTGTAGTTCAATGAATGGTAGACACATTGTACAGTTGTTTTGACTATCTGATTCATTTGCTGCCGTGCTCTGTTATGTAGCATATGCGTTCTAAAACATTCGTGCATTTTACCGTTGTGTATTGAGCGTTACGATGGTAATGTTTTAAAAAGTAAATCTAGCAAACAAATAATAGACATTTCAAGATAAAATGGATGCCATTCTGTGAGAAAATAATTAATGTTTACAGTGGCATATTAATCAGCACTGTGCGTTACCTTCTTTTTAAAAAATAACTAATAACAAGGGTACAGTTTTTATTGGACTACCCGATAGTGAAACGTTTCGGAATGAGGGAGTGGTGAGTTTAAGAAATGAGAGTGATGGTGACAGCAGACGACGATCGAATACTGTGGGGGGCCGAAGAGTGCTCAAATTATGAAGTAGATTGACATATAATGAAAACTTTATTTATGTATTTATTACGAGAAGAAGCAGCAGAGGAGAGTTTTTTGGGTATAGAATATAGCGAGATACAATAATCAATTTCGGAGTTGACAGTAGAGTTAGCTCTTTGTACCATCATTCTTCATTACGCAAGAACGCGCCCAGTTTTGTTTTGATCGGCAGACTTGTACAAGGATCAGTGACCATAAAAGACTTTCCGTCACCTGCCACAAAGTTTAAAATGCGCTCCCTCTGTGTTGTCGACAAAAACCTACCCTCTAAAATAAAAAAATAAATAAAATAAAACCCTCTCATTTAATAGTTATTTTATATGTTTTAGTTTTTTACGGTACTAGTATACAGTTACTGCTGCAGTCATCTTATCACAAATGACTTTCGTTGTCTTATATTGCGTTGCATATTATAGAGCATTGCGCGGTTTCTTTCAGAAGCTGAATTTACAGCATGAGACTGTCTGTGTTCACTGCTGGAAGCGTGTAGGCTGTAGGCTGTTTTTTTGCATTAGACCAGCACCGTGGGATTGCGTGGGTGCGTGGGTTCGGTCGGGTGGTTGTGCTTGCCGTTCTCTTTATCGTATATAATGCACCGGTACGAGTATATAAATTGCCAAGTCTAATCTACATGTCTGGTACGTTTATAATAGCAACGCCGCCGTCCTCAGAGCGCTGAAACATGGTTGGCCATTGGCCATAAGGACTATGTCGCAGCGGCAGTAAGGCTAGCATGGGAAGAAACAGTTCTGTACTGAAGCGGAGACATAAGGCGGCCACCTGTAGACATCACTGACTGATTTCCGCCAACACGTCGGCGTGAAGAGAGTGGGAATTAAAGTACTTCTGTACAGTGTTACTTTTATATTTATGTTGCAGTTAAGTGGACATTTCGACCAGCGACAGCGACTGACTGACTGAGTTGTCGTGGTACAATGGAAGTAGAGTCAGACACGTCAATGGAGGCTACGACCACAACTCTTGCTGAAACTGCGGAGCCGGAAGTAGGTCTGGTGTCAAACGATACAGACTTTAGACTGCCTTCAAAGTCAGCTGTTGAATCAGACGCCATCAGAGGCGACTGCACTGCAACTGAGACGGCCATTAACAATGACTGCATGTTGGTAGACATCGACAGTCAAACCGTGTCACTGTCCGCAGCCCCTGACGTGAACACTGTCGAGTCGACTGGTCGATCGACGGATGATCACGGTCAGTCACTAGCAGCAGGTGCGAGCTCCGACTTACAGCGAGGCTCATCGTTCGACTCATCAACACAATGGAGCAGTAGTGCTAGCGTGGACACAGTCCAGAGCGTTCGTCACGTCAGTAAGCCGCACCCAGCATCTCCCTCGTTGCCCGAGGACGACAACTCGGCGGCCATAACGACAGCGACGACGAAAACGACAACAATTACAGATGAAGGAAAGCAGCAGAAGGACAACAAGGTGAATTCATCTGCCGAAGTCATCAAGGAACCTTCTTCTAACTCTCAGCAACAAGAATCACAGCCGCAACAACAACATGAACCTCTACCAAAGGAAGGAGATATACACGTTCAAGACTTTAAGGCTGGTCAATAACAGTAACTGATTACTAAATTTTCTGTTTAGAAAGATTATTAATAAGATTTATTGCAGTCAAAACTTTGTTTACATGTTAGATAAAGATTTTTGAGACAATTTCATATTTTTTATTTAATTTTCATTAACAGTCATGTAAACAAAGTATCGTCTGCAATAAATGTTATTATTGTACTTTCTTAAAACTTAAGTTGAATAATAAGTAAGTAAATTATCATAGTTACAATTTTGCATGTAACGTATCTTAGTTAGAATGTCAGCTGTTTTGCGATTCGGGATCTTCTGGGTTTGACCATTTCCCAAAGTAGGACAATCACATAAAATGGGTGCGGTGGCCAGTGAAACCAACATTCAATGGCTTATTGTCTGGGTAATTAGATGCCTAAAATTACTGTAATCAGCCAGTTATATTGTTGAAAACGCAGTCAATCACATGTTTTAAACACAGTGTTGTGTATAATAATGTAAATAGGAAATCACATAGCATTCAAAACAGATTAAATCATTAAATCTGCTTGCATTGTTTAGTTGGTCTGCTGTGTCAACGAAGTGTCCAGTGTCCGAAGTGTCGGTGATGTGTCTATCTGTTGCATTATTGCAGGCATAACGTGCACAGACGTGCCGACTGCAATCGACGTGCTCAACACGCGCTATCGTCTCGGTGCGTTTCTCTCACGTATCTGTAAATGGTAGGCCTATAGTGCATGGTGCTTTTAACGGACATTCAGTTAAGTCATTATGTGAACGTCGTACGCCACTAGTTTATTATAGCAATGCTGTAGCAACTCTTGAACTCCTTATGATCAGACGTGGTATACTATATGTGCCAAATATGTCAGCTGATGATATTAATGCACTACTGTCTGCTGTGTGTAGGCCTACGAACTCTCAGTAGTACGTAGTATGTAGTATTTGGTAGTATTGAGTTAGTTTTTTGTATTTGCTTTTTTTCTTTCTCTTATATATTTGTACTACGTGTACAGTGTCATAATAAAATAAAATAAAATAAAATAAATAGCTGATATATGAGATCACTTAATCAGATAATTTCACTTAACTGAAACTGGCAATATATGAAACCACATGTACTATTTATATGATGAAACTATCACTCATATCAGATGACTGATTGACTGTCAGTCACAAAACGACCTCACACTCTGCGTAGCTGACAAATTGACAACACGTGTGAAAATGATCACTGGGGTGCTGGCACTAACATTGTGTCCGCTTCCTGCTTACCGACCAAAAAGGTGTTTGAACTGATGGATAGTTAAATTAGCGAAAGCACTGCAGTAGTAAATAAATGCTGCTCAGTCACGAATTTTGTCTTCACAACTGTAACACAACATAGCAAATGTTGAATGTTTTCGCCCGGGTCCAGTACAAACACAATACATTGAATCTGTTTCTGAAGTCGCCTCATATTATGTCACTTTCTAATTTTACTGATTTTGCAGATCTACTTACAAATTACAAGCTGATGTATAAAAAAACGAATAACAACGTCTTATATTTAATTAACTCTGTGATTAATAATGTCACGGTGGAGTTTTAAATGGATCAATAAAAATGTGTCAGTAAAACCTATTAAATTGACGCTGAGATAGACCAAAATAAAATTGTATTTTTCAGCAGTGGAAAATTTTGGTTTTTTTAATTTTTTACACCAAATTTACATTACTATTTGTGAGCTTGTAGTTTTTCATCATGAATGTCAATGTATAAGAATAACGGCAACGTGCTTTATCAATTAATACTAAGACGAACTGTTTTAAAGGAACTTTAGACTTGAAAGTTAGTCCACCTGTTTTATTTGCTGTGTTTTAGCTGATGTAACAATCCACAAGAACATGATAACGTGTAAGTGTGTGATTTTTATTAATATCTTGTTAGGATGAGCGATCATCGAACTGTTATGTTATTTAGCTGCTGCAGCTTTGGGTGTGGTTTGCTGCCGCAGCCACGTAATCTTACCACAGTCTCAGCAACCGGCTATTCGGAGTTCTAAGCCTATATTGCAGAATGCAGACTTCTAGCCACGGAGCTGGCCGTTCTATGGCTCTCCACTAGAGGTCTGCAACGTAGGACTGAACGGATATCAGTGGCCGACATTGAGATGTCTTGCAAGTTGCAACACGACTTGTGAAGGTCGATGGTTGATAGACGCGGCTCGGGATTGGTCTTTTTACTGCCTAATGTAACAAAAACTTACGTTGAATGTAACAATAAGATGCATCTCCTCGATGAAAGACATGATATATTGGCATCTACGTAATTTCACGATTTCACCCGTATACACTGTAATCTCTTAATTCTTGTCGTATTACGTAGATTGTATGACGATATTTATTAAAGTATAAATTTCATAGTAGCGTAAGATTATCCGTCCATTTCTTACGGCAATTTCTTGTCTAAGCTTTAAATATTTGCTGCCATGTCTCCTGACCTCTTGATATCCGTTGCAGTTGTCACTGGGAACTCGCATAACAAATCTGAACTTTCCGCCGGTTTACGTTGCCAAGATAGAAGCACAAACGTTTTTAACGCGCGACGCAGCTATGCTAGCGCGGTATTCGGGATCGTGATTCTGTCCGTCCGTCCGTCTGTCCGTAACACGTGTGCTTTATGACAAAGCAAAAGAACATACTGCCGATATTTTGATAGCATATGAAAGGGAAATCATTCTTACTTTTCTGAAAACAAGAAGTGGTATTCTCTCGATAAAACTATGCTACAAGGTTTCTTTGCGTTAAAACGTTCAGATAAAGCGCTTATAGTGCCCCTTATCTACTTCTACTTCCAGATTTTACTTTATTCTGCAGTATAGGAAGTGAATAATATTAGTATATATTAAAGTGTTATGATGGCTGGATTTTGCTATGGATTTGCTCATTTTGTTGCGTTATAATATGTTCAGGGTCAAGCTGGAATGTTGCAGATATAGTTCGGGGACCACATCGTAAGTAGCTTACGTTTTCGACTAGATTATACGTACATGTAACTTCGTAAGCACTGACAGTCTGATGCTTTTATTTAGTTCAACGAAATGTTGGCTATATGCAGGGCATGCCAATAAAAACATGCCTGTTTTGTGGCGGTGGGAATGTTAATTATTAGAGTAAAGACAAAATGAAAGTACACATTAAAACGTGTTTATTTGAGAATGAAGTCGGGTTAAATTATTTGCGAAGGTTACATATCTTGTGTAACAATTAACAGCTATGTGGAATATCACACTGTTTGATTGGGTGCATTGTTAAGACGGACTTCATGGTTTTATGCTAGTGTTACGTTTGTCATTATTGATGTCGATATATCGATGTGTTTGTGTTTTCCTCATAAAGTATTTAATTGACATGAATAATGTTGCCGTTTTCTAATTATCACCTAAATTTGCGTAAGTTCCGTGTTTTAGCACGTTTTTACTTCAGATGTTAAGAAAGTGCTTCAAAACGAGCCGGCTTTCATTGACACACACGCTATATGTAGTGTAGTGGTTAGGACATTGGACTTGCGACCTTCGCGTCGCTGGTTCGAGTCCCGGTCATGACACTCCTTGGTTATTTCTGAGATAGGTGACCGTATTTCGCGGGTAAACTATCTTGGAATGTAACCACCACCTAGGTCAACTCAGCCTTGCATCCCTCTGGGGTCGCTAAATCGAGTACCAGCTTCGGCTGGGGTAAAGGCGGGAAAGTCACCTCTGCCGTGTGATCCCATACGGCATGTGATTTCCCGTAGCCGTGTGGTAATTTCAATTACGAACTGCTATATCCGTGTTTACTTTAATTATATGACATATGCATTGTTCACCGATTATGTCTCATTTCACGACTGTGCTTTTATGGATGTACACTGCAGGAGATAGTTTCTGGTGGCGAGGTCGACGTATTCAACGAATCTCAACGCAACAACAGAATGACACGCACGACAACTGTAAATAAACGACATCATCGTATCTATGTTGTAACAAACGATCATTATTGAGAACCTACCACATATTCATTTGCTTTGCTTTTTACGAGGATCTCTAGGCTGCTATTGAACAGTGAACACACATCATGTTTAGTATGGTGTTCGTAGTGTTGAAATAAATAGTGCTTGTTTGTAGGTGACAAACAAGGTTCAGTCTTTGTCGTTGTTCGTTATGAACTTGACTACAGTATAAGTCCGCTATAAAGTGAATAGTCAGCTGCGTAACGAAGGTACAGATGATATTTTCTGTAAATTAATACGAGTTTCTGAATTTGATTGCAGGCGAATATCCGGATGACGAAGAACGCATAGCTCAACATGACGTAGAAGGTAATGTGTATTGGAAACTTGTTCTGTTATCACTCACGGTTTAATTCTGACTATAAACTGACAGAAAAGTCTTTTATGAATTACTGAAAATCTGGCCAGAGTTCGTATTCTTCAAGCAGTGTTTGAATCTGGGTCCTACAGCTTACACAATGACGTACTTTCCTGGCTCTAACAGAATGAAACGTATTGCTTTAACTTTACTTTCATTTCGTTTTAATAACTAGCAGAGGCGTCACGAGAGGGCGCAGCAGCATACGCAAGGGGGCGCAAAATGGCGTGAAGAAAAAATTTTGTGAGATATTTTGTGAGACCAGAGCCATTTTTGCTAAGTGTATAATAACAAAGATTGTCATATGGCTGGTTAAGAAATTAGGCCTGTCTTAAAAAAATTTCGGGGTCGCACTTCAGAATATTTGCCCTGGGGCGCCAAGTAGTCACATTACGCCCCAGTTCCGCCCGCAACTACACGGCGCGGACGCTGAAAATTCTGAAGCAAAATTTCCCTTGATCTGCCAGAAGTTTTCCTACTCGACTTTCATTAAATTTATGCGATACCGCTACTCAGAACTTGGGACGTCTTATGAGCAGACCACGGTTTAGTCAGCTATATCTGCC
>Ga0209365_1000247_pt1 | contig 10179 bp, 7 predicted proteins | sample WorMetimpBELIZE2_FD_187389 | JGI IMG/M metagenome (GOLD analysis project Ga0209365, IMG submission 187389) | Marine gutless worms symbiont microbial communities from Max Planck institute for Marine Microbiology, Germany - Olavius imperfectus... | ecosystem: Host-associated > Annelida > Digestive...
ATTGGCTATGATAATATAGGAGACTTACTTTCGTTGTGCAACATTCTGCAACTGCGTACAACATAGGCGCAACAAAATCCCACCAACTTAAGTTTAGCCATAGTCTGCGGCAAAAGTGTCATATCATCAGCCTTTGCTGTTAAGTTGATCATTTCGTGTGCATGTGTACTTATCCGTGGAAAAGCAGGCCATTTAACTGCAACTACAACGGCCGTTATAAAATGTAGTTTCTTGATGGTTTGTTAATGCGTTACTAAAATTGATGCATTAATGTAGTAATTTTCGACCTTTAGAATTAATACACACACTGTCACATACAAGTAAATACCAGGTACCTGACATTAAGTCTAAATTAAATTTACAGATTGGTGTTTTTTTATCTCATGTAGCTTATAAGTGACCTATTATGTCGTTAAATTTTGTCATTTCTGTACATATTCATTATACGGAGCAAGTCACAGTGGTAACCGGCATTGTGCACTGTTAAATGGAAGTATCGATATGAATATACAGATGTAAATACCGGGCTTCACACCTTTAATGGCAGAGCCGGTAGATCAGTCTTGATCAGTGGGATGGTATATGATGTCAGCTTTGTGGCTGAGTAATGGTAATACATGTACTGAATGGCCGTGGTGGGTGTAGACCGTAGCTGCTTGACAGAATTACAGCTTGCTTTGACTGTGGCTCGGCAGCTGATTGGAGATGTTCTACATTCATGAAATAGTGACTTATAGTGAGTGTCATAAACGTTGTTTCTGCAGGTATTATTTCATTAGGTAGACTACATGATGTATGCATAGTCATAACGTTGTCTTCGGTCATTCGCGCACATTTAATGTGTATGCACTGAATGAACTCGCTAATGTAATCTCGCTGCATGGTTTGCCCATATGTTTGCCTTATTATCTCGGATGGGCCGGCGCTGCGTTGTATGGTCTCGTTTTCAGGAATAGTTGAATTAGTTGAAACCGTCTCGAACGGATCGCGAAAGTGCTGGCATGGCATAACATCCCATCCCGTACCATCCCACTTTCATAACTGTGTGTCTTTCCTGTTACAGTAAAATTTCTCTTACGGTAATAGCCGAAAGCACGGTATCGGTATACCGTCAGTTTATCCAGTCATAACCGCGAGCGTACTGTGGAAGGCATATGTTGCTGTAGCTTGCGGTAATCAGAAGGTAATCTCGGCTTGTCAACTTTTTCCTGCATATCGCTGTTAAGTATAGTAGTCTCTCACTCAACCGTAACGTTTCAGCCGCGGTCACTGATTTCCGAGTGACGCATTTCCGTCACATTCGAGCTATGACGCGTAACGCTGCATGGCGACGTTCAGATCGCGGAGTGACGGTAGCGCGCTTTTTACGTCAAAATTACAGCGCTATGCATTTCGACAGTATATAAAACGAAGCGGCGATGCTTGTGATCGTTTTATGATGTGATCGTTTTGCCTTGCCTATATATGGTCGACAGGCTATACTCGGCCGTCGGCCTCACGCTGAATCATACATGTAAGCTCATTCCATTATACTGATTGGTCTGAGATTTGTCTAAGATATCGCGACTGAGACATATCTTAAGAGAAATCCGTGTGTATCAAGACACAACTGATACGTCTCAGATAAATACGTATAATTAAGTTCGAGCCGCACAGTTCTGGTGTCGTTAATGTGATTTCGCTTTCTTTATGTACGAACCGCTGTATGTTTATGTTTGTAGATATATAAATTTTGTGGAATTTGAGAAGGGCGATGACGTCACCGACGCCTTCAAATAGTTCTCAGTCCAACTCTGATACTGAGCCCGCTGGCTACGTGAAATGTGTCACGTGCGGTCTGTCGGTTGCTACGTCGTCGTCAAGGACGCTACCGTGTTTCCACGTGTTTTGTCGCCCGTGCCACGACAAGCTTCCCAGCTCTGGAGTGGGCGGGGCTTACGTGAACTGTCCGGCATGCCTGGCGGGCGGCGGTAACGGGTCGACGGTGGACGCTCCCCGGAAGACAGGGGTGTGTCGCGGGTGTTGTCGGAGTGACAAAGCAGTGGTCGAGTTGGTAGCCAAGTGTACGACATGCGATTACCCGATCTGCGCTTCTTGCGAGAGTTCACACCGCGAGATGGGCTACTTCGCACGGCATCACGTCGTTGCCCTGTCGCCATCACCGCCTGCTTCGTCCTTGGCCGTCGGCGGCCCTGCTCGCTCAGCCCCAGGTCCTGAGGTGGCTGTCGCGAGGTCGGGATCGTGTCTGGTGCATCCCACTGAGCCGCTGGCGTTCTTCTGTCACCAGTGTAACGCTGCCATGTGCCGCCATTGCTGTCTTCTGGATGACAGTACCCATCGTCGATCTCTTCTGACCAACGCCACAGAGTTGACGACGTCTGCCAGCAGCTCCAACGTGGGTGGTTTGTCTTACCTGGAGAAGGTGGCTGAAAGGAAAGCAGCCTATCTCAAGGAGGCAGCCAAGAACGTGGAGAACGCCGTTATCTTCCAACAGGAGCAGCATCAGATGGCCAGAGACGCTGTCAACGACGCTTTTTCGGTGTTTATGAAGGCGCTGGATGACAGGCGCAACGAAACGCTCAGAGAACTCGACGTCATATTCACTGAGAAACAGGTACAAGCATCGCTGATTTAAACGGTTTAAGGATACTACACTGTATCCCAAAAAACGCTCACATTTTTATTTTTTAAATAACTCCGTCAAAAATGAACCGATTTTAATCATTTTTGGCACACTGAATCCTGAAGGTTGTAAATTTGCCCACCTCACCCACATACTGTAGCTGCTGTACCTGGAGAAGTCGCGGCAGCGGCTTGTTAAGAGTTGAGAGACGTGGACTGGACTGCAGCAGACTGAGCAGAGACTTGTGGATGAGGCCATTGACTAATGGCGGAAACAACTGGGATCGTGTGTTCATGCACAGGGTGGTCGCTTTGAACACTGTAGCATTGCTTTCATTTATTTTGCCACACAACACAACCGGTTCTTTTCAGAGCCATCCACTTTCTTCGAGGAAAACAATGTACTTTTGAGCTTATGAACTACTTAATTTTCCGCAAGGTATTGCATAACGTTTTCTCAGGTGAGGTGGCAAACTTACAATCTACTAGCGTCAAGTTCCTTCAGGAGGCTGTGTGCCAAAAATCATTAAAATCGGTTAACATTTGACTGAGTTATTAAAATAATAAAAATGTGAGCAATTTTTTGGGGGACACAGTGTACAAGTGAAAGTGTTGAATAACAGTACCCGACTACACCTGTGTGATTGTGTGCATACATATATCAATTAAATTTTTACCCTTGAATTAAAAGCGCAGTATAGTATCGTCAGTTTAATGTGAGTCTTCTGGCATTGGCGTCAGAGAATTACGTATATTATACTTATAAAAACATGAACTGCTGTATGCTTTTACTGCTTTCAAACTGTGTTAGGAAATTTGTTTTTCCCATTCTGTGATGTCACTGACATATGTATGACTAATGGTCTGAATATGAAATAGACCACTTCAAATGTTGGTTGTATATTTCTTTGTCGATGTTAGATGGGTGCATGTGAATTGTGTAGGTTGGTGCCAAGACTGTTCTGCAGGAAGTGAAGGCTGTGCTGGATGTATTTCTACAAGCCCGTAGCATCATGGCACTGTTTCCGTCTAACGGCAGCAATGTAGAGACTGCTTTACTCCGGCAGACACTGGTCGACCGGATGACCGGATTTCTTAACTACAAGCCTCAACTGGAGCTGTTGGACACATCGGATGTGGCGTTTGTGACTGATCTGTCAGCGATGCATACTGCCGTGCACAGTGCGTTTGGTACAGTTCGATGTGCTAGAAGACAACCGATGCATTATGATCAGGATTGCCCACTGCCGTACCCAGCTGGACGCCGCTCCTCACCTTTCGACATGGTTGTTTTTCTGATACTCATTTTTAAAAAATATGATAGCTGCATGCTGATTCATTATCAGTATCAGATGAGCTAATGTAGACGATAAAGTTTGTAATCTATTTTTGCATGTCACTTTAATACATTAATACCTTTCCACATGATAAAGTAATTATTGCTCGAATATGTAATGTAGACGGCTGCTGACAAGAACAGCATATTACATGTGATTTCAGTGTTAATGAACTGGACTGAAAGTGATGTAAATTTTAGATGAAGTGAGTACGTTATCTCTTATTCCCCCAAAGGGTGGCTGAAAAAGTAAATTTGTCATTTTTGTGAATAAAAATCAATTTAAATCGAATAAACTCTGCCATAAAGTTTCTTGTGTGAAAGCTTCCAGCAGCATAGTTGTAGCAGAACCATTCCCCTATCTAATGCTATATATATGTTGGTGGTAAACGTAACCCTTCGACCCTTAGCCCAAAATTGACCCACCCCCTTCAACAAAGACGAATTTGACGTATTAGTGCATCAGCCGTAAGAGCTAGCGAAAAAAGTTCAGTTATCGTGAATAGGAAGTTGAGTACGCACTTTCCAACAAGCTATAGATGAAGTCCGTGCGTTACTTCTAACTCCCCCTAAAGGTGACTCAAAAAGCGAATTTGTCGTTTAAAAACAAATTTCCTTATATTTCCGTAATAGATGAAGCCAGCGACTTCAAATTTGGCATGCAGCTGCGGTTTGCCAAGGGCCATCATAAAATCACACGCAGAAGAAAAAGTGGGTGTGGCCCTGGGCTAGGGGTGCTCCCAGATATTTGGAGCTTCCCCTTTAACAACTGAAGCTAGCGACTTCAAATTTGGTACACAGCTTGGGTTTGCCAAGGCGCACCATAAAAGCACACCTTGAGGAAAAGTGGGCGTAGCCTCTGGCTAGGGTAGCTCCCAAATATTTGGGATTCCCCTTTAATATTTCTGCAACGGCCACGCTGTCTTAGCATTAGCGGAGATTCTAGTTGCTCTTTGGTCTTTTCTTATATCCCTGTAGTTGTGTATAATTTCTATAAGAAATATTAATACATGTACACAGTGTCTAAAAAAAAACTGCCAACATTTTCTGCAATATGTCTGTCAAATATAAACTGATGTGAATAAAAATTGGTGGGCATGTCCTGCAAGGAACACTTAATAAAACTGTGCAAAAGGTGCCCACTTCACCTAAAATAATTATGTGCTAGCACTACCTTGCAAAAATTTGAAGTGACAAATTGAGCCGTCAACGCAGTACTTACATGTACATTTTAATGAATCATTGAATCATTGAATCATAGCCACAAAACGACTGGTAGTTATTGTCTCCAAAAATGTTATACGTGCAGTAAGTTGCGTCATCTTTACATCATAAGCTCGAAATGACTGCCTTTAGCACGAACACAAGCATGTAGATGCTGCCACCACGTTGCCAACCGCACATTCACTGAACAGCGTGATTCAGACCATTCACTCGTTTTTGATGCATCATCTCAGTTCGTCGATATCTGAGATCTTAGTTTGTGCTGGAGGCAGACATTTCGAACATGTAATGTAAAGATGATGTAACTTGCTGACGTATGACATTTTTGGAGACAATAACTGACAGACACATAGCAAAAAATATGTTGGTACAGTTTTTTTTGACACAGTGTACATAAATCACCTGTTAGTTATGAATACGATGTAATTGCTGCAGTCGGGATTTTGATAAGGTCTAGCTGTGATTGTGCGCCCGTTAAATCATTAACTTCATGTTGAATTCATCGTGTGTATTGTGTAGACGGACCCATTGAGTATTCACACATCGTCAGCTGATTCAGTACTGAGCTCTCTGGATCGTCTGACTGTGTCATCGAACTCAGCGTCACGCCGATCTGGATCACCTGCAACAACCGCTGATCATTGGGTTGGCAGTGGTGGCGGAGCTTCATCGAAAGCCACACTGGACATCTTCTCAATGGCAGATATGTTCATTGCTGATGTCGAGGGCCGAAATGGCAGTGGCAAGGCTACTCCTCCAGCGTCAATGGTTCACAGACAGAAGATCTCGTACCATTGTCAGTTTGGTGATTCTGGTGAAGGAGATGGGCAGTTTACGGAGCCGAGTGGTGTAGCAGTGAATATGTTAACTGGAGACATTCTAGTTGCTGATGCTAACAACCATCGTGTCCAGGTAATACTAATACGAATTATGCACATTACAAACAATATACAATGTAACGTCAATCCGTGGTGATTGATTTCTGTGTGCAGTCTGCCCATGTGCACTTGGATACAGTTTCACAATTTTAGTAGCAGTTTACACCAATTGATTTCAGCCTTCAGATCATTTTTGGGTCGTTGGGTTCAGATATGTTATAACTTTTGTTTGACAAACAGACTTCACCGTTGCTTAGAAGAGGAATGCTATCTGTTGATGTGTTTTTGTCGAGATGCAATTTTTATGTGTATAAGAAGAGTACATAAAAGTTTAATTAGTTTTGCTTTAGAAAAATTGCAGGGAAGTCTACATTTGCCTGCTAATCACTGTTTGATAATTCTTCTGTCACAGCTCTGTTTTCTGCTTAAAGTCAAGTGCATGAAAGTAGCTCAGCTATGGTGGAGAGACCACACAAAGCTTGCTTCATTCTCAATTAACGTCCAGCTTTATTTGCAAAATCACAAAATTGCATTTTTGAGCCATCAGGTGTTGGAAAGCTCGCAGTCGACTTCCTAGTTCCCTTAGGTTATAATTGAACATGTTTTCACTATTTGTTATAGCTGAAGAGAGTGGGTCACTTTGAGGCTAAATATTACCACCAACATCTGTACACTGTTAGATAGGGGAATGGTTCTGCTACTACTTTGTCACTGACAGTTTTCACACAAAGAAAACTTTGTAGCAGACTATTCGATTTCGATTGAACCTTAATTTTATTCACAAAAGCAACAAATTCGCTTTTTGAGCCACCCTTTGGGGGAGTTAGGGAGTCTGTAGCTCATTGAAAATCGCGTGGTTGACTACCTATTAGTGACAATTGAACATTTTTCACTAGCTTGTATGATTCAGACGTTATAAGCCGACATTGATTGAAGTTGGCGTTTTTCAAAGGTGTGTGGGTCACTTTAAGTGCAAATCTCAGGTGGAAGAGGACGTCACCCAGCAACCTCTGTTAGTTTCAGTAAACTAGAGTGATCATCCTTTCATGTGGCTTAAAATATGTCTTTTTTCGTCACAAAGCGTGCATGTGACAGACAGACAGACGGAGAGAAAAATTATCATCCCCAAGACGGCATTGGCATAGGTTCTTGGCGCGGTAATAAAATGGCAGTACTTTTGCTTTTTGTTGCAGGTGTTTGACAGACAAGGTGATTTCTTGTATCGAATCGGCAGTGTTGGAAAACATGATGGTGCGCTGGTGTATCCAAACCGTGTGGCAGTTTGTCGTCTCTCAGGCAACGTTGTCATCACTGAACGCAGTCCCACTCACCAGGTATTGACACATGCTTTGTCTATGCTTGAAAATGGTTGTTAAACATTTGTTAAGTTTGCAGGAAGATACTGTTTGTTTGAAATACATGCTTTGTCATCCCACACTACCACAGGTCAAGATAAGGTTCCTAATTCGGATGCTTTCTTACGATGCTTATGTGAATATTTTTTGCTGTTTTTTTCTTTAAATACTTTGTCTATATGCAAGCAAGGTAACATTAATAAAAACAAAAGTGACCGTAATAAACAAACTGCGTCACAGGTGCCGTTATATAAGGATGTTGCTCATACTCTTTATATTTTCCCAAGAAATTTACCAAACTGACATTGAATACTCAGCACAGTTGGGTTGAGGGTAGAATACTGCACATGTAACAAGTTGCTGACACACAGATATTTAGTCTTCCACTTAGAGGAGTCTCAGACCTTAAGAGGTTTGTTTACAGATGCTCAGCTTGTGGTGATGCGTGAATTTTTTGGTGCACTGATAATCTCCGAGACATAATCTAACATAGTCCAGTACATTGATGACACACTTAGTATTTTGGAAACATTGTCTGTTTTGATACTGGTGAACCTGTTCTGTTAGCATAAGCTGTGGTTTTGAGCTGTCATCCTGTACAGCAATGTTCCTTGGTGTATTTTGTACAGGTGCAGATATTTACTCGTGATGGTGCTTTCATACGAAAGTTTGGCTCGCACATTCTACAGAATCCACGTGGAGTGACAGTTGATCGACTTGGCAACATCATTGTTGTCGAGTGTAAAGTCCAGCGAGTGATAGTCTTCTGCCAGCAGACCGGGACGATTCTGCACAAGTTCAGCATCATGGAAACTGTGGAGTTTCCAAATGGCGTTGCTGCCAGCAATGGCTGTGACAAGATTTACATCAGTGACAACCAGTCGCACTGTGTCAAGGTTTGCCAGAAATCTCTTGCGTACTTTGCAATTTAAAATATCGTCCCATGTTTTCTGTGTTAATTTCTGTCCAAGATGTGCTTATTATACGACATTATGGTATACCTACAATGTGTCTGGTAAAAAGGTAAACCCATACACAGTGTGTGATAAAAATGTTAAATCTGAATTCAGCCTGTCCAAATTTTATAAATTTGATTCTGACGTATTCTGTGAATTAACAAAATTCGTTTGAAAATATTGTCCACTAGCGGATTTATCAATCTTTAAGTATCGATGACAAAATGTTGGTTTCCAGTAAAGCGTTACTGCCTGCAGGCACCTGTTCAGCAGTGACCTTGTTCTGATGCAATCATAGTAAACAATAAACACTGTATTTCTGCAGATAATGGTTTATTTAAGGTATTAAAGCAGCAGAAAGGAAAGGGTGATTAAAAACTCATCGCAGAATCTCTTACAAGCTGCAGACACTGTTGGGCTTGAAGAAATTGTTACAGTCGACTGTCAAAAGGAAGCATGGCAGTGGGTGGAAATGGAATGGTCAGTACAGGTGTAATTGTTTATCATATCGAGGAGATGGTGTTACCAAGGTCAGCCTGGAAGTTGCCAAACTGTCACATTGTCCACAAAGACTTGAAACCGACATGTTTCAAAGAAGAAACGAGTTAACAGAAGCCAACAACATATTATGGCTCATTTGTGCCAAAAAACTGCTAAAACGATACCCTTAACCATACTGTGGACTTTATCTGTGGAAAATACCAGGTTTAATGTTTATGATGGTGATTGTCTCAGAACAACGTGACTTCCAAACAGGTGCATGTAGTAAGTAACGCCATACTAGAAACCGACATATTTTGTCATCGATGTTTAAAGATTGATACCTCGGCTGTCAGACAATATTTTGAAAGGAAATAAAATTTAGTGAATTTTTCAGAGAATATCTCAGAATCTAACATAAAAAATTAGACAGGATACGTTCAGAGTTAACATTTCTGTCGTACATCAAGTAACTGTTTACTTTTTGCCAGACACAGTGTATTGGAAAATACATAAAAAGTTCATAAACAGTGACATGGAGTTTGGAGTATGTTTGCTGATGCACTAGGTTAATTTTTGTTAGCAATTGTAGGTTTTTGTGAGTGAACTTTATTATGCTGACAAGCTGTATTGATAGCATATGTCTGCTTCTGGTGTTACTGTGCATTTAATGTTATAATGCTGTCATTTGATTTGCGCCCTGCAGTGTTGTTCATTACGTTAATAGAGAATAAAGTGTAATTCTGTGATACTCTAATTTTGTAGGCAGAAATGACTGAAGTGGCAAAGCATTGTAATAGTAGATTCGTTCATTATTGCTGCCTGGTTTTTTGCTGTTGTAAAGCCAGTTTTCTATAATCTTTGTTCTCCATCAGCTGACTGACTGTGACTTTGGCATATAGAGTACTTTGCTGCTTATCCTGCAGAATGGCATTTGACAGGTTTTCCAACTGTCGTGTTAGTGCATACTGCATAACGTTTAACAATGACAAGATGAATTTACAGTGTCTAGTTGCGTAGTGATAGCGTTGCATAAACCCCCATTGGTGAAGTGTAGTCAGTTATTAGATATTGCTGTATTTCAGATATTATTTAACAACGGTTTGGTGCTATTTGTATCATTTTTAGGTGTTCACTTATGATGGTACTCCACTGGGAGTGATTGGTGGACAGGGTGTGACCAATTACCCAATCGGTGTTGGTGTCGGTGTGCATGGAGAGGTGATTGTAGCTGACAATCACAACAACTTCAACCTGACTGTGTTCAGTGCCAGCGGTAAGCTAATGGGAGCACTTGAGAGCACAGTCAAACACAATCAGTGCTACAA
>Ga0209365_1000248_pt1 | contig 10171 bp, 4 predicted proteins | sample WorMetimpBELIZE2_FD_187389 | JGI IMG/M metagenome (GOLD analysis project Ga0209365, IMG submission 187389) | Marine gutless worms symbiont microbial communities from Max Planck institute for Marine Microbiology, Germany - Olavius imperfectus... | ecosystem: Host-associated > Annelida > Digestive...
ACTTTAACTCAAATTTCATCATTGAAGGCAACCAATACCATGAAACTAATGCAAAACTACCGAGTACAACTTACTGCCCACTTCACGTAACAGCTGCTGCTGCTTCACCTTGCAAGATTCAATAGTCGCTATGATGTTACGTCACATTGATTTGAGCCATAGATGTACAAAATGTTTTTTATGTTTTTATAACAGTTTAAAAAACATGTATTTTATGTTTTTTGGCAGTTTTGATGTTTTTATGCATGTTTTACAAAAATGTTTTTACAAAGATGTAAAAAAACATGTTCTTTTAATGTTTCTTATTTGCAAATTGATGTTTTTAACATCTATGATTTGAGCAATATACGTGAATTGAATACAAACAAAAACATGGCCTATGTTCACGAGATTTCATCTTGTCAGTTAGCATAATTGAGAAATGTTGCAATGGAAAGCTGCATATCTGATGCCAACAGCTAAAATAATCGACATTCTAAGCTTTTATTGTGACAGCCATCAGCATCATCGTACTGATAGTTGTGAGTAAATGCTAGCAGTGGTCATTTTAGACACCATCACCGATTAGTTTACTCTCGTTGGCAATGACTCGACCAGTGAAAAACAGCGCAAAAATTATCTACAAGGTTGTAAAACACACCACGTTGTAATACAATATTCATTTTCAGAAAACAGAAAAAAATATTCCGATTCAGTTTGATTCACCAAAATGCGTAGACGTTATGATTCTAGTTAACATGATCCAAGATTGTATACATACTTCTGAAGCTCATCACGTTTCTCTTTATTAGTCGTGTCACAGACGAGCAGGTCATGCAGTACGCTAACAAGACGCATGAAATGTGCCTCCTCTTCCTGTACACACAGAGACGATGGATAAAGTAAAGTAAAGTAAACGTCGATTTGTATAGCGCGTCCACGCAAATGCCTCTAACACGCTGATATATGGATCACACAGTGTTACCTGCAAACAACACCATATCTGCTTTAATCCCCAGTCGCAGAGCATCACCGCCCTTTGACCAGTACTCATTGCGCCTACACATGAAGGGATAGCCAGGCTGAGTTGACCTGGGTGGTTGGTAAAACTGAGATAAATTTCCCGATACGGTCACCCATCCCAGTACTAACCGGGCCCGGCATAGAGTAACTTCATTGATCCGACCAACGTCGCTACCAACTGCGCCAAATGCACACGTGAGTACACAGTTACAATACAAATAGGCACAAAAACTTAATAGCAATAAAACAATAGTAACAGTTACACAAATTAAAATAAACTCTTGACTAAGAATGACTGTCTATGAGTAACATTACAACAGTCGGGCAACATATAGTTATGGCCATGTGGCACGGACGCACACTCACTGGACGCAACAAAATTGTCAGACAACAGATGAAATAAATAATGACCACTTTTTCACATTTTAATAAATAAGTAAAACGAACAGCACCGAAGTCATGTTAAGGTCTGGCTACAAATGTGTGTAAACTGAAATAATATTAAACTGCTGAATATGAAAACTGCAAATTTAGTTGTTTGATGGCAGAATAAATCTAAAGCCGCTGTTTGTTCAAACAAGGGTTCCAGCAAGATAACGACTGAACAGGCTTAAAAACAATGTAGATAGCATACTTACACAGGAATAAAGAGGTTTTAAAAGTGACAGATAATGCAGTTAACAAACCTTTACCATCCTGGATACGGATAATTTTTCAAAAAATTACACAGCTATCTGATACATGAAGCACTGATGGCTCGGGCTCTCAGGCATGAAAACTTTCTTTATGTTATTACAGAAAGAAAAATGACAGGCACGGCTACTCTAGGTATTAAAAGGACAGTGTTATACATGATATAATGGATGGGAAGAGATCATAAATTAATATCAGACCGGTCAGGATGGAGACAGGATAACAAGCGAAAATGCATGTCAGTAGAAGACTAAAGAGAGAAAGGCTATCAAGTAACAAATTGACCTCATCAAGAGAAGTGGCTTCCATTCCGACTGTGACGTTGAAAAGAATTTTAAGGACTTCACAGCAGAGATCAACTTCCTGGTCATTGAGCTGTCTCTGAGCCTCCTCGGCACAACGCAGTGTCAAGTCTAGCACTTCTATCAGATATGTGAATCCATGTAGCTCTTGTCGCAGTCTCGGCCTGGTGCAATCACATACACACATATTAAAGACACACACAGCCAGTTTTATAACCACTACTTTTATAATCAGAACCATACCAACCACGTCCAAGCATGTACTGCTTTCTCCAGTCCCAGTATTTCAAGCAAGTACTGGCACTTGACAGTAGAGTGACCAAAACCACATGTTTCAGTTACGGCAGTAAGCGAAACCGCTGACGAAACAGCATTTGGAGTTTCGGCCACATCAAATCTATGCCGAAACTGCAATTTACAGTTACGGCCCTAACCAAAACCAAAAATAAAGCTATATACCCGGCATCAAACTCAGACCTCAGTTAATTAATGCAAACTCACTATGCTCAAGTTCTATATAGACACGCAGCCGTCAAACAGCTACATATAGGAGGCCTAGCTAACAAAACCCGGGTACTGTGCTGGTGGCTGTGGTTTGGCTATCTTTGTGACCTACTAAGTGCAGACATTATCGACAACCCAGCTACAGTGCAGCTGTAGTAACAGTTTCGGTTCATGCCAAAACCTGACTATAGTTTCAGCTGTAACCGAAAGTAGGCCAAAACTGCTTTTTTGATGACAGCCGTAACCAAAACTCCTGACTATAAGCAGTTTTGACACTGTAACCAAAACCAAAACCAAATTTCGGTTGGTCTCTAGTTAATATACAACATATGAAAGCAATGTTATTAACATTAGAGCATAGAATAAACGGACAAGATGCACATTGGTTGGACTATAAATAAGTTCAACATAAAAGTAACATCTTTAACATAAAAATAACTTACATCTTACAAATATAAACTCTTGAGTTCTAAAATAACACTATCATTTGTGAAAAGTTAACGTTGTAAGGTTGGTGAAATAATATCCACTAAACAGGCATACAAGCTTTACTTTGTAAGAAAAGGTAGTTGTTAATGAAACGGAGAATCTGATTTCATTTACACCATTTGACCATCATTTGAGAGAGGGTGGCCATTAGTGTACATATTTGGCAGATTAATTATATCTTTACACGATTGACATGTTTCTTTACGCCTAATTCACATCGTCGACACAGACAAGACAAGACTGTCTTGTCTTGTCCATGTATGCAGAGCAAACAGAACTGGCAACAAGTCAAGACTGTCGGCAACAGAAAATTTCAAAACTCTTCTGTCCAGTCTGGAAATGTGACGAGGACTACTGAAAAGTCGACTTGTTGCATTTTGTGAACTAGGCATTTTACTCAGTGGAAAATGTAGACTACTCATGCTGTACATCAGTGAATCCTGGTGAGTGTTAACTTGGTGTCTGATACACATCTAACGCAAACCATACTTCACTCAACATACCTGACATCAGTGCACAGAGCCGTCAGTAGAAACAACATCCTCATATCAAAGAACTAAACATACAGACAAAGCGCACATGTCACACGTTTTAACCAATGTAGTATGGTCATGATGGCACTTAGCATTAACAGTGAGTCACCATTATCAATCACCATCAATCATCATCATCATCTCAAATAACTAAATTATTCAGCAGAGCTTCATGACAGCTCTCAGTAGGTCAACAAGCTTTACCTTGATTTCATAGACAAGTGTAGGATCCTTGTAAGTTTTCAATCTCTGAACAATACCATCGATGCAGCCATTGAATCTACATCAACCACATTGATCAATGTAGACATGGACTTTTAAATATGACAACAGATTTCAACAAGCAATTAGAAAATTTTTGATTGTGAGGTGAGAGTGTTCCGTGTCTTCAGTGTTAGGCAATTTCAACCACTTCGTAGTGGATATAAGCACAAAATTAACCCACTATCATACTGTGGTTTCATGTGCAATAAAATAAAATAAATGCTGCAACAATCTTGCACTCTTGTAGAGCTACTGCAGTACGCAGAAAAATATGCAAATGACGAATTACACATTACGTCAACATCTCCGTCATAATGCTGAGACTACTTAAGTAAGTAAGTAGGTACGTAAGTGTAAGTTGTGAGAAATGCAAATTAGCATATGCCATGTCCATGAAGATTTATTGAAGGGTTATTTCTGGCATATGTGCAAACACCTGCAATAAAATAAAACAAAAATAAACTACTTTTCAATGAAAGCAACATGATCCTAGATTTAGGCACTTGTTCACTTTAGATGCATAACAGTTGCAATTAATTCATAACCACGCCAATCTGGCAGTATTACTTTGTCATACCATCTAGCAAAACAGGAGGTCTTATTTATGTGGATCCTTGTGGTTTGTAGTACAGGTTTACTCAGCCTTGCATCCTCCAGGGTTGCTAAATCGAGTACAAGTTTCGGCTGGGGGAAAAGCGGGAAAGTCATCGCTGCCAGGTGGCAGATAATACTGTGTGATCACATACGGCATGCGATTTCCCGTAGCAATGAAGTGATTTCCACAAACTGCATTTTTACTTACTTACTGTGAAATAACAAATGAAATAAAAATAAAATAGTTATCTAGATTTAACACTTGAAAACTAAAGAAAGCTAAGTACAAAGAGTAAACAGGACAAAACATGATCAAGTCACCTGCAGATTCGCTGAGCATCGACACTATTGAAGATGATGTTACACAGACACTTCTGAGCTTCAACAATAACTGCTCACCAAACAACACAGACTCTCACAATATACTTGCATCACAACAACTACTCATGCATATGATGGTATTAAAATCACAGAAGCACAAAAAGAATCAGCTGATTTACTTTTAATTGATGTAATTTTATTGGTAAAAAATTAAACACCTGCACAGTACATCATCACAGCTGTTTATTACGAATGCAATAAGAGAAAAACACTGCACAGGAGTTAATACCAAAGACATCCTGGATAGTAACGGAGTCATTCTCCTCAGCAAGGCATGACATATCCAACCCAGCATGATTCAATAGAATCTTGAGTGTTTTCTCTGTCGTAACAGCATCAAGTCCTATTTTCTCACGACTGACAATGCGAATCGCCTCCAGGCAGGCTACATGTAACTGACTGCTGGCTTTCTCACTTAACCATCTTACCAGAGCTTCAAGAAATCTCTAACAAAACAACAACAGATAAGATACAATTTATTCTTCACAGACAGTTATATTACGATAAGTAAAAACATATACGATAAACATTTACAGCACTTATATTACAAAAATGCAAATAAGCTTAATTCCTCTGCACTGTTGCTACTGCACTTATGTTTTCCACATTTCACGCACCAATATTAAATGGACCAGACACCAAAGGAGGGTGAAAAATACACTAACCATCAGCATTCATCTGCATAAATTTGATGACAGTACATGTACACAATAATCAGTAATAATAATAATAATAATAATAATCAGATTTGTAAAGCGCCAGAATGTCAAAAGACTTCCGTGGCGCTAGCGGACAGGAACAGTCGTGGGAACTAAACAGGGTGAAAAGTCTTACGGAATAGGAATGTCTTGAGTCTTGACTTAAACACAGCGAGTACTAGGGTTGCAATATAAACTTATGCATTTTTGGTGGAACAAGCACTTGCTGCAGAAGATGGGCGACAACTTGAGAAGGGGCAATACAATGAAACAACTCTTATGATGCTGTAGCATTCAATAAAATAGATAAGCTTAAATTGACAACAAGCACTTGCAGAACAGTTCTCTATACTTTAAATAGTGCATATGATGGGTAAGTAAATATTCACTGAATTCACCAACACCAGCAATGTCTCATGGACACGACTGGCATGAGTAAGCACAGGCCTTCACCATATAATAACAAACTTAAATCTTTATGGCTCCCGATTTTCTTGCTGAAGTTGCTGTCAATGATGCTTACCATGAAGTACATCATAGTAATGTGACATGTTAAAATAACTAACCAGAGCTTCAGTTATCTGCACACAGAGTATAACCGAAGTCAATCCAAAATACAAAACTAGTATTATTTAACGTAAATGCTGTAAAATATACCAATTTCGATTGTTATCAGATTCTGCTTATCGTACAACATATCTGCAACTAGTAAAATTTTAAAAAAACATAAATTTACTAACCCGCTTTGTTACCGACGTGAAATCGGAAAACTGGAACACCTGTACATGCTGCAACAACACATGCAAACACGACATGATTATGTTACTGCTGACGACGTAAAAACGCCTAAGACTAATGAAGTGATTACATCTGAAATAAAACTAAAACAAAACAGTTTTGTTTCAGTTTTATTTCAGATGTAACCACTGCATAACACCAAAAGTAAGACCAGAGCAACCTGTCCTTGAAGTGCCTTGAAGTCACGGACACAACACTGGTATTTTTTGACAATCCACAAGTATATCATTTGTTCACTGCTGTGTTACAGACTTTTGTATGTGAATTTTCTGAGCATGTGTATTTGTAATGTGAAGCTGATAAATTTACTTTGCCCACTCATTTGTGCATTCAGTTATTTCTGTTGATACTGAGCCGACCTCCATATCTGTAGGTTGTTCTCCAATCTGGTGGTTGGGGATGCAGTTGACAGCCTGCAGCTTGGCCCAAACTGGCAGCAATGCAACTAGTTCAATAAGTCATCTGATGTTACCATTGTTTACTGGATGATTTAATATTACAAATAGGCTTTATTTACGGCACCATAAAGGGACATCGGGAAGGTATGTATACGGCAGCCAATCAATCGCTAGATGGCGCTGTAAAGAATAACAGAAATACTAACCCTAAAATTAACCCTATTCCATAACCCTAAAATTATAAAAATTAGTTTCCAAAGGTCACTTCCAGACACCCATAAAAATGGCATCAAGAGCTAAATAACTATAAGCAGACGTTCTAAGGACGGGGGTGGGTTAAAGCAAGGTCTGTAGCACAAAGCGGTTTTTTTAGGTTCTGTAGTTGTCTTTGATGTTTGAGTCTTCAGCGCATGCACACCAGAAGTGTAGTAAACATAGCGTCGCTATGTCCCTTTTACAGCGCCGTAAATATAGCCACTTCGTTAATTTTACTTTAAATTAAACATTCAATATATGCGTTTTAGCATATTGTGTTTTGGAATCACTTTCAAATACTTTTACTTTCTTTGTCTGCCTGGTGGTTAGGCTGTATCTCACTATCTGTGTATTACTTTATTTAAATTACTGAGGAAAAATAAATGAAGACAATTATAATGACAATATTTTCTACCACCACCACAGCACTGTACAGTGTACATGACGCGTAACTGTTCGAGATGCCCTGAATATTAGAAACAGCTGACTATACCATTTCACTAAAAAAGAATTACAGATAACAAAATGTAGCTCAGCTAATGCAGAGAGACTACACAATGCATATTGTGTTGTTATTTTAGCAAGGGAGATAAAAAACTTCATAGCAGACTTACCAGTACATTTTTGATAAGGTCGTCGCTAGGGGAAATCGGCGATTTGTTCGTAAGCGCCTGAAAATTACTAGGGTTAAATCGGCGCCTCTTATTGAAAGTCTGGCCGACATCCGCAAGAGGGCACTTTAACGAATAAGCCTAATACTAACCCTGACCCTATTCCCTGACAATAACACTAAAAATTTTAATTTTTTTACCAAGGCACATTCCACGGACACCCACAAAAATGCCGCAAAATGGTAAACAAGTAATAGTAGACGTTCCAGGGATGGGAGCGGGTTTAACGAAGACCCATAGCACAAAGCACTTTTTCATCATGTTTAGTAACTGGCCGTATTATCCATACATGAATGCCTATCTACCATAGAGAAACGCCGATTTATCGTTAACAATTTTTGGGCCTTTAGCGAAAAATCAACTATTTACTGCTAAGATCATCGTTTTGATAAATGGCCAGCTTTATTCACAAATGGCAAGCTCATGTCTCTGTGCTAATGTTTGCGGTACTTAAGAGCAAACGTGCTGTAAGATTCATCTTGGGTTCATCTAAAAGCCTGTGATCGACTTCCTGTTAGTGATATGAACTATTGCTGCTAGCTCTTATGGCAGAGGTACTTGAGTGGAAATCTGGGGTCTATGGGGAATTCACACCTGTCCATCACGGCGGTACTAATGTATTCCTATAAAAAAGGTTAGGATTAGGGTTAGAATTAGGGTTAGTGTCAGTTTCTGTATTACCGTGTACGTTTCTGGCCTCTACAGTACTTCCAAAGACGTCGGTATAGACATGGACAGGTGCGAATTTCGCACAGACTCGAAAACTGTTAAGTCACCCTCTTTTAAACAGGTCGTATTAAATCTGAGATTTTGTAGCTTGTAAACTGTTTTAGACCCGATCAGACGTCACGGTATGTGATACCTTGATGTTGAAGTCTTTTAGCAGGTTCAGTGCCTCATCTTCAGAACCGGATTCCAAAGCGATAAGAGTGTTTTCGTTCATCTCAATATGAAAATAAAAGTAAATCGCAGACTTAAACAATTTTACTGCAAAGAAAACAGCCTATCATAACATTTTGACATTTATTTCTATTCACATTTCTTCGCTCAATTTCCTACACCGCTAGATGACGCTTGTTTATGTTGATCAGCAAGAGGTCATCGTGAGGTCACGGCCTACCGCATGCAGCAAATTATAACCATTGTTCGACGTTCTGGAAGTAGGCAATCGGCATTCGCCAATGTCGCCATTCGTCAAACAAAAAAACAGACTTTCGTGTTAACTATACTGATCTGTACCACCTTCAGCAGAAATCAAATTTATCGAAAGCTTTTATTGATATCGCGATTTCGAGTGATTTCGCGTATCATGTGACGTATGACGTATTTCGTTCACTTTTACTGGATTAGCGCTGCCCTCTAGCGAGTGGAGAAAAAAACAGTTATCTGAGAGTAGTTATCAATCAATTTATTTGCTCAGAGAATAGATGCAACACACACTGGATCAGACACCAAGAACATAGATATGGTAAAAATAATAACGTGACTGCACCCCATGTTTATTTATACGAAAATTTGCAGACCAAAGCATAAGATTTTAAAGATAATGCTGCATGGTGTTAACAAAACTATCCAAAATGTAAGTAGTTAAGTAGTTTTTTCTGTAGTCGATTGGAAGACACAAGTAAAAAAACAGCAGCAGTTACATTTCACCCATATGGGGAGCGCTCTCTGTTGGGCCGATTTCATTGAAATTTGGTAAGATAGTAGAGATCACCGATGTAATCATTCGTGGCAAATTTTGTGAATAAACTTCAGGGAGTACGATGCTACAAATACTCACAAACTTTCTGCAAATTATGCTAAACTTTCCATTAATTATGACATATTGTGTCATAATTACACCGAAACTGCAGACCGATTAAAATACTACATTTTATTGAAAATACTATCAACATAAAAGCACGACATTGTAACAATTAATAGTCAAACGTTTGCAAATCATGCCTGGACAAAACCACATAAAATAAATGGACATGACGAAATTTCAGTATTTGGCAATAAAAAAATCCAAAGTCCACGCTTTATCAGTTAACTCATTTCTATAACACAATGCAGTCTTTCCTACATTCTTCCTATATATTTTTTGAGACTGTAATTTATAATATCTAACAAACCCATCAGCTGCATTTTGACAAAATCACACAGAACTACTCGTCAAATCCATTGCTCTGTTGACTATCACAGTCAGAAATGTGCAAGAAAATCACAACATCACTGAAGCACTCCTGAACACAACAAACCTCCTAAATTAAGTAATTACCATCATCACAGCTGGTCGCATGAAATATAGGCAACGAGGCATTTTTCAGCTGTATCAGTACACAAATATATATAAAACATGCACAGAAATATTCTACATCAGTTTGCTAATTAACATTAGCATCAGTTATTCAATCAATCCACTGATGTGAACACAAACCATTTATCAGTTAAAGTCACTTACTCTCACCTAGGAAAACCGAGTTTGATGCATAAAAAGTACAGGGTGGACCAATAAAAATCTTTACTAAAACTAAATAATGATGCAATGTTTACTTCGTGCTCATTTTAGAACTACTTTATGGTGTTTTTCTATCTTTTTGACTG
>Ga0209365_1000249_pt1 | contig 10161 bp, 7 predicted proteins | sample WorMetimpBELIZE2_FD_187389 | JGI IMG/M metagenome (GOLD analysis project Ga0209365, IMG submission 187389) | Marine gutless worms symbiont microbial communities from Max Planck institute for Marine Microbiology, Germany - Olavius imperfectus... | ecosystem: Host-associated > Annelida > Digestive...
GGTGCTCCAATATCATGTCTTCATTTGTGAATAGTGTACTTTTGTCTCAATGGCTTGACATTAGTGAAAACTTGTGTTGTATCCCACCGATCTCCAAATGTTTTTTCAATATCGCCGATACAGGCCAAGTTAAAAAATGCTTGTATTATGTTGAATGATGTTGTAGCTGTGACAATGATGAAACTGCAGGGGTCCTGAAATCAGCTTCCACTGTGAGCTGAGCAGTTGCAGCAGCAGTGTATATCTGCATGTGGCAATATGCATTGGCCGTGCTGTGACTGTGATACGCACTGTACTGAGTCCTGTGCACCTACTGTACTTGTAGCATATACTTTGCTAGAATTGTATCTTTTGAAATGCTGTTTATTTTAATGTTACAGGTGTTCTTTATTTTTTGTGGACGATTTAAGTAAGTAAGGTGCTATTCTGATGGCGTAAACCGTCACAAAAGTGTAAGTGTTGATTCATGCCTCATAGTCCATACAGAATTGATTGTCTTTGGTTGACTTTGATCCTTTGGTTCCTTCACATGGACTGTCACTGCGATGGAGTTCTTTTAAGTACTCGCTAAATCATTGACAGCATTAAACCAAAGTTACTCCATTGTCACGAAAGTCAATTGTTACGTCTTCCAGATGAGCACATCTAACAAAGAATGTTATAATAATAAAAATATTATTATTATAATGCTGGTGGGCCAAAAATAATAATAATAATAATGCAAATTTATTAAGCGCCAGTGTCTAAAATAGAATTTGAGGCAATGGTGCGTATGGCTAGTGGAGGGATGTGTGAAAGGAAGACTGGAAATAGTGAGTTTTGAGAGCACTTTTTAAGGAAAGTAAATTAGTCGAAGCCCTGACAGGATAAGGTAACAAGTTCCAAACAGAAGGAATGGCAGAACAAAAGGCACAGGAACCAAAATTACTTTTAGCTGCGAAACGCTGAATAAGCAGCTGATCAGAGGAACAAAGAGTACGGGCAGGATGGTACGGTGTAAGTAAGGAAGACAGATACAGAGGCTGAGACTTTGTAGGTGAGGGTTGCTAATATGAAGTTAACTTTTTTCGATTGGAAGCCAGTGAAGTTGTTATAGTAAAGAGGTGGAGCAAGCAGAACGATCAGCTTGAAGTATGACACAAGCAAGTGTATATGATGCTCAAGGTTGTTTTCATTTTTCAGATGAAGGATATACATTGGCGGTTATTGTTTTTGACAACCAGGTGGAGTTGTACAATTTCATGGCAAAAGACAATGTTCCATTCCATAGTGTGATCTTTCCAAGTTCTCTGCTCGGCACTGACCAGCCATGGACGGTTGTCAATCACCTCTGTGCTACTGGTAACTGTCTTTTACTGATTACTCTTATACTATTGTGCAAATAAGGCCAGTTTTAGTGTTGTTTGTCGTCAGAGCCAAAACTGGTAGTGATATTTGTTTGGTAGTGATAATGTTTGTTGAATGTGTTGGAATATAAAAATTAGTATTACCATAAAACTGAGTCTCAACACATGAGACATCTTTAAATCTGGAAGGCAATGGATGTCTCAGACTTTGGATTTTGTTGGATTTTTTAAATTGTGCCAAAACTGCAGAGCCGATGGTTCTGTTTTTGAAATAAAAATAGAATGTACAATATCTGGTCATCAAACTGTTGTCTCTAATGTTGAGAAATGTGTTTGTCCGTGGCAGAGTATCTTAACTATGAGGATGGAAAGTTTTCAAAGAGTCGAGGTCTTGGGGTGTTTGGAGACAGTGCCATGTCAACCGGTCTTGATTCTGACGTCTTCCGTTTCTACCTGCTGTGTATTCGTCCAGAGTCTCAGGTCATCGCACAAACTGGGTTTCTTTATTGCAGATTGTCTTCTGTATTTACTGACATTTCTGTCTTTCAAGCTGTAATTAACTGCAGTTGGTTATGATGTTAGCGTTTGCTGGTATTTAAAGTAACTTTGTATGATTTTGAAGCGATGGATTCTTGCCTGGATGACTGGATCTGAATGTTGTTGGTGACATCACGTAAAGCACATGAATTACTGTAGCAGTTTATTGAGACTTGTGAGCTAGACACATCGTACCTGTGAATAGATCAGATACCTCAGCATGTTGTATAGTTTGGTATGTAGAACTAGAAGTGATTGACTGATGCGTGAGTCTTTGTGGCTGGCGTTCACAACCTTTATGCTCTCGTAAATCATCAAAAATCAATCAAAATAGCTGTTAGGTGATGTTAACAGGATCTGATATAAACGTGAATCAGAGACACCTGTATTAATGTGATCGTATTCTGGGTACTTTTTAATGTCAGAGCATTCATTGATATCTATGCTGCCTTGTTGTGTATTGTCGACACTGAATTGGATTTATGTTGACTTTGGAATTACCAGGATAGTTCATTTAGTTGGGATGATCTGATGCTGAAGAACAATGGCGAACTGTTGAATAATCTCGGCAACTTCATCAACAGGTGTGTTATGTAATACTGCTACTGAAGCTTAATGTATGACATATTTCAGTTTACCCAGCAGCGTGTTTCATCTATTGTTCTGCTAACACAAGTGGTAACATCACACCGTAATTAATATTTGGAGTTGAAACCTATAAAACTATATCTGTGAGTGTGAAGAAATTAATTTGTAATTGGAACATGACCAGTAGAAGTATTTCTGCTAAGCAAGACAGAGTAAAAACACACAACTGTTTATAGAAGTCATCAATTTATTGCACCTTTGAGAATTAAGACGAGTGTGACTTAATGTGTCCACAGCGTGATGATAAGATTAACTTGAGTCAACTGATATCAGTGTGGTTGGTGGTGTCGAGATGGTCATTGGCTGACTGTCCTGCTTACAATTATTTCAGGGCGCTGATGTTCACGTCTAGCAAGTTTGGGCGCAAGATGCATGCAATCAACATAACACAGGAAGACAGTGAGCTGCTGTCTCGTGTGAATGCGGAACTCCAGCAGTACATTGCCAACATGGAGCACGTTAAGTATGTTGAATTTCATGTCTGCATGGTAATCCAGCAGTGACTGATGTAATTTGCAAGACCATAACATAATCCGCATGTATGTGGAAAATAACCATTGAACTGGTTGTATGTTTGTGTGAAATGACACAGAGAGAAAGTTTATTTTCCACATCACAATATACATTGCTGTTGCTTGCCTATGATATAGGCCTAAAACTGCCTATAGGCCTAGATCAGACGGTGTGGTCCAAGCTATATGTTTTAGTCATCCTAATATAGGAAAAGTCTACAAAGCCTAAAGGCTTCATGCCGTATTTGGCATCCAGATTAAGCATAAGGGCTATTCAAAAAACGTACTTTATCGGGCAAGTTTATGTTGACTACACTGTTTTTATAATTATTTTTATATCTGTAATAAAACAGAAAATATCAACATAAAAAACCTAAAGTTTCATAACAGTGATTTTCCACATAGCAATATGCATAAGTGATAACATGTACAATGTCAGTGGAGGGTTACTGTAAGGGCATGACTGGCCATTAATGCTGGCCACCCAGTGATGGTAATGTCATATTGAAAGATTAATTGACAGGATTTATCGGACGAAAGAATGTAGCAGACTTTGCAGGTAAATGTGTGCAGTGAAAATGTAGAAGTGAATAATAGCTTTGCATGACACAAAAACATTGATCTGCTGATGTATGTGTTGTTAGTAATGGACAGTGCCTCCGACGGCCGACCATTTTTTATCTTTGTTGTTGATAGTTTGTCATTGGTGGAATGGACTTTCCCGCTGAGTGTTACACTAATATCACTGACAGGAAAATGTTAAAGAAATGACTAAAGTCTGTATTATTTGACTGCGCATATTGTCGATTATTGTATGATGTTTCTGGACGTTGTATGGAGTGGCTCCTTACAAATACAGTACTACATAATCTGAAAGAACTTGTAACTTTTCAGATATCTTGCTTATAAGTAAACTACTTGATTGATGAGTTGCTCATGAGTGTTAACTATGTGTGTTCAGACTGCGAGATGGCATATACAATGTGCTGAGCATCTCTTCACTCGGCAACCAATACATACAGGCAAACAAGCCGTGGGATTTGCTCAAAGGATCTGATGAAGATCGGTCTGTACCAGTTCGTCGATGTCGAGTGATATTGAATTTATTGACATGTTCAAATCACCGTTGTAAGGTTACAGCATCCAGATGGTGTATACCGGCACGCGTGGAATTACTGTACAGCTGTTTTGGATGTTTTTTGTTCATGTGTGCCTTGTAATGTCAAAACTATTAAATTATGTGTGCAGTTTAGTCTACTTGACAAAATTAATGGTTAGATACTTACCTGTGATGTGGTGTTACAGCTGAAGCAGTAGCTGTCCTAAAATGTATTCAACGTAAGGCTGAGTATGATTGAGTAACCGACCATTTCTATAGAGAAAGATGTAGATATTATGATTTAACGTCCTGATATATTATATGTCATTTCAGACATGGTCTTCACACCCAGTCTGTTGACGGTTACTAGCTGCATTTCTGTAGGATATATCATTAGTGTCCTGTTTTGTGTTTCAGTGGCTTAGCAGTAGACTGTTGGACTTGCAATCATTAGGTCGTGGGTTCAATTCTCACTGGCGCAAGGCTGCGTAGCAACCTTGGGCAATTTGTTTACACCTATGTGCCTCTGTCACCAAGTTGTATAACTTGGTACTGGTTGAAGGATGGTGACGTTCTTTGGCTGGGAAGGTGGCTGCAGGCCTGGCACAAAGTAATGGCAGCCTACCGCCAGGAGGATGACTTAAAAAGTCACCCGCAGGTTGACTGCCTGTACACCGGGATCAGCTTTGTGCCCAACGCCCGGTAATGAGTATGAAAGAACTTTGCCTGTTTTGTGGTAAATAATTGTGTGTTTTTCATTAGTATCTTGAGATGTTTTAAGGTCACCAAGTCCCCCATTTAAGGTGTCAGGTGAGCTACCTTTACGATGAGACATACGAGAGCAATGCAACTTTTTAAGACAACTGTGAATGCCGTCGACGACTGACATAGATGTTGTAACTGATGAAAGATGCATCTTCACATTGTAAGACATTCAGTGATGATTGACTGTGTTGCTGCTGTAGACTGCGTGCTGGCTCTGTGAGCAGCCTTGCAGTCAATCTCGTTTACTTACTCTCAGTTCTCGTCTCACCATACATGCCAACTGTCGCCAAGACAATCTGGTCACAGCTTGCCGTGTCTGAAGACAGCCACGTTCTTGACGACACGTTCATACAGTTCCTACCAGAAGGACATGAAATTGGCAAAGTATGGAACGGTGATTCACGTTTAAACTGTGCATGGCATTGATGATCTTTATTAACCATACAATGGTAGCAAAAAAGTAAAAAAGAAAAAATCTGAATCTTAACTAAATAGACAGTTATTGTCATAGCAAATTATACAGTATCATAGGTAAACAGATACCATACAGACAAAAACACAATTAGTTCCTCAAGTCGGCAGTGGCTTTGTCCTTAAACAGCACATACAACTGATTCGATGACATTAGTAATTTTTCTATTACAGCTGTCCAGTAAAACTTTTACTGCCTTTGTCAACATAGGAGATATTATTGTGAATAGTGTTGTCTTCATGTGTACAAGGTGTCGGCACAAATTATTGATGGATCTCAATGAAATCGATGGACTGGTAAACATGTACGGAGTATTAAATGTCAAGCTGACATAATGTGTTAGCTTTGACATGTTATAAATGTCTAACTGTACCTGGCAGTTTCCTTTTGTTTGTGTTTTTGCCCTTTTTACACAACAAACCAGATAATAAGATTATTTTTAGTTCTGTATTAATGTCATGTAACAGACTGATGTGCAGTACTGTAAAGATACGTTACAAGTTAGCATGAGTAGGTGCTATATGAGTGCTGTCTGGTTTCTGTAATTAAAACAATATTTTATCAATGTTTAATTTTACATTGCGCATTTTAAACAGTTTGCTGTCAATTCTGAGCAATACTTAGTACTGTCCATTGATGTCATAACAAAACCGCCAGATGAACAATGGTAAAACGATGTTCGTGCATATATGATGAACACTTACATGTCGGAAGTTGTCAGAACATCATAGTGTTCTAATGATAAACAGAACAAATTGTGATTTGCCGTGTTTCAGCCGGAGCCGCTCTTTAAAAAGATTGACGCAGCTCAGATTCAGCAGCTGAAAGCCAAGTTTGGTGGACAACAGTCAAAGGTGTTTTGTTTTTCCTGTATATAAGGAGGGTGTGGTTTCAAGTGCAATGAAATAAAATAAATGCTGCAATAAAATAAATTGCACCATTCATTGCACATGAAACCAGAGCTGCAATGAAATAAATGTTTTGTTTTATCTTAATACAGCGGCTGTTTTATTGCAGTTCTCCTTTAATGTGCATTGAAATATAATAAATCCTGCAACAATCTTGCAGGGATGTTGCAACACACACTTATTTTATTTGATTGCATATAAAACCACATCTGCAATAAAATAAAACAAAAAATTTATTTTATTTTAGCATTTATTTTATTTTATTGCACATGTAACCACACCTTAATAACAACGTACTAGCTGTGCAGTCTTCTGATTGTACGAGTCTTTGTATTAAATATGGATTTGTTTTGTCATGATATTCAGTGGTATAAATGAAATTTATTACATATAACCCAGTTTGTTGAACGCAGTAGTAATAAGGTGTTAATGTGTTTGTGATCACGTTGACAGAGTGGTGACAGCATTGTCACTGGTGAAGCTATTCAAACACAGCTCAATCTGTCTCAACCGAAGACAGTCGAGAAACCAGACGGAGTGGGTCAGAAGAAGAAGAAGGGAAAGAAGAAATGAGAAGAGACTGTAGTTATTTAGGCAATTTAAGTTTTCAGCTGTGACAACTGTGCACTTAAATGGTGATGGTGAAGAGTTTTGTGACTGTAATATTTATGTGCTGTGGTTAATTGTTCAGTACAGCCAGCTGCTAACTTACATGTACACTATGTCCCAAAAAATGATCACATTTTTATTTTTTGCATAACTCCGTCAAAAATGAACCGATTTTTATCTTTTTTGGCACACTGAATCCTGAAGGAACTTGACATTAGAAGGTCGTAAGTTCGCCCACCTCACCCACATACTGTAGCTACTCTACCTGGGGAATGTCAAAAAAGTCATTTTTCAGCAGGACTGTTCATACGCGCGTCTAATTGTTTGGGTTTTCATCGAAGTTCTCTCAATACAGCCGAAGACAAAATGACTGGGGGCATGTGTCCATGCACAGGGTGGTCACTTTGAACGCTCTCTGTAGCATTGCTTCCATTTATTTTGCCACACAACACAACTGGTTCTTTTCAGAGCCACCCACTTTTTTCAAGGAAAACAATATACTTTCGAACTTATGAACTACTTTATTTTTCGCAAGGTATTGCGTAACTTTTTCTCAGGTGAGGTGGGCAAACGTACAATCTACTAGCGTCAAGTTTCTTCAGGATGCTGTGTGCCAAAAATCATTAAAATCGGTTAACATTTGACCGAGTTATTAAAAAAATTAAAACGTGGTCATTTTTTGTGACACAATGTATTATATATTAATTTTATTTTGTCATAACTGTAGCAGACAAAATCAAGCTAACGACAATGAGTGGATTGTTGCTGGAGCAAGATTTCCTGTATTTTATTGTTTAATGTTATATACTACATCCACGTGTAGATGTGTATATACTGTGTGCTGTCATTCTGGAGTCTCTGACCAACTGCTTCTGCTGTGAATTATTCAGCAAATTCACCATTATTATATTATTATCATTACTGGTGAATCACAGTACGACCTCAGTCAGTGCCTGTTGGTTCCCGATGTTTTACTACTAATGTCTTTTGCAGCTGCATCAACCAGTTGGTCTTGTGTGTGTGTTATTTAAATAATTGTATAATTACCGATAAATTTGCCAGCATAGGCACTGTCAGTTGCTGTTTTACAATAGAATTGTTATCTGCTGGTTGGATGTCCCCACAGATGGCGAGGGACATTCAAAAAGTTCCACAACTCTGAAGAAGACCCATGCAGTTAAAAAGTAGTCTTAATTTAACTGTTACATGTTTGTTGTGGATATGACGTCATGGTAATTTACGATGTTATAGAGTGGTAGATAGAACGACTGTCATAAAATATTGAACTTTGCTGCTGCTGCAACACAGTTCTCCAGACCAGAAGTCTATGACTGACAATGAAGCTGTTTGCAAATGTAAGTTGTACATTTAGACCACCCTCCATACAGTCGTGACTTGGCCCCCAAGGACTGCTCTCTGTTTTGAAAACTCACATCTCTTAGGCATATCTGTTCACAATCTATACATTGAGTCGCTCATGATTGCAGTGCAAAACCGGACCATGTCCACGTGGTTACCATCAATAACTGAGTGGCAACTGACCATCTGCGCGTGCTCAGTTATCTCTGCGCATAAGCAGATAGTCATCTACTCAGTTACTAATGGTAACTACGTGGAACTGGTTAGGACAGTCAGTTATATTATTTTAATAACATAAACAGTTTGGTAGGATTATGCCACAAGCAAATCAAACTTTGTCATGACTGTGTTGAAAAATAAACTGTTGTTCACATTGCTGGCATTGTTTTTATAGTCAAGTTGCGGAACTTTTTGAATGCCACTTGTAGGTTAAGTCTGTATTTTATGTTGCTTGTTGTTCTTTTATTCGTTATTATGATAGCCAAGTGATTGGCTCGAGACGACAAGGAGTTTGGGAATAAAAAATTATCTCTGTGAAGACCATGTGTTCTTCTGTGTTCTGTGATGTAACTGCAATGTTTGTGTATAACGCAGTCTTTGCATTATAGCCATGACATAACGTATCATCACTGTACAACCAACATTCGTTAGGCCAACGATGTAATGTGACTGACTAGTATTGTAAACCTTGTGTAACACGTGTTTGCCGGTAACTAAATTATATACCACTTGGTTTAATTTATTTTTTTTTTACTTTTTAGCCTATATATTTTATTACTTCTGAGCAAAATAGTATTTATCTTTGAATTTTAACAATTAGTGCGGAATAAATAGATTTTTAATGTCTAATAATAGGCTAGTAGGGCCTATTATTGCGATGGATGGAGCTAGAGTGTGAAGTAATCAGAATACAGGTAGTAATCGACTGGAAGAATATATCAGTTTATGTACGCAGATAATTTTAATGTTACGGTTATCTTAGTGGTAGCTTACGGCTGAGATAAATTACTGGTAATTTACAATATTAAATTAATGTGATGCTACAGCAGTCAAATTTATCTAAATTTTTAAAGTGGCTTGAATGGAACCTCAAGTTGTTGAAGGAACGTTGAAAAAGGCGTCCACTTTGTACTGTAATCTAACACAGGCGTCAAACGTAACGCACGTATTCACGGGCCGTGATCACGCCTAGAGTGTACGGGAGCTTAATATAATACAAAATCTGTAACGCGCCCATTTGTATGTCTCAGTTAATGCTGATGTTGTGTATTACGTTATTTTGACCTAGTGATTGCACTGTCTTGAGGAAGTAGAGCGAAGCAATTACATGCTGACTGTCGTTGTCTACAAGTGTCAGTAGGCAGCGGCATCTTATCTTGCCGACGACATCACCCAGTCAGTCGACTATCCACGAGGCTCGACGTCGTTAATATATTCTTCCTCGTTATCATCGCTGTTCACGGCGACGCCATTCGTTCTGACTTTCCGTGATTTCCATTTCTTTTTTTATAACGTGTGTAGGTAAAAAATGAGGCTAACGCGCATTCTTGCCTGTATCGTTCAAACGCTTATACCAAATCTAGTAATTTTTGGCACACATAAGCGACCGTTCATGGCAAATAGTCTAATGTAATGTAAGTTTTACTCGAATTAACTACTACGGTAGGTGGCGCCACATAGAACAGCATACGTGAAAATGTGGAGCCTGCACGAAACATCAATAGGCCTAAATCTATACAGCTCACAAATTTGCCATGTATAGCATACTACTGAAAATTTGTTTTAAAAGCTGTTCAGTATGTCTGCCATCTACTGGAGTACACATTCAGACGTCGTCGCCATTCATTGATACTGCGATCAATGAACTTCTGAGACAGCGCGTACCACTCGTCCGGGATTGCCTGTT
>Ga0209365_1000250_pt1 | contig 10155 bp, 7 predicted proteins | sample WorMetimpBELIZE2_FD_187389 | JGI IMG/M metagenome (GOLD analysis project Ga0209365, IMG submission 187389) | Marine gutless worms symbiont microbial communities from Max Planck institute for Marine Microbiology, Germany - Olavius imperfectus... | ecosystem: Host-associated > Annelida > Digestive...
CTGTTTCCTCCAGCAGCATTAATGTGTTCAAAAACAGACTAAACAAAATCAGATTGACCAGGATGGGCTATTTTATGGACTGGCTCTGATTAGCCCTAGGCCTCCCAGATGCATTGCCCTGGAAGGAAGGCCACCCGAGGTGAGATACCGAGGTGAGACATGGATCCAGTGTCCACCGTAAATCCTCGAATAGAAGCCTGGCCTTAAATAGACGCCGGGCCTTGAATAGAAGCCGCCGGCCAGGGTCTCTGTTTACATACTAGGCGACCCCCTACCGGTAGCTGAATTACATATCCGGTGTGTCGTTATTTAGACATGGCGTCGTCGTCTGATGAGAATGGTAAAAAGCGCTGTTTCGTGGACAACTACTAGAAGCCGAATTTAACATCACTAGTTATGGATTTTTCTTGTCTGTCATTACTAGGCATCTGTCCAGTATGTGCTGAGTAGTTTGACTGCTAGGTATGTTATGGACTTTGGTCACAAGGATAGTCTAGTTGATTATTGTATGAATTCTATACAGTTACAAAATGAAATGACTTATAATATGTTAAGTGTGGTCACGATTGTGCTTTTTTAATTTTCGATCGATTTAGATTCCATTTTTGAAAAAAAAATCGCGATCTTAATTTTAGTCTGGATTTTTTCGTGACTAACATTAGTAAATTTTTAATCACTGCACAACACTAGAATACTGGAAGCGCTTAGTTCATTTGTAAAAAAATCGTAGCTGTTACAATGGCGGCAAATAATAACAATCTTGTATCACAAAAGCACATGATAATATGTTTTTTGCGCTCAAATATAACGTATGATTTACTATTATAAAGTAATTGTGCGCCGTGCGTATTGCATGGACGCTGAATACGCAATTTAAACGTTGCTCATAAAAAGCATTAAAATCGTAGAAAAAATCGTCCCCAAAGGGACAATATCGCGATTTCAGTCTCCCACAATTTCTGAAAAAATTGCGATTTCGATTTGCTACCGATGATCGTGACCACACTAAATATGTTGAGTGGGACGTTAACCCTCTACACTACTACTACATACCGCTCTGTCGGGTTATTTTACGGTGAATGTCAAAGAGTTAAAATGTGGGACGGAGTTCTGTACTCATAAATTTGCGACATTTTTTTTCAAAAATGTGGCTAATATCATGTGCTTTAGTGATAAGAGATTGTTATTATTTACCACCATTGTCACAGCTAATATTTTCGTTTACAGTTGAACTAAGTGCTTCCGGTATTGTAGTGTTGTGCAGTGATCAAAAATTTATAAACATCACTCATGAAAATATCGACATCAAAATTGAGATACGATTTTTTTTTCAAAAATCGAATCGAAAATTCGAAATTGATCGAAACTTTTAAAAAGCAGAATCATGACCACACTACTAATATGCATGTCAGTAGTTGCAATATTTAAATGGCATTATGACAGATGTATATTTCTGTTGATAGCAGATGACTGAAGACAATATTGAAAGCAGTAGAATGTCCACTGAAGACAGAGTTATTCTGTCCGATTCTTACATATCCGAGCATGAGGAATGCGTCCAGCTGTTCAACCAGTGGTCGGAGCTTGAACAAGTCGACTTTGTGGAGAATTTATTGGCGAAGATGTGTCACAGTCAGCTTGGTCAGGTTGACTGTTTTCTGAGGCCGATGCTGCAGAGAGATTTTATTTCAGCCCTCCCTGGTACGCTGTATCTTCACTGATGAAAATATTTCTCGGAAAGTGAAGTAAAAGTAAATTAAACATTGATTTTTATAGAGCTTAGTCACAACAACTTAGCCTCTAAAGTGCTCAGATATAACACGTGTTATACAAGGGATCACAGTTTTACCTGCCACCAAACACGAGCCATACCTGCCTTCACTCAACACAACACATCTCAACACATGGAGACCTGCTGCTGCCTAGGACGAGAACGGTGACCTATGGACCACGAAGTTTTGCTGTTTCTGGTCCTACTGTCTGGAATACTTTGCCATCATCGCTACGTGCATCGGCCACTACACTTGGACAGTTTCAGAGTGGCCTACGGGACATGACTAGGCGCTTTCATGACTGTTTAGGCCGTTAGATTAGTGCCCTATAAATTGTCTTACTTACTTACTTATTTACTTACTCCCAGTCGCAGAGCACCACCGCCCTTCTACCCGTAATCATTGCACCTACCCGCGGAGGGATGGCCAGGCTGAGTTGACCTGGGTGATTGGTTAAAACCAATTGTTCCAGAAATTTCTTGAATTTTTTTGGCAATATTAAATGTCTAGAAAACTTACCAGCCTACTGCTGATAGCTTCATGCACAAATTTACAGAGATCCATTTCATCACAGCTGGTGTGCTGTTGTGTTTTGACAGCACGAGGCTTAGATCACATTGCTGAACAGATTCTATCATACCTGGATGCCAAGTCGTTGTGCGCTGCGGAGCTTGTGTCTCAAGAGTGGAACCGTGTCTTATCAGATGGGATGCTGTGGAGGAAACTGATCGAACGCAAAGTTCTAACAGATTCACTCTGGTGTGGATTGTCTGAGAGGAAAGGATGGTAAGTCTGTTAACTGATTTGGTCGACTTTTCCACAACTTACAGCTTTTATTAACTAGATTTAGATCAACCAGTTATTGATGCTATTTATATTTGGACGTATTTTACGTATTATAACCTGTCTTGTATGAAGATGTTAAAACCAGATATTTTTCACAACCGGTTACCATTTTGTTAAAACTGGGTTATCACCAGTTATCGAAGTAGTATGCTATTTAAACATCAAACAACATCCGTCCTTTCTTTCGGGCGTTGTGTTTACATATTTATAGTTGCAACTAAAACATGTTTTATTTGGTATAAATCCGTTATTAATTCTTGTTAAACACCATAAAACAACTGCTTTTGTTTATCCAAAAACCGGTATTTTGTTTACAGTACGTCGGCTTAAAGCACACCATTTACTGCTTTCAACGGTGGTGTGCAAACAATAATACAAAACCGAAAGCAACTACACTGTGTTTCAAAAAAAAACTGCACCTTTTTTATTTTTGCAATAACTTTGTTGATCCTGGGCCGATTAGCATAATTTTGGCAGGTATGTTGCCAATGAATTTTCCAGTTGATTACAAGGTTTGGGGTGTCATGCAGGAGAGAGTGTAGCAGACACCGATACATAATGTGGATGATCGGAAGCAACGCCTGATTGTAGCGTGGTCTGGTATACATGTACAGCAATCAGTCATCGACAAGGCCATTGACAAGTGGCGCGTACGGCTGCATGCCTGTGTGAAAGCTAACGGACGACACTTTGAGAACTTGCTCTGACTGTCTTGACTTGTTTTTGCATGTTTTGTCAGCGTTTTTGTCTTGACTCCTGCCTGACTTTACCATCCGATTTTGGTGTTTATCACTGTGAATGTCAGTCAGATTTGTTGCTTGTGTTACAAGGTACACTAGGGGCGCAGAAAATAGGTGTGGTGGAAATACAGGTTTTGTTGCAATTTTCCTCAGTTGTATCACTGCCAAAAATTATGCAAATCAACCCAGGATCGACAGAGTTATTGCAAAAATAAAAAGGGTGCAGTTTTTTTAAACACAGTGTAATAAACATAAAATTCTTAACGAAACCAGTACATACAATATCAATGTTGTAGGAGCAAAGTAATTTGGCTAATATATATAAGAAAACAAAGATAGAATAAAACTACTACAAATGGCAACAAAAGCTGATTTCCTTAACTGTTTGTGTGCATATCTCGCACTGTTTACGTGTAAACAGGGGAGCGTACTTGTTTCGTCCCAAACCTGGCAAACAGCATCGTGAACACGAGTTCTATCGTAAACTTTATCCAAGCATTATCAAGGATATTCAGGTAATGCCTCAGTTATTTGTTATTTTTTCAAGCGCCACTTAAAGTCTCACCTCATAGCCCAGCTCATTAACAATTAACACACTTCGTCTGGCCACCTATTGACTGCCTGCATCTCCGATTCATGCCTAATGCGTGACTATGTGTGCGTTATAATTTTTTATTATTATTATTATTATTCTAAAAGATTCTGGCGCTACACAAATCTTTTTATCTACTCACTTACTACAGATTTCGGTTGATGTGCCTTCAGCTACAGCTCTCCTGCAACATGGAATTCCATACCTACCGCCATCAAAAATTGTTTGTCCCTATATAGTTTCAAGCACCACTTTAAGTCTATGTGCACGTTATAAATTTTTGTATTATCATTATTAAGTATCTTGTTTTGTTCAGTGATACGCTGTTTTCTAGCGTGTTAATAGACTGGTTATGCGACTCATTGACCAGCGTTTGACATTGCACTGGGCTTGCAGGCAGCCATGTTTCTTCTCCGTAACACAGAATGGAATGCCATGGTTATCTGGTGAAGTACAGCAGTCACTTAATTGGTTACTAAAACAGTGTTAAATTCCTGACTTTACTGCTGTTGGCAAATAAGCAGACTAAAATGGCATCCGTCTGTCACATGACTTCGCATGACCATTCTGATTATACTACACTGTCACAAAAAAAACGTGCCAACTTTGGTGATATGTATCTTCAAGGGGAGTGGATAAAATTGGTTCACTTTTGCTGCAAAGCCTCAGGACACTTCTGACAATTACGTCCATGTTAAATTTTATGTGTCCGTTTAGCCTTGCATATATCTGGGTTCGCTAAATCGAATACCAGCTTCGGCTGGGGTAAAAGCGGGAAAGTCACTGCTGCCGGGTAGCAGGTAACACTGTGTGATCTAATATGGCATGTGATTTCTGGTAGCAGTGTGGTAATTTCCACGAACTGCTGTATCGGCGTATACTTACTTTACTTTATTAAACTGTGCATACTTGTATGTCTGTAGAATATTGAGAATAACTGGCGGACGGGTCGTCACAGCATTCAGAGGATTGTCTGCCGGAGCGAAGCCAGCAAAGGTGTCTACTGTCTGCAGTATGATGAGGAGAAGATTATCAGTGGATTACGAGACAATACCATCAAGGTACCTGTGATACTGATGCTGCTGATTGTGATGATGATGCTGTTACCAATGCTCGTTCTGAGTCTTCATATTTCTTTGTATTATACTCATGCCCTTGTTGATGAATTGCATCTTTTTACTACAAGTATTTTTGCTCAGTGTACTAGTGACCTGGACTGCTGCAAGTATTTTTCTCGAATAGAGTAATTAACAGATGGAATCATCTGGACCAGCGAGCGGTCGGTGCTTCCAGCATTATTGCATTTAAGGAGTATTTGGATAAAATACGAGAAACACAGACTTCATGGACTAATCCGCCGAGCCCTAGGCCTTCCTGGTGGGTGTTCTGACCGGTGAGGCCACACAAGGTGAGATTTCATTGAAATTTATGTATCTGGGACCCGATTTTCGAAAAATCTTAAGACAGTCTTATTTTTGTACAATATACAAAAATGACCTATAATGTGTTGAGTGGGACGTTAAGCAACCAACCAACCTGTGATGAAGACGTGACAGTCGATGTGTGCTAGATCTGGACACGAGACACTCTGGAATGCTCGCAAGTCCTACAAGGTCATTCTGGCTCGGTACTATGTCTGCAATATGATGACAACGTCATTGTATCTGGCTCCAGCGATGCCACTGTCAGGTCAGACAAATGATAAAATTGGCAGACGAAAAATCAGACGATATTTATATGACACACGACCAATAAAATCAGTCTGTTGGCAATAAATTTAGCAGTAGATATCCGCAATAAATTTAGTAGTAGAACTTTTTCTAATTTTGCCGATAAAATCATCCAATTTTATCTTCTGTCTGTCACCTGTGCTTAAGCTCATACCACATTATACAGACAGACAAACATGACAGACATGACAGATGTTTATCACCATACTGACACAACAGATTCTTAGACGTCTTAAGATACAAAGGACAAGGCAAAGGTGCGATAAACATTTGTCAAGTTTGTTTTGTCTGAGAAATGCACATTGATCTTTAATCATCACAGTGCTACGGTAGTGGCTGCAATGTTATAATCTTGTAAATGAACATAGGAAGAGAATTTTTTAGTTTCTACGGGACCTGGTGTCATGTACGGATTGGTATGGGCGGCATGGGGAGTGCGTTCTGTCTAGAGATGAGATATGTGATATAATTCATTCTTTGTCAGTTGAATAGTTGGCAACTTTAGTTTATAGCTTTTTGTGTGTGATATGTGGTTAGTTGTCTATCAGGTTGTGTTTGTACTAGTTTTTTTATATTTGTATTAGTTTTTAATCATTTCTGTATTTTTACATATGTAGACGACTTTTCCATGGAAGTTTAAGTGTGCTTTTCACTCGGCCTTGCCTCAAATGCTGCCGCAAGATTATGTTAGCATGTCGTTTCTAAAGTTCAGGAATAGCTTGAAATCATTTCTGAATTGTGAACCTCTGTAGAATGATTTAAATTACGACATTAGGCTATAATGGAAGAATAAATTACTATATATTAACATTTTAGCTATGAATTGCACTGCACTGTACGTATGATGTTGCTTAATGATGTTTGCTTTGTTCTACATTTGACCTTTTTGTACTCCCCTTTTCTCTTGTCGTTTGTATTAATATTATTGTACAAGATAGGTGGTCAGTTCAATGAGTGTTTGCTTCTCTGGCAGCTTTCCGGCATATTCTTGTATTCAACTGTTATTATTCTTATTTGTTTTATGTTGTGCTGGAGAATAAAATATGATTATGCTGGTGGTGTTTTGCCCAGGGCTCATTCAATGCATAGTGTAGTAAGGTTGTTACCTTTCGGCTCTTAATCCAACAATTTTGAACCCTCCCATCCAAGCCCCAAATTCCAAACTGCATGACACACTTTGCTGTCCATGGTATTGGTACTTGTTGATGACTTGCATTTTTAACTACATGTAGTTTTTCTGAAAATAAATTTTTGTTACTTAGTTACTTTTCCTACTTTTCCAGGCAGAAAGTCACCACTACGGGATGGCAGGTAAGACTGTGTAAGTAAGTAAGTAAGTAAACGTTTTTCTAAGGCACTACATATCAGAAGTCACAGAGCACCGTGTCTATGGTTCCCAAAAAGGTATCTCTTCAGCTGTCGCCTAAACAGTCCGTAGGTGGTGTCTTGATTGCACAGCTGGATAGGTAGAAAGTTCCACAAACGAGGTCCAGCCGGTGCAAAAGTTCTGTCGCCATAGCTGCTGTATGTTTGTGGTACAAAGCAAGTCTGAAACGTCAGCTGACAGCAGAGAGTGCCGTGTGATCCCATATGGCATGTGAGTTCCTGTAGCAGTGAGGTGTCTAAACGAACTGTTATATCCGTAGTCTGTACCTTTTACCTTTTTTACTCATGTTGCATGCCAATGAGGTATTGTTAGGGTGTGGAGTTTAAAAACTGGTGATCCGCTGAATACATTGATTCATCACTGTGAAGCCGTTTTACATCTGAGATTCAATGACGGAATTATGGTCACTTGTTCCAAGGTGATCCGTCGCATTTTTAGTCTTATGATAATCTTGAGAATATTGTACGACATATGCCGGTCTTAAGACAGATTTACAATAATGCTAATTTTTGTAAAATCTTATGAACAGTTTCAACATTATAAATATGACAAAATTTATTAATGTAAGCAATAAAACGTCATTTATTTATGTCATCTCGTGAAGTTATTCTCAAGTATGTAATGCTGTGTAATTGGATGACTTAACGGATAACGAGATTATCAAAACTAGACATTTTTAGATTTCTGAATCAGGATGAACGTAGGACATATTTACGACAAACTTAGGAAAATCCTAAGATAATCTTAAATTTTTTCCAAAAATATGGCCCCTGGTGCTACAAGTCCTTGAAAGTCCTTGATTTTGTTTTCCTCATTTTCGAGTTCTGGAAAGTCTTAGAAAACAGGTCAGGTCCTTGAAAGTCCTTGTATATCATCTGTGAAGTCGTTGAAATCTGAGTGTGTAGAAATGTGTCATCTAAGTACAGTGTACACTTTTATTTTACATGTATTTATTGAATGGACATTGGTACGTTCAGTGAATTAATGACATCATTGGGTTTGTATTTACTGCATTTCATGTATCACTGACTGCTGATGTTGTTCAGAAGTGTATACACGATTTCACAGTTTGCACCATGCTGGTAACATTACCGTGACACAGTAAATAGTTTGTATCGTAGTGATGTACTGCACATGTTTTTGATAGTTTTTGCTTTAATATGCTGCATTATTTTTGTTCTTTTATTTTTATGAGGGAGAAATAAGGGTTTTCACTTTCGCCGGCACACACTGACCTCTTGACATGTGACGTCAGCTACGCACATTAACCTGACATATTACACATTGACCCAACATTGTTACTATTTTTAGCAGACCATGAAATCGTGTATTACATTAAAAACTGCAAAGTCCTTGAAAGTCCTTGAATTTTTTTTATCATAATTTGTGTGAACCTCGTTGTATGACTGAATTGACACAGGATCGTTCAATAGCTGTGTGGGACATGCACTCTGCTACGGACATCACGCTTCGGCGAGTTCTCGTCGGTCATCGCGCCGCCGTCAACGTTGTCGACTTTGACGACAAGTACATCGTGTCGGCGTCCGGCGACCGAACCATCAAAGTATGGAGCACCGTGACTAGTGAATTTATCCGAACATTGAACGGACACAAGCGTGGCATAGCGTGTCTACAGTATCGTGACCGTCTTGTTGTTTCTGGCAGCTCCGACAACACGATCAGGTGCTGTTCAGTTGAGTTCTGAGAATAAATTCATTTCTTGGAATAACATGCTAATTACAATTCATCTTGCTCAAACAAAAGCTTTAATTGCTTTTTGACGTGTATCAAGGAAGCGGTACATTCGCAAAAAATCTCTTGCGGAATTTCCCAAGAAGCCAATCAGGAGTTCATTGACTAATCGGTCGAGCAGCAACATCCACGTCTTCGAGCTTGCATTGGAGCACATTAAGGACATTTTGAGCATAGTCTTTAGGCATGTTTGATATTTACACACACACGTACACTTTAACAGTCACGTGTCTGTGCGGTTGTCTATAGTGGACAGTTAATATTTCAGGGCCTGATACTACTGACAAATTTTACTGAAATTCAGTTATTTGTTTGCAGTTAGATGTTACTTGTTGGAGCAGAATTACGTGAAAATCAGATTTTTTGCGGCATAATTTGCTGCAGATCTATTACTTGGTTGAAAAAGATGAAGTTCCCGCAGGTTTTACGGCGCGCTAACATGAAGGAGCATTCGTGCGATTACTCGCAGCAAACTGCACAAAATAGTGACGTCATTAGCACATTTTTTTGGCTTGCGTTCTTTGCGGTAAGTTTCGAAGCCTATTATCCATAAATATGTTATTATAATGGGATTCTTAACTTATTTTAGACATACCATATACAAGTTTTATCTATTTTGTGTATGCTGTGTGTTTACAGTTGGTTGAAGGTAAAACGTCATCGTCTATATCGCTGCATTCCATTTTGCGCAGCTTGTTACAGCTACATTTGGAGTGGTTGTATCGCCAGACGCCAGACGTCTGTTGTGCAACAAACGTCCATAATAAGTCTAATCTGACATAGGCCTTAATGAGTGAAACTGCTGCTGTTGTAGACTCTGGGACATTGAATGTGCAACGTAAGTATAATCTGACAGAGGCCTTAATGAGTGAAACTGCTGCTGTTGCAAGCTGTGGGACATTGAAAGTGCAGCAAAAAAGTCTAATCTGACATAGGCCTTAATGAGTGAAACTGCTGCTGTTGCAGGCTGTGGGACATTGAATGTGGTGCTTGTCTTCGAGTCTTGGAAGGCCACGAAGAGCTCGTTCGCTGCATTCGGTTTGATAATAAGCGCATCGTCAGTGGTGCTTATGACGGGTAACAGTTCTTTGTCAGCTTGCTTGTAGTAGCTAGTGTTTGCTACATTAATTCCATCCGCAACTGACAAGTCATGAACCCAGTAGTAGGCTGCTGTTACTTTTTATCACGCCTGCACTACCTTCACAGCTGCAGAGCACCCAATCCAGAATATTCAGATCCGCACGAATCCAGATCCTAGCCGGATCCAGTGATTGTGGATCCGGCCGGATCCAGACCAGATCCACGGACTTTAGAACCAGCCGGATCCGGATCCTGC
>Ga0209365_1000251_pt1 | contig 10150 bp, 7 predicted proteins | sample WorMetimpBELIZE2_FD_187389 | JGI IMG/M metagenome (GOLD analysis project Ga0209365, IMG submission 187389) | Marine gutless worms symbiont microbial communities from Max Planck institute for Marine Microbiology, Germany - Olavius imperfectus... | ecosystem: Host-associated > Annelida > Digestive...
CCAGGGGCGAGGGGCTTTCGGCCGTAGCCAGCCTGGTTAGGACCACGGCTCACCTGGACCGCGCGGCCTGGCTTAAGTTTTTAGACAGCCTCCTAAAAAACCGCGCCGAGGCGCGGTTTCGTTGCGCATCCCTGCACGGACTCCGGGGGCACAGCTCCTTACTTGGATTTGTCGGGGGTCGGAGGCGTTGCCGGAACCGGCGGGGTGGCGTAGGGGTAACCGCCGCCGTAGTAGGGACCGCCGTACCCACCCCAGGGAGCACCACCGCCCCAGGGACCGCCCCAACCGTAGGGGCCGCCGTAACCATAGTAGTCGCGGTAGCGGTTGTAGCCGCGACCCCAACCACGTCCGCCGCCGGACATGTTCATGTTGAAGTCGCCCCAACCGTCACCGAACATGTCGTTCCACCAATTGTTGTCATTCCAGCCGCCGCCGGGCCCACCCCAGGGACCGCCGCCCCACCAGGCGGAGGCGGAGGCGGAAGCGCCGAGAAGTACGGCGACGGCAGCGGCAGTAGCGAGCTTTTTCATGTAGTTTCTCCTGAAATCGAGATTGAATCTGATGCAGCGGGCGAAGGCGTTCAGGCGCCGTCGGGTCAGTATAATATTAGAATTTCATTATTTTAGAAATTATTTTTTTCTATCGAACCCGGCTGGGGGATAGGTCAAATGCAATTCTGACAGAAGCGCCGGATCATTGTTCGCAGCAGCTCCAGGGTCGGAGGGATGCGGGCGATCTCCAAGTACTCGTCCGGCTGATGGGCCTGGGCGAGGTTGCCTGGCCCGAGGATCAGGGTTTCCATTCCGAGTTGGTTAAAGAAGGGGGCCTCGGTACCGAAGTTCGCCGCCTCCGCCGCACGGCCCGTCAGGGCCTCCCCGGCCGCCACGATGGCCGATTCCCGCGGCGTCTCCGCCGGTGGGATGTCGGGGAACAGGGGGGCTACCTGCCACTCGAGTCCGCGGCGCTCGGCGATGGCCGCGACCCGGCCCGCCAGCTCGGAGCGCAGGGCTTGGGCGCGCAGGCCCGGCAATACGCGCAGGTCCAGGTGCAGCTCGCAATCGCCACAGATGAGGTTGGGATTGACCCCGCCGTGGATGTGGCCCAGGTTAAGCGTGGGGGTCGGTATGGCAAACGCGGGGTGGTGATGGCGTTTTGCTAGCTCCGCGCGCCAAGCCATGAGGTCCCCCATGACCTCCTGCATACCGTCGAGGGCATTGCGGCCCAAACTCGGGTCGCTGGCATGGCCGGTCCGACCGATGAGTCGCACCGCCTCTCCCATCACCCCCTTGTGCAGCCGCACGGGGGTGAGCCCGGTGGGCTCCCCGATCAGGGCGTAGCGACCAGGGGCCCGGCCCGTTCGGGCCAGTGCCCGCCCCCCCCACATGGAGGACTCCTCATCCGCAGTGGCGAGAACCACTAGGGGTTTTTGCAGGTCCCGCGCCGTCAGTCCCCAGGCCGCATCGAGGGCGATCCCGAAGAAGGATTTCATATCACTGGTGCCGAGCCCATAGAGCCGTCCGCCGTCCTCGGTGAGTCGGAAGGGGTCATGGCTCCAGTGTTCCGCGTTGCAGGGCACCGTATCCGTGTGCCCCGCCAGCACCAGCCCTCCGGGTCCCGTTCCCAGGGTCGCAATCAGATTGGATTTGCCCAGACGCTCCGGCACCGGCATCGATTCGGTACGGAATCCCGCCGCCTCTAGCCAGTCGGCCAGCAGCGCGATGACGGCCGCGTTGCTCTGATCCAGGTCGGAATTGACGCTGCTGACGGATGGCGTGGCAATCAGGGCCTCCAGCATGGAGGTGAGGGATGGTCGTGTGGGGGACATGCCGATGTTACTCGTGGCGGTAGTGGTAAGCTACCGAGTAGGACGATCAGTCACGCCATCATTCGGGGTTTTACCACTACCCTCGTGGTGCATGGCGGGAATCAGGCCCGAATCCCGCGCGATGTCCTCAAAGCAATAACTTCAACGCCGCTACGATGAGACCGCCTACGGTCAGGTCGTCGCATACGACCAGATCATGACCCGGTCGATCCGCTTGGTCAGCGCCTCGAAGCGCCGGTCCATGTCGTTCTGTAAGGCACTGAAGCGCTTATCCATCTGCTCCAGGACAGTCTTGATCAGCTCGCGCTAATGCCCGAGCTCTTCCTCGATGCGCACCATCCGCTCGCGCACCTCAACCTCGTAGACCACCGGCGGTCGACCCAGAGATTGCTCGCCGAGCCACTTACCGAGGTGCTTATTTGATGAATCGGATATCTTCGGCAACAAGAGTCATGGCCGTACTGACAGATACCCGTGAGCGGGTAGTCGAATAGAAGACCTAATTTACCACTACCCTCCGTGGTACAGAAGCCCGCATTCCCGTGGAGGATATCACAATCGAGTGATTATTCGGTAGCCCGGCCGGGGCTCGCGGCTGTGAGTATGAGATATCCTTGTTTTTCTGGGATATCCCTCAGAGGCTGTCTAAAAACTAACACATTGATTTTAAAAATGAAAAATTCTTCGTGTCTTCGTGGCTTTGTGTGAGAAATGAAGAACATCACACAAAGGCACAAAGGGGTACTCAGAGACTGTCTTTATTAGACAGCCTCTGAGTTTTTAGACAGCCTCTCAGGTCCCCCCGATTCCCCTTCGGTCAACAATGAACGCATCGCGTGCAGCATACTCGCGAACAGCTGAGGGTAATCCGCCTCCTCGCGGGCCAGCAGCGCCTTCATCTGCGCGCGCCGCGTCGGGGCAGTGAAGCAGGCGGGGCAGCTATCGGGCACGATCGGGAGGCCCGCCGCGTGCGCAAAGTCGGCGGTCTGGCGTTCCCGACAGAACACCAGGGGGCGGATGATCCGCAGATCCCCCTGGCCGTTCCGATACCGCGCCTTCATGGTCCTCAGCTGTCCGCCGTGAAACAGAGACATCAGCAGGCTCTCGGCCAGATCGTCCAGATGCTGCGCCAGGGCCAGCACCCCGTAGCCCTCCCGGCGGCAGACCCTGTAGAGGATGCCCCGCTTCATCCGGGCGCAGTAGGCACAAAAGGAATCCCTGTCCATCCGCTCCTTCGCCTGCTCCAGGATAGGCTGGCGCTCGTAGAACCAGGTCACGCCGAGGCGGTTGTAGTAACCCCGGAGTGGTCCGGGGTCGAAGCCGGGGATCTGCGGGTCGACCGTGGCGACCCCGAGCTCGAAGCGCACCGGGGCATAGGTTTGCAGGTGGCGCAGGACAACGAGTAACGACAGCGAATCCTTACCGCCGGAGACACCGAGCAGGATACGGTCGCCGTCGCGGATCATCCCGTACTCGGCGATGGCCCTCCCGACCAAGCGCAGGAGCGATCTAGGTGGTTTGCCGCCGGACCGGCTCATGGGGGTAAAATTCCAGCGACCGCCTTTTCAGCCGGTCCCGGCTCGGATAATACCTGTAGAAACATCGCATCGATCTTCATCGGCCTCTCAAAGGCTGTCTAAAAACTGGTAGTGGTAAACTTTAAAGTGATAGATAGGCCGGGTCCTGGCCACCGGCCATCCCCGGCACCTGGATTCCGGCACTCCTTGCCGGAATGACGGTGAGGTTTGAGCGATTACGCGGTTCCCCCTATCACTACAAAATTTACTACTACCTCATTTTCAACGGCTGATCGCCGTTAAAAATGGCGGTCCCTCCCTGGACCGCGTCGAGTGTCGCCTTTGGCGGACCCTCCAAAGGGAGGCCGGGAGCCGACCTCTCATCTCCTCTGCGTGCTCCGCGTTCTCGTTGGTTCAACATCACCACCCCGTTGCTTTCTATCGAGTAATTATTCGGTGGCCCTGGGCCCTGCCGCCAAGGACGGGACCGGATGTGGCCGAATCGCTATACTAGAGCCCTTAATCACCCTGGATGGCCATCGCCGAGGAGTCCATTATGCGGCAGATGCCGCCGGATCAGCGATGGCTAGGCGTAAACGGAACGTCGAATCATGAACCATGACCTGACCGAGACCCTGCAAACACGGTTACACACCGCCATCAAGGCCGGCACCCCACTGGAAATCCGCGGCGGCGGATCCAAGCGTGGTCTGGGCCGCACGCCCGCCGGTGAGCCTCTGGAGGTGGCCGATCATGCCGGTATCGTCAACTACCAGCCCAAGGAGCTGGTGGTCACGGCCCGGTGCGGGACCACCCTGGAGACCCTGGAGACCACCCTGGCAGAACAAGGGCAGCTCTTGCCGTTCGAGCCGCCCCGCCTGGGACCGAACGCCACCCTCGGCGGCACCATCGCCTGCGGCCTCTCGGGACCCGCCCGCCCCTACGCCGGGGCGGCGCGGGATCTGGTGCTAGGGGTGCGCATCCTCAACGGCCGCGGGCAGGTACTGCGTTTCGGCGGCGAGGTCATGAAAAACGTGGCGGGCTACGACCTCTCCCGCCTCATGACCGGGGCCTACGGCACCCTGGGCCTGCTGCTGGAGGTGAGCCTGAAGGTGATGCCGATCCCCGAAGCACAACGGACCCTGGTTCAGGAGCACCCCCCGGACGAGGCTATCCAACTTATGAACGCCTGGGCCGGCGCCCCGCTACCCGTCACCGCCACCGGCCACGACGGCGAGCGGCTCTATATCCGCCTTGCCGGCGCCGCGGAGGCCGTCGCCCAGGCCGCAAAGACCATTGGGGGCGAGACCCTCGAAGATCAAGAGGATTTCTGGCGGACCCGGATTCGCGAGCAGGGCCACAACTTCTTCGCCGGCGAGGCCCCCTTGTGGCGCCTGTCCCTGCCCTCCGCGGCGGCGCACCTGAACCTGCCGGGGAAACAGCTCATCGAATGGGGCGGCGCCCAACGCTGGTACCGGGGCGAGGTGACCATGTCGACCATCCGCGCAACGGCCACCGCGGTCGGCGGTCAGGCCACCCTCTTTCGCGGCGGTGGCCGCGACGGCGAGGTCTTCCAACCGCTGACGCCGCCCCTGATGACCATTCACCGCAACCTCAAACGGGCCTTCGACCCGCAAGGTCTGCTCAACCCCGGCCGGCTCTTCGCCGAGCTCTGAAGACCGCACCCGAACCCGTGCCGAGCTAAAATGGTTTGAACCACCAAGGCGCACAGAACCTGGCCGCTTTAGATTCCCCCTATCCCTCCAGGGTAGAGGGGCTTTGGGCCTGAGGGCATCGACCGGCGTGATGGTGAACCCCGACCCCCCAGGCCCTGCTTCCGGGGAAAGCGCGAGCGATCAGAGAGGTACCTGCGCCGACTTCAAGGTTTCGAGAGACCAGGGGTATACTCTCCCTCCGGGAGAGGGCCAGGGAGAGGGGGAACAAACAGCGGTGCCCGTTTGCAATCCCGAAGCCACAAAGCATTCCAGCAAAATAAGGTGGATGGGCTTTTGCGACATTCTCTTCAGGATACTTGAGATATGCAGACCGAAATCATCCCGGAATTCCTGCAAACCCCCGAAGGTCAGGAGGCGGACGCCATCCTGCGCGCTTGCGTCCACTGCGGCTTCTGCACCGCCACCTGCCCCACCTACCAGCTTCTGGGGGATGAGCTGGACGGACCCCGGGGGCGCATCTACCAGATCAAGCAAGTCCTGGAGGGCCAGACCCCCACCCGAACTACCCAGCGCCATCTGGACCGCTGTCTCACCTGCCGTTCCTGCGAGACCACCTGCCCCTCCGGCGTGCGCTATGCCCGGCTGGCGGACATCGGCCGCGGTCTGGTGGAGAGCCGGGTGGAGCGGCCCATGGGGCAGAAACTACTGCGCCGGGCCCTGGTAGGGCTGGTGCCCTACCCCACCCGCTTCGGCGCCCTGGTGAAGCTGGGGAAAATCGCCAAACCCCTGCTGCCGGCGACCCTCAAGGCCAAGGTGCCCATACCCCGTCCAGCCGGGGCTTGGCCCGCCCCCACCGGCAAGCGTCGGATGTTCGCCCTCGCGGGCTGCGTTCAGTCGGTAACCACCCCCGCCACCAATGCCGCCGCCGCCCGAATCCTGGGCCGGCTCGGCATCGACCTGATAGAAGCGCCCGAGGCGGGCTGCTGCGGGGCCGCCGCCTACCACCTGAACGCCCAGGCGGAGGGACTCAACGCCATGCGCCGCAACATCGACGCCTGGTGGCCTCAGGTCCAATCCGGCGCCGAGGCGATCCTCGTCAACGCCAGCGGCTGCGGGGCCATGGTCAAGGAATACGGCGAGCTGCTGCACCAGGACCCCCGCTATGCGGACAAGGCGGAACGGATCTCGGCGCTGGCGCGGGACCCGGTAGAGGTGCTGGCCGAGCTGGACCTCGAGCCCCTGGGCCAACCGGGGCGTGGCCGCAAGGTCGCCTTCCACACCCCCTGCACCCTGCAACACGGGCAACAACTGAACGGACGGGTAGAGCCCATCCTCACCCGACTCGGCTTCGAGCTGACACCCGTGTCCGAGGCCCATCTGTGCTGCGGCTCGGCCGGGACCTACTCCCTGACCCAACCGGCGCTGTCAAAACAGCTCCGGGACCGCAAAATCACGGCCCTGGAAGCGGGCACGCCCAAGCTCATCGCCACGGCGAACGTGGGCTGCCAGCTCCATCTGGAGGCCGCCACCCGAACGCCGGTAGTGCACTGGCTGGAGCTCCTGGACACAGCCTGACTCCCGGATTCCGCTTTTCAGGCCCGCGTAGGTGTGATGAGCGCTAGCCCGCCCCAGTTGGTTGGAACCACGGATGGACACGGATGAGCACGAATTAAATCGCTTCTCTCGTGTTCATTCGTGGTTCTTATCTGTGCCTAAAGGAAACCACCACCAACGGCTGGCGGGGATTTTCTCTCGTTCCCACGCGCCGCGTGGGAACGCACAAGCCCCGCACCGCGGGGTGTTTCCCGCTCATTCCCACACCCCAGCGCGCCCAACAACCCGGCCCGTTTGTCTGCTCGTTCTCATAGGAATAGAGGACCGTAAGGCGGGAAAGCGAAACACCTCCCGCCGCGCAAGGCTAGGGTCACGGGTCGTCCGGCGGGAGGCGGCCATCCCTGGCCTGTCCCGCTCTCTACGCAGGCTACAACCCTTTTGGAATGCGGCGGCAGCTATAAACCACCGCGCTTCGAGCAACTCCGAGGATCGGCTGGCCGCGTCCGTTCACCTGCGGGCACAGACCCGACGGCGCTTTGGATCCGGGCCGACCGGAAACCAAAGCGCCGTCGCCGCGGTGCGGGGAAAGGCGGCCCTATCAGTTCCCGGCAAAGGCCGGCGGTCGAGGCGCTCATCCGAGCCCCGTTCCGGGCACCGCTTTGCCGGCGCACTCCAAAATACCAAGCCACCATTTCGGCTGAGAGGCTGTCTAAAAACTCAAGCCATACCACGCGGTCCAGGTCAGCCGTGGTCCTACCAGGCTGGTTACGGCCAAAAGCCCCTAGCCCCTAGCGGGAGAGGGGTTTTGGGGAGAGGGGGAATCAAGGGCTTCACTGCGAGACGGTTAAGGACTCCAGACCAAACCAAATCAATGGGTTGGTTTTTAGACGGCCTCTAAACCACAGAGGGCACAGAGAACGCAGAGAATCAGCCGGTGCCTTTCTCTGTGCGCTCTTTGTCCTCTGTGGTTCGAAAAGACTTTTGCAACATCCTCGCGTCGGGGCGAGGGGCTTTGGGCCTCAGCAAGCCTTGTAGGCTTAAGGCGGGATGCGCTCCGCTTTCCCGCCCTACGCGGGTTATGCGGGCTCAGGCCTTTGCGCAGCCCGCGCGGCGGCGAGATTTTTCCGCACGGTCCACGTGTGCGGATGCTCGGGCCCAGCCTGCGCTCGAAAATCGCCAGGGCCGGCTCGTAGTAGCCGACGGCTTTGTGGTATTCCCCGAGTTTCCGCCAAGCTTCTCCCAGGTTGTTGCGGTCTGTTGCCACCTCGGGATGGTCCTCGCCGTAGGTCTTGAGACCGCTCACCAGGGCCTGTTCGTAATAGTCCCTAGCGGCCTTGTAGTCGCCGAGGATCTGCGCCAACTCACCCGCGCCCGTAAGATACAGGCCGTTCTCCGGCGCCAGCCGCACCGCCCGTTGCCCATGCTCATAGGCTGTCCGATAGCGGATCTGCTCCAGGGCGATCCGGCTGCGCTGATAGGCCGCCTCGGGCGCAACCCGAGTGGCCTCGGCGGCGGCCTGGATGACCGCTTGGGTTCGGGTCTCGAGCTCAGCGAAGCGCCGGTCCGCTTCGCCCTGGTCGCCCCGACTCAGGGCCTCGCGGGCCTGGTCCAGGAGCTCGTCCGGCACCTGACCGCGGATGCCCTCCAGGTGGGCAATGCGTTTCTTCAGCTCCTGTACATAACGTTGGTAGCTGGCCTGGGTATCTGCCAACCGGCGCTCGATTTCCGCCTTTTCGGTTTCCAAGACCCGGCATTCCGCAGCCTGCTCGGTCTGGGCCTGTTTCTGTTCCTTGTTATGGATCTGTTGCAGGCGCTCGGTGACCTCTTGCTCCCGCCGTTTGAGACCGGCCTCGTATTCTTCGAGTGGGATGCCAATGTGTTGGTGTTTGTGTTGGTGGATACCGCCTTCGACGTGGACACCTCCTGGCCCCTGGTTGTGGATTTGGATGCCCTGATTGATATTCCCGGACCCGGTATGGGTGGCCGGGGAGCCCTGGTTGCCTTGGCTCAGGACACCGCCGTTCGTGGCCCTGGTCGAGTGATCCTGGTAGGACAGGGCGATATGTACGGCCCAGCCGCCGCCGACCGCGGTGGCGACGGCCAGCAGCCCGAACAGGACGGTCCGGAATTTTCGTTGCGACGGCTCCATGGCCTGTGTTCCAGCCCTTGAGCCCTTGGAGCTTTGCCCTTTGATCCGATGATACAGGATGCACGGGCTCTCCGGGGGTTTGCATATCCCCAGGGCCACCGAATAATAACTCGATGGTTATGGCTACGGGCTGGTTGCTGACCGGCCGTAGAGCTCGACCAGGTGCCGTATGTGGTCGATCAGTCCGGGGTCCGTCCGGTCCCAGGAAAAGCGCCAGCGCCAGTTGCCCTTACTGGTGCCCGGCAGGTTCATGCGGTGGCTGCCGTCGAGGCCCAGAATGTCCTGCATGGGCAGGATCGCCAAGCGGGCGCGCGAGCCCAGGGCGCAACGGATCAGTGGCCAGGGCATGGCCTCCGAGGGGTATCCCAGGTAGTCATCCACATAGCGGCGGGTCTCGGCGTCCAGGGACTGATACCAGCCCAAGGTGGTGTCGTTGTCGTGGGTGCCAGTATAGACCAAGGAGTCTTCGTCGTGGTGGAAGGGCAGGTAGCCATTGTCGGTTTCGCCGGAGAAGGCGAACTGGAGCACCTTCATGCCGGGCAGGCGGTATTTTTTGCGCAGGGCCTCCACCTCGGGGGTGATGACGCCCAGGTCCTCGGCGATCAGGGGCAGGCGGCCGAACTGCCGGAGCAGACTCTCGAACAGCTCGTCGCCCAGGGCCTTGACCCAGTGCCCGTTGACGGCAAATTCCTCTCCCGCCGGGATCTCCCAGCAGGCCTCGAAGCCTCTGAAGTGGTCGATGCGCACCATGTCGAACAGGCGGATCTGGGTGCGGATGCGGTCCATCCAGAAGCGGAAGTCGTCGGCCTGCATCCGGTCCCAGCGATAGAGGGGATTGCCCCAACGTTGCCCGGTGGCGGAGAAGTAATCCGGCGGCACCCCGGCCACAACGCGCGGGCTGCCGTCTTCGTGCATGTCGAAGTCTCGGGGACGGGCCCAGACTTCGGTGCTATCGTGGGCCACGAAGATGGGCATGTCGCCGAAGAGCTCGATGCCGGCCGCGTTGGCGTGTCCGCGCAGGAGCTGCCACTGGCCGAAGAACAGGGATTGCTCGAAGCGGATGTAGGCGAGGTCTTCCTCCAGGCGTCGCCGAGCCTGCTCCAGGGCGGCGGGGTCGCGGCGGCGCAGGGGTGAGGGCCACTTCCACCAGGGGGCCTTCTGCTCTTCGTGCAGGGCCCGGAACAGGGCATAGTCGTCCAGCCAGTAGGCCTGCTCCGCCTCGAAGCCGGCCAATGCCCGGCGGTCCGTGGCCGAGGCGCGGTTCCGAAAGCCGTTCCAGGCGTGACGCAGGGCCTCCTGGTTGTCGTCCGTGTCCTCGGGGAGGGCCGGCAGCCAACCCTGCTCCAGCAGGGGATCAAGGGCGATGAGCCGCGGATTCCCGGCGTGTACCGAGCGGGTCTGATACGGCGAGCCGTCCGCCTGGGGGGGC
>Ga0209365_1000252_pt1 | contig 10150 bp, 10 predicted proteins | sample WorMetimpBELIZE2_FD_187389 | JGI IMG/M metagenome (GOLD analysis project Ga0209365, IMG submission 187389) | Marine gutless worms symbiont microbial communities from Max Planck institute for Marine Microbiology, Germany - Olavius imperfectus... | ecosystem: Host-associated > Annelida > Digestive...
AGTGCTTTACTCACTTGCTGATACATACTACAGCCTTTATATGCTGCTGAATGCTGCCCCTTGCAGTTCACACATACAGCCTGGGCAAGGTCATCTTTCACTAGGCACTCCTCTACGGGGTGGCCCTTACCACACCTCAGACATCGGACTTGGCGCTTGCAGTCTGCAGCAATGTGGCTGAACCCCTGACACTTGGCGCATCGGGTAGGGAGCGGGATATAAGGTTTAACCTTATACCGTAGGTACCCAATGCAAACGAATTCCGGGATATCATCCGAAAATGCAAGAACAACATTACCAGTGCGGACCTTGTTACCGCTGCTATTATACACAGTGAGACACCTAGCAGAAAGGGCCTTAGTCTCTTCTACAATTTCAGACTCACTGAGCTGCGCTGATACTCCGAATATTATACCGCGGGTCAAGCGTTTTCTTTGACCTTGGTTGGGTAGAGTGTTAGCTCTACCCCATGGCTCACTTACAGTGATGACCTTACTACCCCACTCCGTGACAGTTAACAGTTTAGTCTTTTGCTTTTGCACTATCCTATGACAGCTTCACCTTTCCCACAGCGCCTACAATCTGACTTAACCTACGACTAAACTGAATTGGCTGTTTGGAAGCCTCTTTCGCTATATCAGAACCTGCCCCCTTAATGTAGACGTGAAGGCTAGTAATATGTGACATATATAATACAGTGAAAATTCCTTCTATCACGTCAAGAGCGTGGATAAATAAGCAGTTCTTATTATATCCACGGCCCTAGACGTGATCGAAGGAATTTTTGCTGTTTTGTATGTGTCACATATGGTCCTTACACACTGTTATAACACTGTAGTTTTTTTTACATATATATTTGCAGTTTTTGTAGCGAATTTAAATAATTTTCTTTAGGTTTCGTCTTGGATTTTTAAAATATGCAAATATTCACCTTCCGCACGGTTTGTGGTCATGATCTGCTTTTTCATGCAAAATTTCGTCGCAATCGGATGAACGGTTGCGGAGTTATTGCAAGTTTTCGATTTCCATTATGGCGGCCGTCCGCCATCTTGAATTTTTAAAATATGCCAATTTTTACATTCCGCACGGTTTGAGGTCACGATCTGCGTGTTCTTGCAAAATTTCGTCACGATCGGATGAACGGTTGGGGAGTTATTGCAAGATCTCGATTTCCAAAATGGCGGCCGTCCGGAATGGGGAATAGGAATGTGGCCTAATATGGCATACATAACAGACCCCCTCCTTAAGCTGAAACTTAAGGGGTTCAATTAAGTTACAGCAATGCCACAAGTGCGATATGATCATGTGTCGTATAGACAAACAAATGTATTACTGGATAATAAAGCAATGTATACAACATGATACAATGCAAAATTAATCATCAAAATGTCAATACTGTTAAGGTGTGGTGTGTGAGAAATAGTCAGTTGAACTAGGGTTCAAATTGTAATACAAATCAAAGCATCCAATGACAATAATGAAATACAACTGAACACAAATAATGCAATAGAATTATTACTACAAGTCTAGGGAATATCTAACGGGTCGGCCACACCTAACAAAACTAAGGGAAAGGGGGAAAGCCTACGAGCAAGCAGCGCAAATACCAGCAACGAAGCGTTGAGTTACGGCAGCAGCAGCGGATCCAACGACGACGACGATAATGGCGAGAACGACGATGAAAAGTTTGTTTGACAGCGCGGACACAGTGCCAATATCTCGTATAGTTCAGCACACTCGGATGGTCACTGGAACCATGGATAAACGTCTGGCTCGACGGCGCCTCGACAGCACGACAGTTTCTCCAGTTGTTAATCGTCCTCCAATGTCGTAGTTACACCGACCAACAGTTCGTCAGAAACTGTCCCGTTGTAACATGAGTTCTTCAGTAGCGACTGAACTGCAGCGGCTAGGTTCATCAGCCGTATTTTAGACTCGAGTCAATCGATGTCACCTTTGAAGCGTCTAGCAGGTGAATAACAATTGTATCGTGCGGTTCAAACGGTGCGCGCGAACTTCGCGCCAAAATCACCTGGCATACACGCAGGTACAAATTGACTAGCAGCAATGCCCATGCCAAGCACGCTAGGACAGTCTGGTGATAAAGGGGGCGATTGCCGACTTGGTGGCAATGACGGAATGGGTAATGGGGAATGTGGCCTAATATTGCATACATAACAGACCCCTCTTTAAATTGGAACTTAAGGGGTTCAATTAAGTTACAGCAATGCCACATTCTAAATAGTTGCATGCAAATAATGAAAATACCACACATATAAAAACATATGCAATATAAATATGAGAACAGCACAATAACTAGAACATATACCAATACGATAATAAACATAATGTTCTCATATAAATGCAAAATTAAATGCATAAGAAAATTACATAAAAATTAAAGTGCGATATGCACATGTGTCATATAGACGAACAAATGTATTACTGGATAATAAAGCAATGTATACAACATGATACAATGCAAAATTAATCATCAAAATTGCACTACGAAATATAACAACAATCATGACGATTTCAATCATATGTTGTAGTAATAAACGTAATACAATGTTCAAAACTGTGCATTTGACAAAATAACAGAGTAGACTAATCTAGCCATACAAAATGCACATAATAACGACAATCACTGCAAAATTGCTATGTATCTAGCAACATGGGCGGCTCAAGATGTCTGGAAGCCAGTTACGACTACCAGGACGATGCTTGATAACTAGAGTGTACTGTTGTAGCTCCACCTAAGCAATTTCTGATTATGGTTGGCCATTTTGTGCAGAAATTGCAAAAGACTGATCAGAATAAACAGTGACTGTGTTGGAATCTAGATAGACAGAGAAGTGTAGGTAAAATCATCTATGTATAGCTACTATCCTACTGCCTAAAGATTCTTTGCTACTAGAACATTCTCTTGTTATGAGCAATCTGTTGCTCCAATCTATCGATCTCTTTTAACAGATCGGCTAGTATGTGTAACAGACATACTACTATGTGATATAGCAATACAATGGCAGAAGTTGGTGCTGCCAAACTTGATTTTTCCGTGTTAATACGGTGTGGTGATTGTTTGCTATGACGAGAGCCAGGTTTGAGACGAATCTCGTGATCTCTGACTGTTTCTCCTGGATCGTCTGACAAATGTTTTGAATTATCTGTGATAACATTATGTTGTTGTGCCTTGTGTTGTGCAGACAGATTTGTGCACTTAATATTAGGGACTCTTTCTGAACATGTATACACAGTGAGACACCTAGCAGAAAGGGCCTTAGTCTCTTCTACAATCTCAAACTCACTGAGCTGCGCTGATACTCCGAATATTATACCGCGGGTCAAGCGTTTTCTCTGACCTTGGTTGGGTAGAGTGTTAGCTCTACCCCATGGCTCACTTACAGTGATGACCTTGCTACCCCACTCCGTGACAGTTAACAGTTTTGTCTTTTGCTGTGAAGAGAGGCATGTAACTCTTACACTATTCTGTGACAGCTTCACCTCTACCACAGCGCCTACAATCTGACTTAACCTACGACTAAACTGAATTGGCTGTTTGGAAGCCTCTTTCGCTATATCAAAACCTGCCCCCTTAATGTAGACGTGAAGGCTAGTATCTATACGCTTGACTCTGTCTGTGCCGTTACTTACAGACTCACTTTCACTGCCGCTGTTTGGTCTTCAGCGCTTACTTTTACCTTTGCTGCTGCGCTGCGTTTGCCACGCGTCATACTTACCTGCGTCGTTACCTTCACCGTCGTCAGAATCTTCAAGCAGACGCTTGTTCAGTTCGCGAACGGTAGAACCTCCGTCATAAAACATGTCATTTTCGGACACTGAAGTCTTCGTCGCCACATAAGTCGATTGTAGTCCTTAGGTCGGGTTGGCCAGCAGCAGTTAACGACTGGTTTTCGACCTAAGAACGGGTGTGCAATTCAGTACTTTAAAAAATAAGAAATTATCGGCGAGTAATAGCGATGGGGTAATTACGAATTTTACACAAGCGACGACCGTACGTACTTAATGAATGTGTTCAACGCACGGACGCCCTCTTGCGAATGCGCTAACATCTACGCGGTCACTGCTAAACGGCGTCAATACATGTACTAAGCAGCAAATAACGATACTTACAGTTGATGTGGCAGGCCTTAGCGCAATCACAACTTAGCAGCAACACGACGCGAATACAGCATAATACAGTTGAATACAAGCATATATGTACGAGTGAACTGAGTCAACGACAGTAATAATTCGTACGCAAAGTCCGACAGAACTAAACGTCTGGCGAAGCGCCTCATTGTTCAGAGTTTACGAGATGCTAGATGACAGCGGCGGCCACAGTCTAACGAAAGTTCGATACAGCAAAGGCAGTTGGTCTACAGACGACAGTGGCGAGCAGTTATGTCACGGTCGTGACAACTTCCCAACACGGCGGGTGAAAGCTGACGGGCTTGCAACCAGGGCTTGCAGAGGTTGCGGTGCAGAGCACAAGACAGACATCCGCAGATGACGATTGCTTGGTCCGGGTGGCTCTCCACCAGCTCGACCAGTTCCTTCTGATGTTTACGGCTGGCGGCGGGTAGACGAAGGCCCGGTAGTTTCACGAACCGGACTCCCGGCGTCGGAGGTTTGTCGGTCTCCAGGAGCACGTCGAAGAGGCGGGTTGCGTGTGCGACACAGGTGCACACTCACACAATCGCCGGGTGGCGAGTGTGGACGACGTGCCTGCGAAGGCGAGGTCCGCTACGGAGACGTCGGTCATGCCGCTCGGAATGTCACAAACGGGGTTGACGATCCTGAATCGCGACTTGGGGGGGCGACGATGCTATCCTTGGGAGTCGTGGCGCTGCCAACGGAGAGCTCGGCGACGCCTACGTAGAAGTCTACTGTCTGGCGGCGGTTTCTGAGCCGGACTCCGGGTGCTGGTGTGCCTGTCCGACCAAGGCGGTGCCGTCGCCTGTCGTTGAGGAATTCGCCTGTTCGGCGGCGAGCGCTGTGTCCGGATGACCCTGTGCCTGCTCGGCAGCGGGGTCGCAGTCCCCTGGTGTCGGCGATCCGATAGAGCACTGCGGTTCGAGAAGCCATTCCTCTTCGGACGGCTGGGGATCAATGAACGAGGCTGCGGCGGGCTCTAGTTAGTCCCACCACTTGGGCGCAGTCCACAACGCGGTGTCACCGTAGGCCGGCCGAGACTCGAGCGGTGAGCGTCTCGGTGTATTAAGTTCGGCGTCGTTAACGTGGTGCCCTGAGGTAACTGCTGCGGCGGGCGTACCAGGAAACCTCTCTGTGTATGCGACCGGCAGCTGGTAGAAATGGCCAGCGGCGTGGTGCCTTCGCTGATGACGCCTCAGACTCCTCACCTTCTCTTCGCAGTCTCGGCACGTGTACAGTCTTCTTCTTAAGCTAAAACACACAGAAACACAAGTTATATACAATATTTACACACACAGACCTATGATATAAGACGGCCTAATCGTCGCGAAAACGAACGGGCGGGCGTACGTTTCTGCGATGCCTACCAGCAGTCATAGGGTCCGAGTTTCCGGGGTTTAAGCCGTGATTCGGTGCAGCCAGGTGCGCCGGTGTCGCGTCGGTCGGCTGGTGACAAGGTTTTAATTTGTCGACGTGTACCGTCCACGGGCGCGAGCGGTCGTTCCAGCAAATGAGGTAATTGACAAGCCCGAACTGTCGGTCAATTCGGAATGGGCCTTGATAGAGACTACGCCATTTTTGATAGCGGCCGCCTTTTCGGCGGGGGACGTAAACCCAAACCCAGGAGCCTACGGAGTATTCCTGCGGTCGTGTTCTGAGGTCGTAATGGCGCTTCCGGCGGCTGGCGTTTGAACCGAGATGTTCTCTCGTCAATTCGTACGCGTCACGGAGCGTCGTAAGATGCTTCTCCACAAACTCGTCTGGGCTAACGCTAGCCTGTCCGGCTGGAGGGGTCCATGAACCAGGTCGGCTGGAATTCGGGCCTCGCGGCCGTACATCAAGAAATATGGCGTAAACTGTGTGGTTTCCTGTACGAAAGTCCGATACGCAAACGCGACGGGGGGAGCTTCTGATCCCAATCACGCTGATTATCCGAGACCAGTTTAGCCAACATGCTATGCATAGTCCCATGAAATCGTTCGATATTCCCATTTGTCGACGGCTTATATGCGCTGGTACGAATCTTATCGATTGCCGTGAGCCTGCACAGCTCCTGGAATAGACTGCTGTCGAAATTAGCGCCTTGATCGCTCAAGATTTGAATTGGGCACCCGTGTACGCAAATTACACGTTTGAACAGGATTTTAGCGACTGTAACGGCCTCTTGGTTGCGCATAGGAAACAGTTCGATCCATTTAGTGTAGTGCTCAGTATGTAGACGTTTCATTTTACTGAAGTGGGGTGAGGTCCCGTAATGTCTTTACCGATTCGCTCCCAGGGCTCTCCTGTCAGCATGGGCTGGAGGTTTCCCTGCGGGCGTTGATATCGGGCGCACTGGTGGCAGCGACGTTTGGCGACCCTCACGTCTAACGACCAACCAGGCCAATAAAATCGTTTCCTCAACTGATGTTTTGAACTGCGGAGCCCCAGGTGGCCTCCGTTAAGACCTCTGTGCAGGTCGTCGGTTATCTCGGCACGCAGAGCACGTGGTACGACGGTCTACCTGTATTTTACGCCGGTACTCGCGTCGACGAACGAACGATAAAAATGCCGTTGCTATCTAATGCTAGGCAGGGCTAAGAGGCTATTCGCCTCGGCGCAGCGATCCGTAAGCAACCCGGGTGCTGGACGTGGTGAGCCTGCGTGTACGAGTCGATAAACTTCTCCGACTAGTGAGTCATTTTGCTGAGCGCTCGGCCAATCTGTCGGCGGACGTCGCGTGGGCGGCTGATACCCTACGGGATAACGCGTCGGCGTTGCCATAGAGGGTCCCGGCGCGATGCTGAACGCTAAAGTCAAACTCTTCTAATATCACAAGCCAACGGGCTTGCTAACCGATCGGCTCGGGGGTCCGGTGAAGCCATCAGAAAATGACGGCCTAATAGATATTGCCTGAATTTCTTAACGAAGGTTACTATGGCTAGCAACGCTTTTCTAGTTACATTGTAATTTTCCTGATGCCGATCGTACAGCTGGCTAACGTAGCAAATAGGACGCTCTTTGTCATTCTGTACCTGTGATAGTACGGCCCTGATGGCGCGATCAGACGCGTCGCAATCGAGAATGAACTGTCCCTCGTCGTTCGGAAGGGCTAGAAGGTCGGCACTCACTAGCACCTCCTTCATGCGATTCGGCGGACCAGACAAATTGTGCACCCTTCTTTGTTAAGGCGTGTAATAACGCACCGATAGCGGAAATGTTGCTGGTGCGTTACAGAGACCGAATGGCATTCAGGAAAATCTAAAGGTTCCGCGGTGACAGACAAAAGTCGTTGTGTTTACGTCACGTTGGTGGACCTTCACCTAGTGAAATCCCGATCTTAAGTTAAACGTGCTGAACCAGACAGCTCCGGAGAGAGTGTCCAAGCAGGTGTCTATCCGAGGCAATGGGTGATTAAGTTTAGTTTCATATAGTCTACGCAAAAACGGATACTGCCATCCCTTTTGGTTATGTTGGACGCCCACTCACTCTGGCAAGGTTCGATTATTCCCTATGCCTGCATGTCAGTAAGTAGGTTGTCTATTACCGGCAGCCTAGCTCTAGGTTGTGGGCGTAACGGCTGTCTGAACGGGGGTGCCGTAGTAGTGATTTCGTGCTGTACTACACCTGTGTTACCCAGGTCATATTTGCTGTACGAGAATATGTCTTGGTAAGCTTCTACTAGCTGAGAGTTACGCTTTTGCAGATTCGGGGACAGAGGAGTCTTCTTCTTCGATGATCGAGCGACGTTGCTGTTCGGCGTCAGGTTGAGCGGCGTCAGTTTTGCACGGTGCGCATACTACGTTCACACTTTGTAACACACTAATCGACTATCCCTTATGCAGACGAATAGGACGGCGTGAAACATTACAAACCCTGACGGCAATGATAGGCAACTTGCTAGGAATTAACGTGCGTGCGACACGTAAACGTGAAACCGGTTCGGACGGTACGGTAGACCAATTTTCGTTCGGCGAGTGAGTCGCAAAGTTTCACAATATCAGATTGGCTGATATTATAGCCTCGCTATGCGGGGGAATCTCCACATCGCTGCCTGCGCGGCAACGTCTGCAGCGAGACCCTCCCTTCTCTTTACGGACCAGTTTTACAAAGTGACCTCCAATGGTGACCTGTCCGGTCTCAAAATTCCAAATGACTTTGTGTTTCGCACGCCAGTCCATGACCTCATCTACGTTTTCGCTCGCGTAGAAGGTGGAAGGGAAACGGAGCTGTTGAATAGCCACGGTCACAGTGATCTGTGACCATCTACAGAGATCTCGGTATCGTTAGCGGCAAACAGTCGGTTGGACAGGGGCGCGGTGAGCCGACGGCTATCTACATAGCGTGACGGAATAAGACTTACATCCCACAACTATCAAGGAGGCAATGGCGTACGCAGCCGTTGATCCTCGCTTGCACGTAGGCAGCCCTCATCGGTTCAGGTCGCTGAGAGTGCGCCTCTACGGTTGATGAAGTGGACGGGGCCCAACGCTCGGCGCTGGCGTTGGACCGTAAGCGTTTACGGAGCCGTACACTGGTACTTCCTGTGGCCTGGTTGTCCACAGCGATAGCACGCGTCAGTGTGCGTCGGCTGGTGCCAGTCGCGGGCCCAATGCCCGGGCAGTCCACAGCGGGGACAGGGTTTACGCGGCGGAGGCCTAGTTTCAGCTGCTCTGGGCTGAGAGCTAGCCGGGGTGGATGCTGAGCTACGGCGTCAGACAGCTCTTGTAGCTGCTGGCTCGTGGCAGCTGTAGCTTTCTGTACAGCCTCTGCAACCTGGCGCTGCAGGGCGGCGATGTCTATGGACGGCGGGGGAGGTGGGTCAGTGACACCCCTAACCCCTGTGCGGCGGATCGGTACGGCGCAGGACATGCTGCGGGGGTCTTCTAATGTACAAAGGGTCGGCGGCGGGCCACCCTCAGATTCGGTGTTTATGGGGCACGCGCTAGCGAACTGCTTGATTCTGAAAGCTTCGAAAACGACGAATCCAGGCCCTACGTTGGGCGCCAATGAAACGCTCTGGGGGCTGGCTAGGGGTTGTTATCGCAATGGTAAAAGGAGAGGTGAATTTGTATATTTATTTGGTGGTGTGTCGGTTTTATTGTTTCCTACTTCCGCTCAGTCGGGAGCTAGCTAGGTTTTTAGCTTGATGCGTTTCCTATTGGCTACTGTAGAATTTGTTGGGCGCCACCACGTTTTCTGGTTAAACGGGGAAACCGGCGTGAGTTCGGCCAATCCTGTATGGCATTGGACTTAGAAAATTATGTGATTTTTGTCTTGTTACGAATAACGACACAAGTACGGCAATTGCGATGAGATTCATTATTTAAGCAAAACACACATTATAATCACGAAGAGCAAAATACAGTACAAAAGAGGGAGGTTTTAACGGTCCCGTCGGATGCCTAACTACCGGGAGTATATGCGAGACCCTGGTTGTTTCTCGGTGCGGACGACGGGTTCGGCAGACGCGCGGCGACAGCGGAAGTGCGGCGGTCCTAACTAGATGAGTGCGCAGTGGGCACGGAACTAGCGTGAGGGGGACCCCTAGACTGCTGGCCGGCTACTAGACTCCACAAACTCAAACACACGTCGGCAGTTGTCTGTTCGACAAAGCCGTCATACGAAATAAACGCACGCACACACAGACGCATAATACTAGCCTATACGGCTAGCGAGTTATAATGCAACGGCGCGACAGACACACACAAGCATACATCGACATTCGTCTGCGCGACGGACTGTCGATATAATTTCTAACTCACACTCACTAGCACACGACAGACGGAGAATCTAGCGACTCCCGCTTATGCGGCGACGAAGCCATACTACAAAAATAAGAAAATACTAAAAGAAAGTCATCCGCCTGTGCAGCGGAAAACATGCTAAACTAGAAATACGTTCTGTGGAACATGGTATCTGCCCCATAGCCGAGTTCACAAGTCCATTGCTGAGCTGTGCAGCAATTTTGGCGATTCGGCCATAACTAAGGGCCAAATTGCATATTTTTCATTGC
>Ga0209365_1000253_pt1 | contig 10132 bp, 6 predicted proteins | sample WorMetimpBELIZE2_FD_187389 | JGI IMG/M metagenome (GOLD analysis project Ga0209365, IMG submission 187389) | Marine gutless worms symbiont microbial communities from Max Planck institute for Marine Microbiology, Germany - Olavius imperfectus... | ecosystem: Host-associated > Annelida > Digestive...
GTGGTGAGAAGTGTTCCTTTATCAGTCTTTTAGCAGCAAACCCTTTTAACAAGTACAAATAATTGATCAAAATACTGTCCTCTTCGGTCAAAGTCATTTTTGTTTATTTACATAACAACTGTCGTCTGCCAAGGTGCCTGGTTGCCATGGAAACCTTGCAGCTGGGACTCGATCCGTACTAAACTTTTCGAGCTCAATCAATCTGCAACTGAATGGCGGTGCCTCGTGTGAAAAAATCATTATGGGCGAACTTATTTTGATGAATTTATGCAGACCTGCCTTAGGGGTGCAGTTTTTTTTTGAGACACAGTGTACAGGTGAAACTGTCTGATTACTCTACCCCTGCTCAGATTGGTAGTCCTTCGGCTTGTAGTGCATAAAATTCTCTCCAGCAGCTGCCGTCTTTCTCTTCTTTTTCTTTCCTCCTTTATCATGTTGATTCCGCTGACCGTGGTATGCGTCTGACTTAGACTTTGGGGCACAAACAGTTGCAAATACACCCTATGATAGAAAAACATAGAATAACCTTTCATAAGCATCAACATACACCAATGGTCATTTTCCATATTTCCTTCGAGTTAGCAATTGTTATTGCAACAATCTACAAAGAAGCTTTAGTATTCAGACGAAGAAACATTTTTACACGCTGAATGCCTATGGCTAAACAACAGTGCGAAAGACTGAAAGGTAAATTAGCTAATGCCTACGGTTTCTTCAAACAAATAAAGATCATTCCATGCAGATTTGTAAACGTGACTGCAATCAAATCTGACTTTAATCGAATGTTTAACTGTACAAATAACTGGTTAGCTGATCAGTTATTAACTGAAGGCATCTGCTAACAACCTTGTTTATAAATCATGTGTGTACGGCACTGCCATCGGTGGCTTGGTAGTGTAGCGGTTAGAGCGTTGGACTTGTGACTAACAGTCATGGGTTCAATTCCCAGCCATGACACTGCTTAGTTATTTCTGAGATAGGTGACCATATTTCGCTGTTATACTATCTTGGGATATAACCACCACCCAGGTCAACTCAGCCTTACATCCCTCCGGGTCACTAAATCAAGTACCAGTTTCGGCTAGGAGTAAAGGCGGGGAAGTCACTGCAGCTGGTAACACTGTGATCCCATATGGCATGTGATTTCCCGTAGGGGTGTAGTGATTTAGTTTATGATCTGCTATGTCTGATTTACTAATTTACTGACTATTACTGTACTGTCAATGTAACCTGCACATCATTGTCAGATGCAGCGACGGCAACGTCCGCAACATCACTAGCAGTTGACTGCATGGTATGACTTCGCTGATGTAAGCCGCGTTGCTTTCTCTCTATCACCAGTTCATCATGGCTACGTTTCTGCTTCATCACAGCAAACGCCTGTGTCCGATTTGTCGAATTTATCTCGAATATTGTCTGCATAAACACAATGCATAAAACAAATCTTAACAAACGGCCTATGTCACGGACCGGCACAAACAGAAGAATCACATCCTCTGTAATTTTATTACCAACAATTTAAAATGATTAAATAAATGAATTTAAAATGTAGTTTATTTATTTATTATTAAAATCGTACTCGAAGTACAAGATAGACAGAGACAGAAACATAACACATGACAGACATAAACATTAAAGAATAAAAGAAAAAAAATTAAAAACATTTAAAAACTTGCAAATCGATGCACATGCAGCACACTGTTCATGAGACACATATACTGAAAATAATGTCATTTATATCATCACGTGTAAACCATCCAGGAAGCATTAGAAAATTATATCTGACCATTATAATCTCACAGAGTAGATCAGCTACTGCAACATGATGACTATCAGTAGAAGTGTTAACAGATAACTTAATGACATCGTTCATCAATCCACAGCAAACCTTTTCTACATTACAATTATACTAGTTTACTTGTTGATTAAATTTAATGGTTCATCCACATGGTCTGTCAAATTGCATGCTGTTATTTTGACTCATCCTGTAGTTCTACTTCTAGCAGTAAGACTGGCTAATAAATTTAAGGTGACCAACTGGGACTGTGCGAGAATTGTTGGTATTCATCCCACGTCCCAAGCCGAGTTAATTACGTTTCCCAGAATAAGAAGCACATTAATGATACCAGTAGAACACCGACTATAGTAGAGTTAAAATGAGCCTTCCAGTCCCTTAACTAAGCAATCCCAGAATGTAGCAGGAGAAGCTATCCAGAGCACTTAAAATACAGTAAGATGTTGAGTGGATGGGGCACCTGCTGAGAGCTCATTGTGCTGCCAGACGCTTTAGGTAGTGGGGAGGGGGCTGGCTGCTCCTTCCCACCCCACTTTCGGAAGTTCTGCCTCCTTGGGCATTGCTGAACTAATGTCCCAGAATGAAGAAATCAAAAGTTGGTCACCAAAAAAGTACACAAGTTCATGCTACAAGAAATCTTACCGAATGAGGTCGATAGCTCTTCATTGCCTCAAGTAGTTTCACCTGATCAATCTCATCAGAATTTGCTGTCATTCCAGCATTAGCTGTAATACAAACAAACAGCAGTGCCTTCAAGCTTATACCATTAAAAACTAACACATGAAAATACTGAAAAAAACGTACATGATAATATTCAAACATGCAGGAAATGAAAACTAACCCAGCTTCAATGACATGCCATGCAGGTTTAGCAAATGGAACGAGTGAAATGATGCTGTGCTTACAGTTGCATTTACATATATAACATAAATAAAAGTTTGGTCCATGTTTAAGACTTCAGTTCTTTGACATCATTGATTAGGCTGAAAAAAAGTGTATTCAGCTAATGTGCCACGTTAGACACATTATAGTTCCGAAACAAAACTGTGGCTTTTCAAAATTATTTGATCATATACTCCAGACATAGTAATATGCTGAAAATGCTGTCATGGCATCACATGGGTCTATAATACATCCTGTAGTCCTTAGAGTTTACTTGGAGACTTTGAAGGGCCCACTACCAATTGAAACACACATATACGTGGAAAGTTGCCACTAAAACAGTTGTGTGTGTGTACACGGTTTATGTGTTTAATCATATTCGCTAATTTGTGCTTCATGCAGAAAGAGAAAGTCACAATTAACAGCAGCGTCATTAATCAAGACAACACAATGATTTCCATAAATTCTTTCTCACTCTATTGAGATGAAATTATATACAGTAATTTTTGTGTTACAGCACCTACAGACTTATAAAGTTATTGTTGACGACAACAGCATCTAAAATCAATTAAATGCTGCAATCAGATGTACAAATGAAGTGAAATCATGCATACAGAATACTGGGTGAAATCCAATGTGAACAGTGGAAAAACTCTTTGATCTCTTCAAACTCTCTGAAGACGGTGATGGTCGGCTCTTAGAATACTGCTTGTATGCATTGTTCACGACACGCATCATAGCTTCCTGTTATCATCAACTGTAGTATATTGGTTACATAGTTTATTCATTCATTCATTTATTCACTAAGTCATTCATATTCATTCACATTCGCTTAATACAAGTATACAAACCGCAGCTCGTCATTAATAACAGAATAAAACATTATAGAGTTCAGTTGAATAACAATCTTTCTACAGTAAAAACAAAACTGTTGTCAAACAAATGCATGCTTCTCGCTCGGTATCAACTGTCTGTTATGACTTCTATTGCACAGGTCGTAACAACCGTCATATTTGGGTGGGAGTACAACAACACCAACATTCGATACCAACATTACTCAGATCAACACAAAGCTGTCACAGACTGCTGATACATAGGGGATTCATCGATTCAGCTAATGTGCTATGTTAGACACATTATAGTTCGGCAACAAAACTGGCTTTTCAAAATCATTTGGTCATATACACCGGACACAGTAATTTGCTGAAAATACTGTCATGGCATCACATGGGTCTATAATACATCAGCAGTGTCATAGTCATGCTTATTGTTATAATTAGCAGTGAAAGTGTTAGCACCAACAGCAGCAGTAATCTTACTGTTATTAATGACATTCTCACCAACATCATCATAATTATCATCTGACATTGCTACGTCTAAAATTCTCAGAACCAATACAAGTCGTGGCAACTCATCATTAGCGGTTGCCAAACCGCACCTTTAGAACAGACCAACTGTTCATTTACATGACCCTTCTTCACTTCTGTCAGTCATCTGTTCAGCTAAAGATTGCCGCATCTACTGACTATCGTTTTTAGTATGCCTTACAAATATACTTATAGCAATAACGACGAGATGTGTACAACACTCACTAAGTCTGCATCCTGCTTCCATACGCGTAGTTTTTCATCTTCTTCATCGATAACCCGCTGCGGTACCAGGCCATATATGCCATCTCTCTCTACAAGCATTTCAGTACTGTTATTATTAGAGCAACAATAATATTACATCTGCTACGTGTTACTGATGAAAGAACAGCGCCTGACATTGTCAATCATCAACAGCCATGATACTATGTAAGCAGCAGTCAAATAGGCCTATAACCTCAAACTATATAATACGTTTACGTAAATACACCTCATGTCTTAAAATAAGTATTGAAATTGTACAGTCAAATAAATACATCAAAAATCGAAATAATACAAAATAATAATGTAATGAATACTGTCAACTAATTAGCAGTCACTGTTAATCATTAATTCTATCAATTTGATACAAGGCTTTTTCCCTCTTCTAGCTGCACTGACCTGCATTCTGAACAAAAAAATATTTCTTTCTTTTTTGCCAGACATCTTCATTAGAAGGTATTTCCCATGCAAATGTAAGATCTGGAAGCCTCTGGATCTTCCACAGTCATGCTTTGAAGTCGATAACCAGTTGACTTGGCATACGGTTATCAAGTCAACCATCACCAAATAAGAAAAGCTGTAATACTTTAAAATCTCGTTTTACTCGCTTAAAGTGAAGATAAAAACAACATGCTGGCCGCACTCCGTATGCACATTTTTGTAATGTCTAGGCGCAAATATTCAGTAACAGACTCACTAATGCACTACAAGTGTGCTGGTAGATATACTGATACCAGTGTTCGGCTTGCTGGGGTCGGCAAACGTGAGAGGTCGTCCTAGGAACAAATGAAGGTCAATGAGGTACGGAATTTCATCTGAAGAAATGAGTGAGTAAGAAACTCCACTACGACCTGCACGAGCAACTCGACCTGGCCACATGAAGCACAATCAATCAATCGATCGATCAGTCAATCAATCAATCAACCAACCAACCAATCGATCAATCTGTGTAGTCTAAAATATAAGGTCTCGTACTGCAGTTGGCAACAAGAAAAAAAAAGAAATCTAACTTTTAAAACTTACATCTCTGAATCAAAAACTCAGAATATTGAACAGACATAGCTTAGTGGTTGGTGCACCCCAATCTGCTAACCATTCCCCGGCACCCAGATGACATCCGTATTAGTCACGAGTGATGTTAGGAAGATGGAACATAAATGAAGCATATTTTCATAAGAATTGACATCTTACACACGAGGTATATACAACAGTAAAAATCTTGCAAGCCCTCAAATGCACCAACAACTTATGATACTGGATGGCATATTTTTCCCAAATCAGACTAGCAACAGCATCAAATTTTAAACTTTTCTTATAACAGTAAAAAGCTTCTTATTTTAAGTTATTTGCACATTCTGTGACATTGTGTCTTTCTGCACTTGTCACAGCAGTACTGAGCAAAAGTGTGCAATCTTTGCAGTGATTTGTTCAACAAATTTCTACCACAAAAGAGTAAGTAGCAATGCAACTCTTCTTGGCTCTAATTCTATAAACCAGTAGACGTTAATGGCTCACTCGACATAGTCTTGGTCATTTGGTCAAATCACTTGACAGTTACTATCAAAACTGATCCAAACTACAACCAAGTACAATTAACAACACAACTAAATCCAAGGAAACTAACACCTGGTTTATGGGACTCTTATGGTCATCCAGCCAGGAAATGAAGTGGGGTCTTAAAACCCGAACGTGTCTAGAAATCTGTAATGTTACATATAAAACATGGCAGTTGGTAACGAGGCTAAACAGCCGCTCACTACTGACCGACACGGTGAATGAACAGTTTCGGTTTTGCCGGGAAATTAAAGTTGATAACGACATCGAGCATCGGGATGTCGATGCCACGCGCTGCCAAGTCAGTAACCACAAGTACTCGAGTCATCTTGTTACGAAACTTTGCAACAGTGATCTTGCGTGCCGTTGGGTCGAGCGCACTGTAGGAATATGAGCCTGGGATGTTGGCTTTTGTTAACACCTGCACAGAGTCATAAAGTAGCAGCTAACAGTTTATCAACCAAAACATACATATATACAACCGTGTTAAAAGCCATTATGAAGTTACTATGGCCGGATGCAGCCAACAGAATCAAATGCCAAAAATTGAAAAGATAAATTTTTACGAAATAAACGTGAAGGGCAGTGATGGAATCTGTAAATAAATATCCGATTATTTGAGTTTATCCTATGCTAAATTATTTGTACACTTGTTTCACTTCGTATTCAGTTAAAGCATTGTGGCTAAACCTCTCTACTGCTTCGATATCAGAGTGTGCCTATGTTAGACCATGCACGTTACATTTGGTTGTATATCCTGCATGCCGAAGCCAGTTCTTTGTGTAGCAGTTTATCTGCTGTCCTTTGTATCGATTTGACTATCAATGTAATAAAACAAATTATTGTATCTGTTAATACAATTAAAACAACGTGCATGCGCCAAAAACGTTATGTGAAAATACAAGATTTACATAACAGCAGCATTTCTACAGATACACACCCACACGTGACTGTGGCCTGATTTCAGCAACAGAATGACAGATCACACACAGTAATAGTCATATCAGGAATAATATAACAGAGAAGAACAAGTAGCTCAGCTATAGCAGAAAGACCGCGCAAAGCTTGAGATGTTTTTGATTAACGTCCAGCGTTATTTGCTAAATCATGCACAAAATTGCATTCTTGGGCCACCTTATGTGCGCATTGGGGGCAATGTAAGTGGTTTATTCGACAGTTTTAACGCAAAGAAACTTTGTAGCACAGTTTCATCGAGAGAATGCCAGTTTTACTCGTCAAAATTTCAGCTGTATGTTCTTTCATTTCGTCACAAAGCATGCATGTGACGGACGGACAGAAGGATGGACTGACAGACAAAATTATGATCCCCAAGATCGAGCTAGCACAGCTGTTTAGCGTGGTAAAAACGTACCATATTGAGAAATTCAACATGGTGTTTTGTGGATGTGAAGATAACAGTTTGCTCTGTTGGCATGACGACATTCCGCAGCAGATGAAGCAAGATGGCCGTCTTGTCATCTGAACGACACTGAAGAAATGCAAGCTGTACAGAAGTACATATAATTAGCAATAAGTTATTAACTCAGCACAGTGTGCAAAGTACACTCTATGCTTCCTACAATGCAGACGAGCCACTGAAGAAATTCATCATTTAATATCACCAACATTAGTCAATTTATACATGTATATATTGCAATAAAGCTTACCTTTGAGTTGTAATGCGATGAAAGAAACTACAATATAACTACACATATGTAAGTATATAAATCAATGACTTTGATACCTTCAGCTGGTCGCTTATCTTTGTGTCAACATCAAGTCGTATCAGCGTGGGATCATGCAGTCCGGCTTTGGCGAAATCAACGAGCAGCTTCGGCAGAGTAGCTGAGAATAACAGAGTCTGTCGAGACTCTGGAAGTCGAGCAAGTATTGACTGCAACTGATCTTGAAAACCCATTTCAAACAGTCTGCACATTGCAAAACATCACAGCTCTGCCAATGTATACGTTATTGGCATAAGCACTATCTTCTATGAGCATTGTTAACACATAGCATCAGATTACTATCACATGTTGCCAATCTTATTTCCATAGTATTAAATTTCAAGGTACAAATTCACAAAAAATGCCAAAAATGGATATGCATTTTATCGGAAGTATAATAAAAAGATTTGTGTTACAAAACGTAATTCAAGCGCTCCCACAATACTCTGCATTGAACAATGGGGAGTTACTGTCAATCTTTCAAACTCTGACACTGTTAGTTGGGCTTGTAAGTAGAAAGACAAGTTGTAAAGAATTCCTGCTTTAGCACTCCCCTAAGGGTTGCCTAATTGGAGAGTGGAGACCATTAGAAAATGTACCATAATGTGCAAGCAATCACACAAAACAGGCTCATCATATAAAGGCAAGCAGCATGTCCAAGTTACTGTCCAAAAGGCCACCATGTCTGCCAATGACGACAACGAAAATGTACAATAACATCGGTTGCTCACGGCAAAAACCAAACCAGCAAGACATCGTTCAACAGAATGCACGAAAAATAAAACGAATACACCAACTTTCGAACAAATGTAAGTAAAACGAAAAAAACTGTCAGTTATAGACATCGTATTACTTAGTTTTCACTAAGTATTTTGTCTTCAGGAGTAACTCACGCGTGAACAGAGAAAGACATGCTTGATGTCAAGTTCTGAACTGGTATAATGTTGTTTTAATAAAAATTATTTAAAAAAAAAACAATAAAAATTCGATCTTGTCAGAATCAAATTCCGACATTTATTTAACGTGTATGTACTTACTCAATTCCTGCAATTGTATCCTGCTAAAACGAAATACCAAGATTTTCCAAATTGTTAACAAAGGCAGTAAGAAACAACTGAAATAATGTTAAGAACGCATGCTGATGGAACATAACAACTTAGAAACAAGCCAGTACATACCGATCAGCTTCGTCAAAGACGACATACTCAACTGACTGCAGTTTAAGATTCATTTCCATCAGAATATGCATCAGTCGTCCTGGAGTAGCAATAATTCTGAAAATAACAACAAGTGAGCTTCAAATTAGTAATGTTACGTGTAAAGTCGACGTGAATTTCCAATGACTTTGCACTTCCGTCATTTCAAAGCTATTTGTTTGCAATGGTCACAGTAACTTCATTCACTCCCTGAAGCCATCAAATCTTCCATATGATAAGTTTACCTCCATCACATATTACACATTTACCAGTGATGGGCAAATCCAAATCATGATTTGATTTAAATCATGATTGAATCACTGGTGATGATTTGATTTGAGTACAAAAGATTTGATTTAGAAACATGTGATTTGATTTGGATTTGATTTCATTTTATGTGATTTGATTTGGTGATTTGAACAAATTTTACTGCAGTTGAGTTAAACTGTTAATTTCTATCATAGTACCATCCCTAATCTTTGCAGAGACATTGACAGTCAGGCCAGATGTACATTGATGACATTTCGCACATAGACTATAGAGTTGGGAACTGTTGTCATTTGGTTGGCATAGTGATTTGATTTGTGATTTGGGTTCAAGTGATTTCGATTTGATTTCATTTCATGTGATTTGATTTGTGATTTAGCATAATGATTTAAATCTTTTTGTCAAATGATTTGTGATTCCAGAGTGTGATTTGATTTGGATTTGTGATTTGCCCATCACTGATATTTACACATGTGGCATGTGTCTCAATTTCATCAAACAGATAATACATTCCACGACGTGGAAGACAATCTCAGCCTCGGTTACACGTTCAGATGTACAGTGCACGAAACCAATCTAACGTCAGTAGTTATGTGCTGAATGCAAACGTAACTGTAATGGTTTCTTGACAAAAATAGTGAAACGAGCATCACTAATACATACAGGTCTGGGTTTTCATGAAGAGCAGCAAACTGGTCCTGCATGCTGTACACATAACATTAACACATTGCGTCAATTTACAAAAAAAAATAATCCTTCTGGATTAGACCAAACCGATTATCCGAATGGCAAATTTACCAATTAGACCAAAGTTCATAATGATAAGACCTAATTAATATTCATTACTTGCACATCACTGTATCGATGCGCAATTAATGATGACAGTAAACCGCCTTGAGCATGTCATTCATTAAAATATTTAATTACCATGGTAACCAACGTCGATGTGTATGTTTGGACCATAATGTTTGTTTGTTTACAAAGTGCAACAAGATAATCCAAAAGATAAAGTGGCTGTTGCTAATTGAATAGGAATATCTCTAGCAATTAAAAGTAAAGGCCTGCATTTTTGCATTACAGTGTTGG
>Ga0209365_1000254_pt1 | contig 10130 bp, 8 predicted proteins | sample WorMetimpBELIZE2_FD_187389 | JGI IMG/M metagenome (GOLD analysis project Ga0209365, IMG submission 187389) | Marine gutless worms symbiont microbial communities from Max Planck institute for Marine Microbiology, Germany - Olavius imperfectus... | ecosystem: Host-associated > Annelida > Digestive...
ACATCGCCAAAATCACCCCGCCCGAGAAAGCCGATCACTGGCTGCCCTGGGTGCACGTCGTGATCTCCAATCTCAAACGTTTTCTGCTTGGAACTTACCAGGGTGCCGTGCAGCCTCACAGGCTCCAGGAGTACATCGACGAATTCGTCTATCGGTTCAACCGGCGGTTTTGGGAACCGCAGATCCCAAATCGTCTCCTTCGTCTGAGCATCGGGTTCTGCCCGTAACCATCCGTGGAATATGAGCTAAGTATAGACCTATGTTGGGTCAGCCGGCTTGGCCGAATCAGCCTGAAAACTACTGGACCTCGTCGGGATTACGTAGCATCTTGTCCACCTCGCCCTTGTGCTCTTCTTCCTCGGCGATCAGCTCCCGCGCGTACTCTTCGAGCAGCACTGACCGGCCTTGGGCGATTTCGAGGAGCTCACGGTAGCTTTCCAACGCCGCCCGCTCATGGTCTAGAGACTCCCGAAGGATATCGCCGATATCATGCTTCTTGGTCTCCAGCAGCGGCCCGATGGCGAGGGAGGGATGTCCGCCGAGATGGGTAATGAGCTCGCCGGCTTTCTGGGCGTAGCCGAGGGATTCGTGAGCTTGCTCACGCATCCACTCCACGATGGGGATCCGGTTGTAGCCGTAGACCATCAGAGAATAATGCGTGTAGCGGACTACGCCGGCCAATTCCAGCTCCAGAATCTTGTTCAGCTTGGTTATCGCGGCGGCTTTGTCTAGCTCGTTTGCCATTGGTCTTGGTCCTCGCTTGGGGTTAAGGTCGTGCTTGATCTGTAGTGATGAATTTTTTCCTTCTTCGATTAGGGTGGTGTTGTTATTCTGTTGTTTCCGGGTAGATATCTCCCTGATAAGGTGGGTACAGCCCACCCTACAAACCGCCGAATGCTGAAAAGTAGGGTGGGCTGACCCACCAAGCAACAGAATTACACCACCACCCGTGTCCGCACTGTGGGCAGCGAAAACCATTGGGCCAGCGCAAGTCGGCAAGCGTCGCCGCACAGGCCTCGTCGGTGGCGTAGCGCTCTTGCCATTCGCAGAAATTTACCGCAAGTGCTTGCATTTGCTTGCCCTCCTATTTTTTACCTGAGAAACAAGCTCTTATACCACAGACTCAAAATCTGAACCTGTGGAACATGAGCTAAGTACAGACCCATGTCCGGTTTTTTATCCGACGCCTCACCACCGGCGCGGCTTCTGAACGCGGTGCATGAGGAGGCGGTCACGCCGGTTATCTCATCTCCCCTGGTCGCCGAGTATCGGGCGGTTCTCTCGCAACCCGTGTTATGATTGAATGTTGGCAAAGGTCGTCGAGTTCCTGGCCGCCCTCTCGGACAGTGCCAGGTACGTCGAACCTTCCCCATTGATCCGACTGGCTTTCCCGACCCGTCCGATCAGCCCTTCTATGCCACCGCCTTGGCAGGTCAATGCCCCCTGGTCACCGGCAACCACAGGCACTTTCCCACCGATGGGCCCGTGGCGGTCCTGAGTCCGCGAGAAGCCGCAGAGCGGCTGTCTCGGCCATAGCCACCTCTTTCTTGCCGTCCGGCCGAAGCAGCCGGGCAACAGTCCTAGACATATCGGTACGGTCAATGGTGACGGTCAGACGCACGGGCTCCATGACATCATCCGGTTCGGCGTTTTCTTAGCGGTTGTCTAAAAACTCAAGCCCTGCCGCGCGGTCCAGGTGAGCCCTGGTCCTCCAAAAAGCTGGCTACGGCCTAAAGCCCCTCGGCCCTGGCGAGGATGTCGCAAAGCCCATCCCTGGGCTTTGCGACTGGCGAATCAGGATATGGCGATGTCCCGATTCTTGCATTTCCAACGGCTTGTCGCCGTCAAAAATGGCGGTCCCTCCCTGGACCGCGTCGGGTGTCGCCTTTGGCGACACCCTCCCGGCAGGAGAGGGGTTGGGGAGAGGGGGTTCCAATCATCCCCACCGGACGAATCTTTGGTTGCGAGTCCCGTTCGCCGCCTGTTCGATCCCCCTCTCCCCGGCCCTCTCCCGGTGGGAGAGGGGGAGTAAACTGCTGCCATCAAGTACTTCTCCCTGGCTTCTTCCGGTAGGAAAGGTCACGAGAGCCCATACAGGGAAGCCGCCCCCGCATCACTTGCAGGGCATGAAGTTCCCGCTTTCCATCCCCATGTAGGGTTGGCAACGGAGGCTTGAACTGATAGTGAATTTAAGGACGCCTTGAGAAGTTCAGGGTGCCCTCGAGGTCCGTTCCGTGATGCTTTTCTTGCTGTTGTTTGTCGGTATCCCGCTGGTCGAGCTCTACTTTCTGATCCAGGTGGGCGCCCAAATCGGCGCCCTGCCGACCATTGGTCTGTCGATTCTCACGGCCCTGCTCGGCGGCGCGCTGGTTCAGGTCCAGGGCCTTTCCGTACTCGTGCGGGTCCGGGAGGCCATGGCGCGAGAACAGCTGCCGGCCCTGGAGATGCTGGACGGGGCCTTGTTACTGGTCGCGGGCCTGGTTCTGCTACTGCCGGGCTTCGTGACCGATGTGCTGGGCTTTCTGCTGCTGGTTCCGGGGCTGCGTCGGCTCCTGATCGCGCGCTTCGTCTATCTCCTTCCCGAGCAATCGCCGCCCGGTCAGGGTTCGGTCCGGACCGGCCCACGGGTGATCAAGGGCGAATACCGCCGTGAGCGGGAATGAGGGAGGCCGACGTATAACGCCCGACCGTGCCGGTCCTATCGCCGTCTTTGTCTCCTTCTCGGGCCACGGCGGGGTGGAACGCATGGTCGTGAGCCTGATCCGCGGTTTCGTGGACCTGGGCCGGCGGGTGGATTTACTCCTGGTGCGTAGCGAGGGCCCCCATTTCGAGCGCCTGCCGGGGCAGGTGAATCCGGTGCGTCTGGGCACCCACCACACCTTCGTGGCCGTGCCGGCACTGGCCCGTTATCTGCGCCGACACCGCCCCCTCGCCCTGCTGGCAGCCAAGGATCGGGCCGGACGCGCGGCGGTTCTGGCCCGCGGGTTGGCGGGCACCGAAACCCGGATCGTCATGCGCTTGGGCACCCATGTTTCCACCGCCATGGCGGAAAAAAGCGCCCTGGCTCGCCGGCTGCGGTTCGGGGCGATCCGCCGGGCCTATCCACGGGTGGACCGGATCGTGGCGGTCTCCGCCGGGGTCGCCGACGATACCGCCCACATCGCCGGGATCGCTCGCGCGCGCATCCGGGTGATTCGCAATCCCGTGATTACCCCAGAGCTCTCCGCATCGGCCGCCGTACCCTGCGACCACCCCTGGCTCCAACCCGACCAGCCACCGGTCATCGTCGGCGCCGGCCGTCTGGAACGCCAGAAGGATTTTCCGACCCTGATCCGCGCCTTCGCCCAGGTCCGTAAGAAACGCCCCTGCCGGTTGGTTATTCTGGGCGCGGGCAGCGGATTGGAGCGGCTTAAGGTACTGAGCGCGGAGCTGGGGATAGCCGCCGACGTAGATCTACCCGGTTTCCAAACCAATCCTTATCCCTTCCTGGCCCACGCGGAGCTGTTCGTGCTCTCATCCCGCTGGGAGGGCTCGCCCAATGTGCTCACGGAGGCCATGGCCCTGGGCACCCCGGTGGTGGCGACGGATTGCCCCAGCGGCCCCCGTGAGCTGCTGGACGGCGGCCGGTACGGTCCCCTAGTCCCGGTGGGGGATGTCTCGGCCCTAGGCCAGGCCATGGCCAAGACCCTGGACCAGCCGTTACCGCCACGGGTGTTGAAGGCCGCGGTCGCCGACTACACCCAGGCCGCAAGCGCCGCGCGCTATCTGGAGGTATTGGAAGCCGGTGCCGTCGGGCAACCCGACGTGTAGGATGGGCAAAGTGAGCGCTCGGCAGGCCGGTCGAACGCCCCGATCAGGCCACGGAGATTCCCGAACCACGACGGTCTGACGGATACCCGAAGCACCGCGTGCCCATCGGTTCGCTACCGAACCCGCCCACCTTGACTGCCTGAAAAGCCGCACCACCAGCCGGATTTGATGGGCACGCTTCGCTCCCTGCACTCAACAGGGAATCCCGACCCTGAAAACCCTGGGGGATGACCGAGGCCATAGATTCCTGGACAGATACGCTCCGCTTCTACATGTTCGTAGGGAACGCCCTCTATGGCGTTCCGAATGGCCCGCACAACGGCAGGCCGGCCGTTCCCTACGCAAAGATGAAAAGGCTCTTTATGGATTCCGGACTGGTAGAATATTTTGCGCAAATTCACCTTCTCAGCAAGCCAGCGGGTCGTTGTATAACTTGCTGTTGTTATTGAAAAAAGACGGCCTGTTCTGTCATCGGTCAGAGGGCTACGGACCACCGTCCTCTTCGACCCGTCTGGAATCCATAAAGAGCCGATGAAAATTGCTCTCGTTCCCACGCAGCGCGTAGGAACGAGAATGTCGACAGAACCTAATTTTCCGTCGCGGTTTCTTCCTCAGACCCTTTGTCACCCGTCACTAGCGGTGGCCCCGCGGAGACATCCTCCGTGGTTTCTTTATCCTCTTCGGGTTTTTTGAGCAGGTCGGCGCGGCGCAGGTTGGTGAGGGCCTTGACCTCGTAGCCGGCGAGCCGGAAGTCTTGGGGTCGGTTGGAGGCTTCGAGCAGGTAGTCGTCGCTCTTCGCGAGTTTGCTGATCCGGTAGCGGATAGGTTCGCCTTCGGCCAAGGTCGCCTCGAGCTCGATGGGGGCAGCGTCGGTATTGAGCGCGGGTTTGTCCTCGCCGACCAGTACCGTGAGGAAGTCGAGGTTGGTCAGGGCGCGGACCTTGTTTTTGATGGCCTGTTGGTCCTGTTCTTCACCTGTGGCCAGGTCCACGAGCCGCCAGTCGTCGTCCGTGCGTTCCAGGGTCAGACCCGCGAGGGCGAGTTTCCGGATGGTTTTCGCGTCCAGGTGGAGTAGGGTCCGGTCGCTCCAGTTGTCCGCCTGGTCCGGGGCGTCGAAGAGGCCCAGCTGCGCTTCGTAGATGGCCCTGTCCCCCTCGGCGCGCGCGAACAGGCGTCGGAATCCGGGGGAGTCGCCGAGATAGAGGATGGCGGGCGGGGCCTCGCCGCGCTCCAGTACCAGCTTGCGCTCGAAGGCGTCGGCGGCAACCTTGAAGCGTTTCAGTGCCCCTTCCGAGGTGGCTACGGGCACGCCCTTTTGCAGGCCCGCCAGCTTGGCGAGCAGGCCGGTCACCTTGTGCTCGGCGGCGGGGAGGTCTTTGAGGGCGGGGATGATCCAGCCGTCCTGGGTCTTGGTGATCCGCACCTGCTCTCCCTCGGAGGCCCGGACGCGGAGGCTGGTCACCTGTTCTGAATCGAAGGCGAGGAGGGGGCCTTCGGACTCCGCGGGCCCTATCTTCTTGCCCCCGATCCCGAGCAGGAAGGCGATCAGAATTTGCAGCACCAGCAGCGCGCCTAGGGCGGTGACGAGGGGGGAGCGCCAGGCGGCCCGGTTCCGTGACCCGGCGCCGCGCTTTTGAGCTTCTGTCGTCGTCGGCATGATTCAGGACCTCTCGGCGGACAGGATTGTCCGGTAGTAGCTCCGGCGTTGGTTGCGGCTGCGCCGGTACAGGCCGTAGACCAGGGCAAGGCCCGCCAGGGCCAGTATGTAGTTGAGGTATTCCCAGATCATCTGCTCGCGCTGGGTCAGGGGTCTCAGCAGCCGCGAGTATTGGCCCCGACCGCGCAGGCTCAGCAGTCCGCGGTCTTCCAGGGACCAGTCCACGGCGTTCTGGATCAGCTCCAGGGGTTTGGTGTAGAGGGTACGGGTGGCCTCGGTGGCGAGGCTGATGGCCGTGTCCGTTAGGAAGCTGGCGGAGCCGATGAGGATCAGCCGGGCCGAGGGGGGCGAGGTTTCCACCACGCCGGAGATGGTCGGTTGCACCGGCGCTTCTTCCTCCGAGGCCTCCGGCTCTTCGGCCAGCTCCTCGTCCGGGTCCGCGGCCTCTTCATCTTCCGGGGCCTGCAACAGGGGCGAGGGCTTGCCGGCGAAGAAAGAGCCGAAGCGGCCCTGGACCGCCACCGCCAGGGTTCGGCGGCCCCGGTCGTCGCCCAGGGCGAAGCCGAGGGAGCCATGGGTCTCGAAGTCGGGCTGAATGTTCTCGGCGTTGTCGGCCCAGGAATCCGCCGAGCTCTTGAGCAGCTCGCTCACCTGGCGGTCCTGGTTTTTTTCCGGGTCGATCTTCAGGGGCGAGGCCCAGTTGAGGGTAATCTGTCCGAGCCCGGAGGTGATGCCCGTTTCTTGGTCCATGCCATCGTCCCGGATATCCGGGAAGTAGGGGTAGGCGATCTTCTGGATCTCTTCGATCAGGAAGCCGGCCACCTCGCGTTGCATGGGGATCGGGAAGGGGGTGCTCTGGCGGTCCAGCACCAGGGTCGGATCGAGCGTGAGGCCCTGGTGGGCCAGCCACGCCTCCAGACCCGTCGAGCGGTTGTGGGCGTTGATGGTGCCGCCCCCCATGTGCAGGTGGTAGGGGGAGGCGGCGAGGATCACCGTACCCCCTTGCATCAGGAATTGATCAATGGCGAAGACCTGTTTCTGGTCCAGGTTTTCGGGTCCGGCCACCAGCAGCAGGTCCGCGTCTTCGGGCACCGTGCCCTGGTCGAGGGTTGTCCGCTTCAGGGTCAGGTTAGCCCTCAGGCCCTCCTCTAGGACGCCGTAGCCCGGACCCGCGGCCATAAATTCGTGGGTATGGTGGGGCGGCGTGTAGAGGGCGACTGTCTTGAGGAAGCCGGGGGCGAAGCGTTTGATGCCGGCCTCGATGGCCCGTCGGAGCCCGGCCTTGTCGAGTGCCTCCGGCAGTGGAACGGGAATGGCCTGGTCGCCAGATTCCAGGACCATATAGAAGTAGAAGGATTCGGGGTTCAGCAGATCCAGGATCAGGGGCTGAAAGCCGAAGCGTTCCTGGATCTCGTTACCTAAGGCGCCGCCGTCGGCGTCCGGGTCCCGGATCGCGAAGCTGAATTTGCCTTGGGCCTGCTCCCGTAGCTCGGTGAGTATCGCTTGCAGCGCCTCCAGCAGGCCGGGCAGGGGCTCCGGCAGCCTGGCGACCAGCGAGATGTAGCCCTGGAAGGTCACGGGCTTGGTCAACCCCTGGAAGATATCGCCGCTGCCCTGGTAGCCGTAGAGCAGCTTCTTGATGGTCCGGGTGATGTCATGCTCCGGGTTGCGCAGGCGTACCTCCAGCGCCCCCTCGCCGGGGTCCCGGACCTCGATGAGGTCGCGGAAGCCCAGCTTCTCGTGCTGGTCGCCGTACTGGAGCAGCAGGTCGAAGTAGGAATTGACCACGGCCGCTTGGTACTTACTGGCGGTTTGGAAGGCCACCGGACGGATGCCGTAGCGTTCCCCGGCCTCCCGCTCCAGCTCGGGCTCCTCCATGGGGTCAATGAACTCCACCCGCACCCGGCCGTCGCCGGCGATCTCGTACTCTCGCAACAGATCCCGCAGCCGGGGCACCAGGGGCGCCAGCAAGGGGTGGGTCCGGGCGCTGAAATAACCGCGGATCAGCAGAGGCTCCCGAAGCTGGGTCAGGTAATTACGGGTAGCCTCGGAGATGGAGTAGAGCCGCCCCTGGGTGATATCCGCCCGCGCCCAACCGATCTGGTGCAGCCACAGGTTGCTGGCCAGGAGATTGGCCGCCAGCAGTCCGGTGACCAGGGCCCAACGCCGATGGTGCGCGGGGTGCTCCGTGGTCTCGGCCCAGCGCAGCTTCTCCAGGGAGTAGACATTGAGCGCGAGGAACAGGCCGACGATGCTGAGATAAAAATAGAGATCCCGCAGATCGATGACGCCCCGGGTAATGGACTCGAAGCGCGATCCGCTGCCCAAGAGCTCCAGGAGCTCGCCGCCGCGGTGCCCCAAGAGGCCGGTGAGGGCCTCCGAGCCTAGCAGAAAGAACAGGCCGCACAGCAGGGTGCCGCCGATTAGGCTGACGATGGGGTTATCAGTGCGGGTGGAGACGAAAAGGCCGATGGCGAGATAGGCCGCCGCCAGCAACAGGGTAGCCAGATAGGCCCCGAGCACGGGCCCCCAATCCAGCAGCCCCAGGAGCGAGACCGTGAGCGGCAGGGGCAGGGTAAGCACCAGGGCCACCGTCACCAGGGCTAGGGCCGCCAGAAATTTACCCAGTACCAGACGCGTGGGCGAGACCGGCAGGGTGAGCAGGGTCTCCAGGGTGCCGGCCCAGCGCTCCTCGCTCCACAGACGCATGGTCAGAGCCGCCGTCAGAAAGATCAGCAGCACCGGCATCCACTCGAACAAGGGGCGGGCATCCGCCAGGTTGCGGGCGAAGAAAGCCTCTACCCAGAAGAAGATGAACAGATTCACCGCCAGAAAGGCGCCCAGAAAGATATAGGCCGCCGGCGAGGCGAAAAAGCCCCAGAGCTCCCGGCGGGCGATGGATATGACCTCATGCATGGGACCAGATACCCCGTTTCATCACCGAGGAACCACGGATGGGCACGGATAAACACAGATTGCGATCAATGTCTATCCGTGGCTCTAATGCAGTACAGTAAAAACTCCGGATTGAGAAGGTTCCTAGACTTCCTGGTGCCGGCTGACCGCGCCGAACAGGCTCTCCAGGTCCCGGACCTCCGGCTCCAGGCCGTACAGGTCCCAACCGGCCGTACCCACCGCGCGGGCCACCAGGGGCGCGGCGCCCGCCGGGTCGGCGGTATCTAGGACATAGCGGTGACGGCCATCCGCGGTCCCCACCAGCTCCACGGCGGTCACCGGGTCCAATTCCATCAGCAACTCGGTCGCCCGCGCCGGGTCCTGCGCCAGGGTCACCAGCAGGCGTTGCGGATGACTCAAATCATCGAGCCGCGAATCCAGGGCTAGGTACCCAGCGCGCATAATGAGCACTCGGTCGCACACCGCCTCCACCTCCTGCAGGATATGGGTCGAGAGGATCAGGGTCGCGTCCTCCACCAGCTCCCGGATCAGGATCCGCATCTGCTGAATCTGGGACGGATCCAGACCGTTGGTAGGCTCGTCCAAGATCAAAACCCGCGGTCGATGCAGAATGGCTTGGGCCACCCCGACCCGCTGCCGGTAGCCGCGGGAAAGGGTAGCGATCACCTGATCCGCCCTGGGCGCCAGGTCCGTGCGCTCGATAGCTGCGCGGATCGCGGCGGGTCGCTCGGAGATCGGCAGACCCTGGAGGGTCGCCTGATACTCCAGATAATCGATCACCGTCATCTCCGGATACAGGGGGCAGTTCTCCGGCAGATAACCGATGCGCCGCTGGACCTGTCGCCGTTGCGCGCAAAGCTCCAACCCCTCGATGCGGATCTCCCCAGCATCCGGCTCCAGATAGCCGGTCAGCATCCTCATGACGGTGGTCTTGCCAGCCCCGTTGTGACCCAGAAGACCCACGACCTCGGAGCGGCCGATGTCGAAGGAGACATCATCCACCGCCTTCAGGTCGCCATAGCTGCGGGTGAGTCGTCGAACCTCGATCATGCAAAAATCCTTGTATCCTGTTTTGGGGACCTTGAATTTTTCAAGGTGCCTTTTCATGGCTAACCGTCTGTTTTTTCACGGGTTAACCTTACGCAACACGCAGGCGGTCCGCACAGCGGACCCTACGCCGATCATTCTGATCGACCCAGGTCGGGGGTGGAAAATGCCTGGAAAGACAGCGCCCCCGGAAAAATTCCAAGGCTGGGATTTTACCCAAAAGAGACGCCCCGACAATCGCCAAGAGCCGACAAAGTTGGTAGGGTCCGTTGTGCAGGACTGCAGGGCGGGATAGCGGAGCGTATCCCGCCGTTCCCGAGTATGGGGTGCAGGTGTGACAGGTCATTGTCGTCCCCGCCGGCTTTTAGGCGCTTGTTCTTGATCCCCATCTTTTCGCGCTTGTCGTTCTTCAATCGGGTCAGGGCACTATAGCGAAGCACGGCGAAGTTCTCACGCGCCCTGGGGTCACGGAGCCGGGATTCATCCTCGCGGAAAGCGACGTCGAGGCTCCAGTGCAGATCGTTTTCGATCCCCCAATGACCGCGTACGGCGGGTGCGAAGCGCGCGGCGTCGATCCCGATGCGGCCGATGTAGAAGCGATACTCGGTGGCCGTCTTACCGTCGACTTCGCGTTGGGAGTCGACCATGCCGATCATGTTGAGCCCCTTCCAAAGCGCGCGGCGGGGCACACCGTCTAGAT
>Ga0209365_1000255_pt1 | contig 10124 bp, 3 predicted proteins | sample WorMetimpBELIZE2_FD_187389 | JGI IMG/M metagenome (GOLD analysis project Ga0209365, IMG submission 187389) | Marine gutless worms symbiont microbial communities from Max Planck institute for Marine Microbiology, Germany - Olavius imperfectus... | ecosystem: Host-associated > Annelida > Digestive...
TCTCCGACTGCCTGTCTGCTTTGCACAGTTGGTTTTGTCACAATGGCCTCATTGCCCGAAAAAAATCATTTTGCCCGACTCTGGGGGGGCTGCAGCCCCCTCAGCCCCCCCGGCTCATACGCCGATGAGAATAAACCATTTGTAGCAGTTATAGTTTAACCAGTAACATTCTTGACTATTGAGCAAACTTCGTCAATATGCTATTATTTGACTTCAGTCTGTACGTACACGTTATTTTTGCTTTTTAATTCTGCTCATTTTCTTATTCTCGAAGGTTAAACCTACCAAGCACCGCTATAAAAACGTCAGTGTTTTTGAGCATGATGATATTGTTCTAATCTTTAACATGAAGTTATCCGAATAAAATAATCTGTGACAGGTAGTAATTGTTTTAGCATTGTTTGGTATTTTCATTTTTACAATCACCAATGTTCTTACTGCAGATGGACAGTGTGAGTAAATGAAACGCGATCTTTTTTGTTGTGATAACTCACAAACAAATTAATCAAACAAGTTGATAAACTTTAACTCAAACTAGCATGCATTGTCATGCTTCACCGGTCAAAGGTCAATTTCAGCCGACAACTTGTTTTGTTGTAGGCCTATTATTGTCGTATTTTTTATTTTCTTTTAATGTACTTATGGGGAATAAATTATTCAAAAATGGCACCAACCACCAGTGCTAAGCAACCATTGGCGAAAGTAGCCTATTCTAGATATTCTATCAATTTTTCTTGGTACAGTGATGAAAAGATCGATGTTCACACTGGCGCCTCTTGAAAGTTGCCAAAACGATCGATTTTATGTTCCTGGAATACCAACGATAGAGAGATCGAGCCCGAACTACTCCTGTTACCAACACCTCCCACTTTCATGTGATACATAACGCCGTCTGTTGAGGTTTCCCATACGGGGTGTACTGCACTGCCTGCCAGTACCAGTAGATAGAAAGTAACGTCAAGCGTATTGTTCACCTTCAAACAAGACAGTGTTTAAGCATCAAATGCGAAGCAATGTTTACATGCTGCTACGTGACTTCACTGGACCCAAACTCTGACTTCCATGCTTTTCTAACCACAATCCAGTCTGTATTGTGACTAGAAATGTCCCTCCTCCAATAGACAGCGTCTAAATCATAATGTTTGTCTGGAGGAAAAGAGGACAGATTAGTAGAACTGTTGCGTATTAGAATGAGTACGGCAGTTGACTCAAAATGTATACACTTATATGAACAGTTCTTACAGGCTGTCAAATGTTATAGCAGTATCTTGGTGCCTTACTGCTTGCTTCTCACATCATAAAAGCTTCAAAAAGGTAGTATTCAAACTATTCATGTATGTTTCACTGTTGCAACTGCCTTATGGAAACGAATGAAACATCTGTGTTTAATATAATAACTTATTAGTAAGTAAATGCAATGCGGACAAACGCATGATACAACGTTCAATGCTGAAACAGCTAAAAAACACAACACCAGTCAGTTGGAAGATACGTGAAAAACATCCCAACGACAACGTTTATATCATTACAGTCTTACGCCGACAGGAACACAACTATAACAGCAATAACATAACATCCAGATCACAATTTTTTATTTGTATCGTTGAAGATAAGGCCCTGAGGCTACATCAGTCTGAAGTGTACATCAACAGTGGCACAAAACGTGCCTGCAAACAGCAGTCAACAAATGTATACACAACTTATCAACTACCACTGATACATCAATGCAAATTACACAGTCACTACAGTGATAATAAGGAACTAACTAACAGTCGTAAAAATGTAAAGACATGAACAGCCAATTACAGAACACTGTGTGCTCAGTTCATTCATCTGCAGTAGTTTTGCTTCAGAACCTGCACAATGCATGTCTATGATAAACATTTAGTAGTTGGTTGGGTTTTCATAGCTCACCTTCAATACAAACCAGCTATTTACTGTTATTACAAATTTGTTGCAGATATTTATCTTTGAATGACAAGTTAGAAAATACTATTAGTCAAGTACTGTGAGAACTGAGAGTGGGGATTGACAAAACTTCACTTAATACACAAAAAAACATACTATATGCAAGTATGCTTTAATTATAAATAAATTAAATAAATATGCAAAATTAAACAAACATAATTATTATAATCTTGGAACTATTTGTAAAATAAAAATTCACAATCTCTGAGCTGTAAGAAATTCACTTTTAATTAAAATACAGAAGCAAAGTGTATAACCCTGCAAGAAAACTGGTTAAGTCCAGAGCAGAAGCACTTGCCATGAGCACTTCAGCAAGGATAAAAGACATGTCAATAGCAGGAACAACTTCATTAAGATACTGACACAAACAAGAAAACGCCAGAAAGCACTGAATGTGCTGTTGAGTGGACACAACTATGAGCAGTAACTGTTAAACGCCATCTGCATGATCTCCCACATGAATGATGCCTGGACGTCTAGAAAACTGTGCAGTTCGCGACCAGCATTGACCGAGTCTGACACACACAGACACAACCAGTAATATATTATACACCGTGTCCGGATAAAAAAGGTGCCACTTTATTTTCGACTATAACTCTCGCACTTCTTGGTCGACTTTTATATTTTGGCACAAATGGAAACAGGAATGAGTATTCCAGAATAACTAAATAGCTTGATGATGTCATAACTGTGACACGTCACAAATCACGACAGTTTAATGTTGATTTGCAAATCCACAGAATGTTTACTGACTTTCTAGTGCATTATCACCCAACATTTACGTTGCCTATGAATAATGTCATCAAGTAATATTTATAAGTGCACTGATTTCATGCAGATCGCTAATATCAGCGAAGTGTGAACTGAATGAACTTACACTCCCTTTGTCATACATGTGTCTGTTTGCTGGCGGTTGCACAGTCAAACAAGCTGTGTATCGTTTTTACCATAGATTAATTAGTTGGCATGCAACGTTCCACTACTGTTAGATGTGCTGACTTCATTTTTAACTTTTTTCAGTTTAACTCTTCACTCAGTAGCTCTACTGACGTCATCTAGTCTAGTTATCTATTGACTGAGGAAGGTTATCTCGTCATAGATATAAAATGTGTCACATAGACTGTTACAGACACAAATGTGAGACAAGCAGAATCAGAGCAACGAACTGGGATTGTCGTCGTCATCAGCATAGAATTCATGTAGATCGGCGACATTATCACGGAACGTATGGACTATGGCATGTAACAGCGCAATTCGGTCACGACCATTGTCCATAGCAGCCAGCACACGCCGCAGCACAGCGACTGCCCAAGAAGTTGGTTCAGCCTGCCTTGCACAGACCACACACAGTGCCACGATGTACCCAGCCAGCTCCAGCGCACGTCCATTGATTGCTTTAGTCATCAGCACTTTCACTGTTAACTCTTCACCACACAGGTACAGCAGAGCTCCGACATTCTCAGGCAGCCATTCCTCAGGAGAAGCTGATCACACACAAATACACTGCAACACTGACTACAGTGGGCCATATATGCTGCATTGCCAACGTGTACTTCAAGTTAACTTTGCTGGTGACGTTATTCTTATGCACAGTCATGTACTCAATTTTTGTTGTTATTTTTGGCAATTTCTAAAACAATATTCTACTGTTAATGATCACAATATCCATTGAAAGAAATGTCACTGAAGCTTATTAATGACATTAAATTTCTCCAACATCTTGAGTCGAAATCTCAAAATTAAAAGTTTGGTAAAAATTGCATTAAGAAATTCAACATGGGCATAGAACAAGTGAGTGACACAGAAGAATGGCAAAAAGAGAGATGACTGGTGAACATTTCAGAAGCAATAATATCTTAGCCATTTTCCATCAATGTTAGTCATCATCAATTCATCATTGTCATTCTCCAACACATTCTGATTATCAGTTGGTGTTACATAAATCACTTACTTACTGGACTGATAACACTTACAGATCATTTCTTCAATAACACTGATGACAGCATCATTCGTCCATTGGCTGCTGAACTGATCCAGTAAACGGAATGCATTCGCCAGCTCGCCAAAACACAGCATTGTCTGTTCCTTTGTCTCAGGATGATTCTCACACAGCTCGTACCATTGAATCTCACCTATACACAGTTACCATTCTCAAATATTTCTTATCATTAACAGCCTTTCGTTTGAAGAATGAAAAGCTGAAAAAGTTCACAGTTGGCAGGAATATTCATAAAGGTACGCGTAGTCTAAGTAGTTAAATAGTGGCATTATTTTTATTGTGTTAAATGGTCAAAGGAAAAGCTCACGAGATTAACAGTGTGTGACATCTTGGCTTTTAATGCACCAAAATATATAACTGTCTACAATAACTGTCTATACCATTTTAAGGACAAAAGGTCAAAAGTCAAGGTAACAAGGACAAAACATTTTATACCCAGATAGTGTATCACAATAGCTAACTGGCAGTCACATTTGATGAGTACGTTAATGCCACTTAACAACCATAAGTGACAAAAGTCAGTGTCAAATAATATCAAGGCCAAGAGATCTTAGTTAACAAATATACGGTCTTGAAGTAGCAGACATGGCTGAATATCATGTCAGTCATCATGGCTGTAAATCTTGTTTTATATACTAGGCCAACAACTGAAAATTTTGGACACTGGTATAACAAGACAGACTACACACAAAAGAGGCTGATGTCCTTTCCTTCATCAATTAATGGTGATGTACTGTTGAAGGTAAGCCCAGTGAAGAGCACTTGACCAGGAAAAAAACCTGCTCCAAATCTCATTTGGTTACCATGATAATGGGACAAGTTAAACACTATTTATCATATCTGAAATATGGCCATCCACTGGAGTGTGTGTGTGTGTATAGTATGTGGGCTAACTAAAGAATAACAAGCACCAAGCCTAAATGTGTTTAAGGCTAAAATAACTTGGATTAGAGACAACTGCATGGGCTTCTTCATGGATCAGTTTGCTATGGGTGTCGTATCGGTGAGGCTGCACAAGGTAAATGACAAGTGTGACAATACAAAGTAGCCAACATCAATGCAGCTGACCTGCACACATTGGTCCGTAGAGAAGGAACAGAAGACGAGCTTGATGAACTAGTGGAAATGGTTTCAAGATGAGATTGAGCCAGAATGCCCTTTCTGCCTTTGACGGACATGGGTTCAGGAACACACGTCGACAGAACAGATGAACTTGCAGCTCGATGTCTCGCTGGACACCTGTAAAATCACACAACTGATTCCCTCAGTACACTGACAACCTTCATATAACTAACATGAAATAAAATTTGTGCTTTTCATTACCTTTGTGTTATTTATATCACTACTGCTAACTTACAACAAATGCTAATGAAATCAATTTTAACCAGGGTCATTTATAACATTATGCTGTACTCTTTTTTTCAGTGCTACAAAGACTATGAAATAATTCACTGTATCTTAGCAATTTCTGAATTTCATTCATAGGCTAGGCCTCTAATCAATCAGGCTAGGCCTTTTACGAGTCAATCAATTTTGAGTTCAATGCCAAACAGCACACTTGACTGGATCAGAAGAGAACACAAACAAAAATCACTGAACTGAGGCAGCATTAGAACTGGGTCATAGCTACTGAGGTCAACAATTTCAGCCGGACTGGGTTGCAGGTCAGTGTATCACATTGGAGTTGGCCAGAAATAAATGGTACCTGAATGAAAGTCTTTGGACAACTATTTGTTGGAAATTGTTCGTGTTGATTCTCTGTTCTTTAAGTTAGGCTAATAAACACAGTTTGGAACTCACAACATACACACCATACTCCTATCAAAAATCTTCTGGGTAAGTTAAACGACCAGATCATGTCACTAAGTCCAGTGGTTAAAGTTGAAAACCACAGGTGGGAAAAGTGTACATTCAAGTTTGGGTCCTTTATTAACAACATCTGTCAAATGCAAAATGTAAAAAGCAAGAGTTAGCTGTATATGTATAACAGTTTAACAGCACTCCATAGCGTTCTCATTACCACTCCCCACGTCTTTAGGACTTTGAAAGTGGGGGGAGCGACCTTAGCTATAAATTGGAGTTCCATTTCACTTTAACCACAAACTAGGTCGGACTTCATGTCATGTCAGGTTAAGGCTCAAATGTTTTGACCTGCGACGCCGGGATTTTGTCAGCTCTGAGTCAGTAGATGACATGCAGCGCTCATGCACTGATGTCAACTGCTAAGTCAGCGCTGACCAAAACCATGCATCCCTGGTACAGACTCAATACTATGTAATAACTGAATGCAGCATAATGAAAACAATTAAAACACACAGCTGCTTACTGATAATTTATGTGTATTTATGTGATCAAAACTGGCAGAATTTAAACAGTGTGAACAATTTAGCGAAAACTGTTAAACATTACGTATGCTGAGATGTACCTGGCCTGTACTTGACCACAGTGTTTAGCTTCCTCAGTATATGCGTGTCTTGTGCAATTGTCTCAAATGTCCTGATGCACTCTTTTTCATCCCACCCAGTGACGACAGTATGTAACAATTTTCCATAGCAGCTGAGTGCAGGGCACACGGTCGGGTTGGAACATGACTTGTTGTAAATGCAAACATACTGACACACACCATGGTGGCACGTCAGTCCAACTTCTATATCTATGACATTAATTAATTAATCACGGATACTAATGTTATATTACAGTAGCTGTTTTTGCATCACTTGTACAACAGGAATCTGGCACAGAAATGACAATGACAATAGCTCAGACACTATGAATCAACTGCAGTCCACCTAATCCACGTACATAGTTTAACTGCTTTTATGAAGTATTACAACTTCTTTCCAAGTAAGTTTATTGAAATCTTGTAGCCATAAGGATAGCTTGGTTAGATATGAAATACAAAATAAAAGTATTACTGGTTCTAATACTAATACTCATGCAAACACAAATACAAATAGTTACACAATGTAAGTGAAAATAGCATGAAAACAGAGGCACCAACATGTACCACATATAGATATAAAATAAAATAAAATAAAATGGCGCTATTACAAACATACAAAGTTATCACTAGTAGTACTTTAGGGAGTAGTTTATGAAGAAGCAGTACCATTTTGTTCGGACCTGAGGGATGGGCAAACTGTAGAATGCCGCAGTTGGAGAGAAACAGAAAGATCACGTTCAGATGGGAGGTGGTACTTAGCTAAACATCATCAAAGCAACTGCACGCAGTAGCTAACATTAGAAGCTATAAAGCAGTCGTGGGTTAACAGCAGCCAGTCCAATCAGTTGACTGACTATTAGCAACCAACTTCAACTTGCACCTCTACTGTACAAATTGTCTATATATACTGTCATGTGGCCATATTTCAGGCTATTTTTGAAGTCATATGGTCTTGGGCAATCTGTTTAACAGTTATAGTGCAATTAGTGCTGAAACTCTGTGATTGCTAGTGACTTTTACTTTACCTACTGACCTAAATTAGCACAAACGATTTGCAATGGAAATCCTGCATATCAAATTCAAAATTTCGGCGAGTTCAGTTGCTGAATTGGCACAGAAACCAGAGAGACAGCTGCTACAGACAGACTGACAAACAGACAAAGTGCAACATGTAATTCACTCCCTTATGCCAAGAAATAATATATCAGCAATCAGTATTTCAGCAAATGAATGCAATTAATTTCTTTTGTCGACAATCAATATGAAGTGCTGATTGTTCAAACACTGTTCCCCATATATTCAGCATGCTTATGTGTAAAGGGATATTGGTGCTTCTTCACAGTAGTTATTCTATTTCATGTGTCATATTTGTAAGCATAATCAAAGTCAAGTAAAGAAAATGATAAAACTTAACTTATCACTACATAGTATACAGTACAGAACATTAACAGAAGTCTAACCTTCAATAAGAATCTTTCCACCAGTTTTAATCTGTCCTTTGTCGAATACAAGCAGGTTGATCGTTTCAGTAACAAACCTGTCAAGATTTATCAGCTTATTTTCAATAACAATACATATCAACAACAGCTCACTATTAATATCAATGCTGTGGAGAAGACTGACATGTCACAGATCAAAACTAAGACTGAATTCAATAGCTAAAAAGGAGTTAAAAAGTAAACAGTTAAAGAGTTAAAAGTATGAGTAACATAACTGCAATGTTTTCATAACAAAACTGCACAGTCACATATGTGTATATTTGACTGATGAAACTGGAACTCATCATGCATAAATTTCTTCATTTCCAAGTTAAATCCATCTATCAGTCAATCGATCAAAATTTATTTCCCAAGCAATAACACAAAATTACAATGTGGTAAATGGTATAGCACTCGAAAGGCTGCCAGAAAAGTATTATGCTCATTAAACTGGTCGCCTAAACAAACAAAATAACACAAATATGTATACACCAGAAGAAATTAAAGAGACAGTCTAAGGGGAACTGACAACATGTGCAGTTAGCGAGCAAATACAAGTAGGCCTACATATGCAATCAATAATAAATCATGCATACATCCTGGTTTTTTTACACTGGGTCACAAATCAACAACAGCTTTAACTTATTCCGTAAGGATTGGGATGCAGTGTTATTAGAAAGATTACTGGGTAGACGATTCCATAGTTGAGTACCCTTCTTATTGTCCTTTTACTCTCCCCTATTGCCAATATAACCTCCACAAACATTCATTTGTTTACGATGTATATTTGATGGTGCATACTAACTTTGTCATTTGCTTCTGTCTTATTTAGTTTCACACTGTTAAATTTGTTATATTCACTGTATGCTGTTTTCTGTGCTACTTGATGGCATTTGACTGTCAGGAAATAAAAGGATTACATACTTACTTACTTACTTATATCTCACTATTCGCTGTCCAAATCTGGTGTTAACATGGGTTAAATAAAGTTTGTTGTGTCTAGTTTCATATTTATGAATAGAGCTAGTAGTAGTAAAATAATTCTGGAATACAGATGGCAATAAACGAGGAGAAAATACAGATTTGTGTACTACATGTAGATTCAAGACCTGGTAATTAAACAACTGTACAGGAGGCACGGTATTATACTGCAGATATATATTTTCTTTGCAACAAGTACGGCATTTTTTTCTGTAAAATTCTAAGAAGTTTATTATTAAGTACAGTTAGTTTATTCTAGTAAGACTTAAATATTTCGTTTCGATAATTAGTGATAGGAAGTTTACTATGAATTACAGCTACTTTTTACATGCGCAAAATGCTGATCGTTTATAATTATTTCGTTAATGTGTTACTTAAGTAACTTTATGCTACATCAATCCAGCTGGCTGCTACCATTGAGTTGTTTCTGTGATGTGCTATAGGATTAATAACTGTGTTGGAGAAGAGAATCAGTTTGCTTTTATGCTGTTGCTGTTCTACACTTTCCTTCTTAGTCTTGCAACACTTATTATCTGCTTCATATACTTTATTTTCCTGGAAGACTGCATCACATGCAATAAGGTAATTGTATGCTTTCTTATTTTTCTCTGATAACTAGTTTTATAGTATTCACGATTGATTGATTTATTAAGAAATTTTTGCTGCCACTGAGTGGACACCTTCGTAGCCATGCTCATTTTCTGGAGGAAAGAGGGAAGATTGTGTGTTATGTGCAGTGTTGTGTAGCACGGTTGTTGCAGTGTTTTAGGTTTACATCTGAGGTTTCATGTGTGTTTTTGCATGTTTGTTCTTACCTACCAGCTCAGTTTGTTTACTGGTGCTATGGTTAGTTACTTTGTATTATTTTGTTCTCATTATCTCTTGTCGTTGGTACCAGTACAGTCGACTGCCAGGAAAGACTTGTCTCAAATATGATCTAAACACTCGCTCAGACACTCTTCATATAGGTCTGTGTCACAATTTACAGAATCATAACGACACACATGCACAGTTTGGTGGCTTTTAGTTTAGCAGATTTGATTGACAGATGAAGAGACAGTAGGTATTATAGTAATTAATTGTCTGATAAAATCAAGTGTTTAGGCTGTTGTTAAGAGTGTGGTGTGTGAGAAAATAGTCAGTTGAACTAGAATTCAAATTATAATACAATCAAAGCATCCAATGACAATTATGCAATACAACTGACACAAATAACGCAATAGAATTATGGCTACAAGTCTAGGGAATATCTAAC
>Ga0209365_1000256_pt1 | contig 10124 bp, 5 predicted proteins | sample WorMetimpBELIZE2_FD_187389 | JGI IMG/M metagenome (GOLD analysis project Ga0209365, IMG submission 187389) | Marine gutless worms symbiont microbial communities from Max Planck institute for Marine Microbiology, Germany - Olavius imperfectus... | ecosystem: Host-associated > Annelida > Digestive...
ACAACCTGGAGTGGGACCGGGGGCGCGACGGTAAACATCGACTCGCCCGTGCAACCCTCAATTTGGGCGGCCCCCCGCAACCCCACCCCGAGCCCGCAGGCCTCCACCTGGCCGGCGCCGTTGCCGACCTGGACCTGGGGCCATGGCGCGACTGGTGGGCGGACCGCAAACCGCCTGTCAACGGCGATCCGGGAGGCCACACCAGGTTGCGCTCGGCGCGGGTCCAAATCGGGCGTTTGCAGATGGACGGCACCGTCCTCAATGACGTCGACTTGGCGCTCGACCACCGAAAGAGCCACTGGCAAGCGCAGGTTGAAGCCCGGGAGCTTGCAGGCAAGGCCACCTTGCCCCACCGTCCCCGTCGTGAACCCCTCCGGGTTCGGCTGGTGCGACTGGACTTCAAGAAGATGCTCGGCCGCAACCGCAAGGACAACGAAACGCCCGCCGACCGACGCCCTACCGATCCGCGCCGGGCCCATACCCTGGACCTGCACGTCAAGCAGCTGCGGTGGGGCAAAAACCCCTTAGGAAGCCTGACCCTGCGGTCACAGGCGGTGCCAGACGGCCTGCAATTTACCACCGTCGCGCTCGCCGGCTCGTACCTGTCGCTCGCGGGCCAAGGCCGCTGGCGGTGGACGAACAAGGGCCCCCGTTCCGCCTTCTCCCTCACTGCGGACGGCCGCAACCTGGGGCGGTTCCTGCGTCACCTCGAGGTCGAGAGCCTGTCCCACCAAACGCCGGCCAAGGTAAACCTAGACCTGGGCTGGCCCGACGCACCAGACCGCTTCTCGGCGGCGGCGCTACAGGGATGCATCCGAATCGACCTAGGGGCCGGCCGGCTATTAGCGGTCGAGCCCGGCGTCGGGAGGCTCCTGGGCCTGCTCAACCTCGGCGCATTACGGCGACGCTTGGCCCTGGACTTCGACGACCTGTTCGGTCACGGCTACGACTTCGAGACGCTCTCCGGGCACATCGACATCGACCAGGGGACGGCCACCATCGGGAAGCTGCTCGTCGAAGGACCCGCCGCCGACCTCGACATCACCGGGAGCACCCATCTGGTCACCCGCGAGCTCGACCATATCATCACCGTCACGCCACACATCGGCACCAGCGTGGCCGTTGCCGGCGCCGTGGCGGGAGGGCCCTTGGTCGGAGCGGCCGTCCTCGCCGTCGACAAGGTATCCGGCGGCGCGATCAACAAGCTGGGCCGCCACCAATACCACCTCAGCGGACCCTGGACTGAACCCCGGATCCGCCGCGGCTCACAACCGCAAGAGACACCCGCCGCGGACCCAAAATCCAAATCCACCCCATCCCCAGGCGACAAAGACCAAAACCCGTTCCTGGAAGGCTATTGAACGGTAGTGGTAAATATCTGACTGTTAAAGTGGCGGATCGTCCATATAGCTGAACAGGATAGGATTTACAGGATTTTTCAGGATTGACAGGATTTTTCTTGGTTGTAGCGCAGGCGTCCCCGCCGGCATTAAACAATGCCGCGCGTAGGATAGGCAAAGCTAGCATCTTTAAAGAGGCTGTCTAAAAACCAACCCATTGATTTGGCTTAGTCTGGAGTCCTTAACCGTCTCGAAGTGAAGCCATGGATTCCTCCTCTCCCCAACCCCTCTCCCGCCAGGGGCGAAGGGCTTTTGGCCGTAGCTAGCCTTGTAGGACCATGGTTAACCTGGACTGCGGCCCCTGTCGTTGGTCTGTCATGGGTCCGTGTAACCCAGGCGGGTCAGTACCATCTCGTTGCTCGACCAGCTTTTTTTAACCTTGACCCAAACATCGAGATGCACCGGACGGTCGAACAGTACCTGCATCCGTAGGCGCGCCTGGCTCGCCGTCGCTTTCAGGGATTCGCCCCGATTGCCGATGATAATCGCCTTCTGGCCAGGTCGCTCTACCCACACCAGGGCTGCGATGCGGTAGCGTCTGCCCCGGTCCTCGAACCGCTTGATCTCGACGGTGGTGCGATAGGGGAGCTCGTCTCCGTAGCGTCGAACGAGCTGCTCGCGCAGCAGCTCGGCGGCCAGGAAGCGCTTGGAACGGTCCGTGAGCTGGTCGGGTGCGAAGATGGTCTCCCCCTCAGGCAGCGCCGCCATCACCCGGCCCTCCAGCCGCTCGACCTGATCGCCGGTAACGGCGGAGACGGGCACCAGGTCGAGGAAGGCATGACGCGCCGCGAGCTCCCGCAGGTAAGGCAGCAGGCGCGACTTGTCCCGGACCCTGTCGATCTTGTTGACCACCGCGATAACGGGTACCCGAGCCGCAGCGATCAGGCCCAGGGCCTTAGCATCCTCCGGCGTGAAACGCAGGGCCTCGACGAGGAACAGAACCAGGTCCACATCCGCGATCCGCGCGCGGGCGGTCCGGTTGAGATACCGATTCAGGGCGCCGTGGCCGCGTTGGTGGATGCCGGGGGTATCGACGTAGCTCACCTGGGATTGCCCCCTGGTTCGGATCCCCAGGATCGCATGGCGGGTGGTCTGGGCCTTGTCCGAGGTGATCGCCAGCCTCTGCCCGAGCAGGCGATTGAGCAGGGTGGATTTGCCCACGTTGGGCCGGCCGATGAGCGCCGCAAAGCCGCATCGCCCGACCGCCGGTTCGTTGCTCGGGGCTCGATCCGCCTCGGATTCCGGGGGAATGGTCATAACGCTAAATCTCGAGCGACCGTCCCGGCTGTGGGATGGTCTGCAAGGCTCAGGTTGGAATAGGAAGGCTCAAAACGCCTTGTTGCCGGGCCATTTTGGTGCGCTATTTCGATTGATAATGTGCAAAATGTTCTGAAACGGGGGGTCCGTCTACCATTGGCTTTTTGGCCGCTTCCGGTACTATGTTATGCCTTATCCTCGATAATGCCAGGAGTCGATCGATGGTTACACTTCAAACTCCAATCTGCGCGTTTGGAACGCCGGCCCCGGATTTTTCCCTGCCGGGCGTGGATGGTAAGACCTGGACCCGGGATCAGTGCAAGGGCGAGAAGGGCCTGCTGGTCATGTTCATCTGTAATCACTGCCCTTATGTGCGGGCGGTGCGCGACCGGCTCCTGCGTGATGCCCGTGAGCTGGCCGGCTACGGCGTCGGTTGCGTGGCCATCATGTCCAACGACTCGACGAATTATCCGGATGACTCCTTCGCCAACATGAAGCGGGTCGCCGAGGAGTACAATTTCCCCTTTCCCTACCTGATGGACGAGACCCAAGCGGTCGCCAGGGCCTATGACGCCATCTGCACCCCGGACTTCTTCGGTTACGACGGGGAGCTGGGGCTTCAGTACCGAGGTCGGCTGGATGCGAGCCGCAAGGAGCCGGTCCCTAGCGCGCGCCGGGACCTGTTCGAGGCCATGAAGCAGGTGGCCGAGACCGGCGCGGGTCCCGCGGAGCAGATTCCGAGCATGGGCTGCTCCATAAAGTGGAAGGACTCCTGACCTGTCAGGCCGCCTTGGCTCACGGGACCTTGGGGGATACCTGGGGCTCCGAGTCGGCCTGCTCGGGCCTCTTCGACAGGTTAGGATGGGCAAAGCGAGCACTCGGCAGGTTGGTCAGGCGTTCCGGTCAGGCCACGACGGCCCCAAACCGCAGCGGCTTGTCGGATGCCCTGAGCGCCGCGTGCCCATCAATTTCGCTACCGGCCCCTGGTACACCGTTTTTTCATAACATTCTACATGTTCGCAGGGAACGGCCTCCGTGCCGTTCCGAGGCATCGGTGACAACTCCTGGAATGCCACAGAGGGCGTTCCCTACAGCAAAATCAATGTGGGCAGATTCGTCATCAAATCGCAATATAATCAAATTATAAATTTCTATGGGATAATAAGATGTGCTTCTTTGTCCCTCCCATCCGTTTGCGCCAGAATAAATGGCCTTTTAAATCATCCGGTTTTCGGCTCCGCCCGGAGACAAAGCACCGGGGCGGCGAAGCGGATGCGGTTTGCACTGGGAGCGAGCTACCCGTTTCCCTCGTTCACCGCGATACCTTAAGGAGGATCGGCGAGAAAAAACCGGCCCGATGCAGAATCGGGTTTTTAGTCGTACTCCGTAACAACATCAGGGGCCGCGCCGACCAGCGCAACGCGAAACGGGACGAGAAGGCCGGTAAACAGGTAGGTTTTCGACGGAGATCGCCCCAAGTCGCGAGTTGTTGCCGGGTGCTACGGCATACGGGCGCGGCGGCGGAAGCCTTGGTTTCAAATAGCGAAGAGGTAGAGACTAGATGTCTTCACGTAGAGAACTCGCCAATGCCGTCCGTGCCCTGAGCATGGATGCGACCCAGAAAGCAAACTCCGGTCATCCCGGCGCCCCCATGGGGATGGCCGATATTACCGAAGTGTTGTGGAACGATTTCCTGAACCACAACCCGGCCAACCCGAAGTGGGTGGATCGCGACCGCTTCGTGCTGTCCAATGGTCATGGCTCCATGCTGCTTTTCTCGGTGTTGCACCTGACCGGCTATGACCTCGGCATTGAGGATCTGAAACAGTTCCGGCAACTGCACTCCAAGACCCCCGGCCATCCCGAGTACGGTTATACCCCTGGGATCGAGACCACCACCGGTCCCCTCGGCCAAGGCATTACCAACGCCGTAGGCATGGCGTTGGCCGAGAAGGTCTTGGCGAGCCAGTTCAACAAACCCGGTCACGAGATCGTCGACCACTACACTTACACCTTCCTCGGCGACGGCTGCATGATGGAAGGTATCTCCCACGAGGCCTGTTCCCTGGCCGGCGTGTGGGGACTGGGCAAGCTCATCGCTTTTTACGACGACAACAACATCTCCATCGACGGTGAGGTCCGGGGACACGGCGACATCCCCGCCTGGTTCCTCGACGACACGCCGAAGCGCTTCGAAGCCTATGGGTGGCATGTGATCCCCAAGGTGGACGGTCATGATCCCGAGGCCGTCAAGGCCGCCATCGAGCAGGCCCGCGCGGTGACCGACAAGCCGACCCTCATCTGCTGCCAGACCATCATCGGCTGTGGCTCCCCCAACAAACAGGGTAAGGAAGAGTGCCACGGTGCTGCGCTGGGTGAGGAGGAGGTCGCTCTGACCCGCAAGAACATCGGTTGGGAGCATGGTCCCTTCGAGATCCCCGAGGCGATTTACAAAGGGTGGGATGCCAAACAACAGGGGGCCGCCACCGAGGACGACTGGAACCAGCGTTTCGCTGCCTATGAGGCCGCGTACCCCGAGCCGGCGGCGGAGTTCAAGCGGCGCATGGCCGACGAATTGCCGGCCGATTGGGAGGAAAAGGCCTGGGAATTCGTCAAATCCGTGGACGCCAAAGCCGAGAACATCGCCTCCCGCAAGGCGTCTCAGAACGCGCTGAACGGTTACGGCCCGCTGCTTCCCGAACTCATCGGCGGCTCCGCGGATCTGGCCGGCTCCAACCTGACCCTCTGGTCCGGGAGCAAGGGCATCTCCAAGGACGACGCCACGGGCAACTACATCTACTACGGCGTGCGCGAATTCGGCATGTCGGCCATCATGAACGGGCTCGCGTTGCACGGCGGCTTCAAGCCCTACGGCGCCACCTTTCTGATCTTCATGGAGTATGCCAAGAACGCTGTGCGCCTGGCCGCGCTGATGAAGATCAACCCCATTTTTGTCTACACGCACGACTCCATCGGTCTCGGCGAGGACGGCCCGACCCATCAGCCGGTGGAACAGATCTCCATCCTGCGGTTGACCCCACGGATGTCCACCTGGCGGCCGGCGGACGCGGTGGAAAGCGCCATGGCCTGGAAGGTGGCGGTGGAGCGCAAGGGTGGACCCACCAGCCTCGTCTTCTCCCGCCAGGGTCTGCCGCACCTGGAGCGTACCGAGGAACAGCTGCGCGCCATCACCAAGGGCGCCTACGTACTGCGGGATTGCGACGGCCCGCCTGAGGCCATCATCATCGGCACCGGCTCCGAGGTCGCCCTGGCGATCGATGCCTGTAAAGACCTGACCGCCAAAGGCCGCAAGGTGCGTGTCGTCTCCATGCCCTCGATGGATGCCTTCGACGCCCAGGATGCTACCTACAAGGAATCCGTACTGCCGCAGGCGGTAACGGCCCGGGTCGCGGTCGAGGCCGGCGTCACCCATCTCTGGCCCAAATACGTCGGTATGCAAGGCAAGGTCATCGGACTCGACGCCTTCGGCGAATCCGCCCCGGCGAAAGATGTCTACAAGACATTCGGCATCACCGTGGAGAACGTCGTCAAGGCCGTAGAAGAACAGCTCTGATGGGCTGTCTCGATTTCCCGACCAAGCTAGTACCCCGTTTCAGAACATTCTGCCTGTGAAGACCGCTCTCAGCGACCGGATATCCCCATAGGATGTGGTGAGCGAAGCGAACCGCATCAGTGGAAACCTCGGAACCGGCAGCGGTTATGAACCTGCAATATCAATCGAAGCTGAGTACTAGACAAACCTGAAACAAACTGGAGACTATTCCATGACAATTAAAGTCGGCATCAATGGATTCGGTCGCATTGGCCGGATGGCTTTTCGCGCGATCGCCAAGGACTTTCCGGGCATCGAGGTCGTCGGCATCAACGACCTGCTCGACCCCGACTACCTGGCCTACATGCTCAAGTACGACTCCGTCCACGGCAACTTCCAGGGTGACATCGCCACCGAAGGCGACAAGATGATCGTTAAGGGTAAATCCATCCGCCTGACCGCGGAAAGGGATCCCGCCAACCTTAAATGGGGCGACGTCGGGGCCGATCTGGTCATCGAGAGCACCGGCTTCTTCCTGACCAAGGACACCTGCCAGAAGCACATCGACGCTGGCGCCAAAAAAGTCGTGCAATCCGCGCCCTCTAAGGACGACACCCCCATGTTCGTCTACGGCGTCAACCACAAAACCTACAAGGGCGAGGCTATCGTCTCCGCCGCCTCCTGCACCACCAACGGCCTGGCCCCCGTGAGCAAAGTGCTGCACGACAACTGGGGCATCAAGCGCGGCCTCATGACTACCGTCCATGCCGCCACGGCCACCCAGAAGACCGTCGACGGCCCCTCCATGAAGGACTGGCGCGGCGGCCGCGGCATCCTGGAAAACATCATCCCGTCCTCCACCGGCGCCGCCAAGGCCGTCGGCAAGGTACTTCCCGAGCTCAACGGCAAGCTCACCGGCATGGCCTTCCGTGTGCCTACCTCCGACGTCTCTGTGGTCGACCTCACCGCCGAACTGACGAACGAGGCCAAGTACGAAGACGTTTGCGCCGCCATGAAAGGTGCCTCCACGCAAGGCGACCTGGCCGGAGTGCTGGCCTATACGGACGAGAAAGTCGTCGCCACCGACTTCCGCGGTCGGGGCACCCCCTCCATCTTCGATGCTGAGGCCGGCATCGCCCTGGATCCCACCTTCATCAAGGTCATCGCCTGGTACGACAACGAGTACGGCTACACCTGCAACATGCTGCGCTTCGTCGAGCACGTAGCCAAGAAGTAAGCCTAGGGAATAGGCACAAGACCCAGGGGAAAATGCTATGCGTTTTTCCTTGGGTCTTGGGTATTAGTGTCATTAGAAACTTCGAATCCATTCGGCTGTGATTGACTTTGAGTGGGACACAAACAAAGCAGACATCAATACTCGGAAGCATCGTGTGTCTTTCGAAGAGGCACGCACAGTTTCTCGGAGCCGTTCGAACTCACGATTTCGGACCCTGATCACTCGTTTGGGGAGCATCGCTTTCTGAGTATTGGGCTTCTGAACGTGATCGCATAATTGTTGTCTCTTACATAGAAACCCAACCCAACGTAATTCGCGTTATCAGCGCGCGGGTCGCCTCTTATTGGAGGACGTATCCGCCTGTTATTCCCCCGGAACAACATTGTCCCGTAGCTAAAGAAACGGGTTAGACGGCCCATGTTGAGCGTTAGAATAATACCTTACGTCAGCACTTAGCCCACTTCGTACGTGAGACATTATTTTCTAAATGTATCCATTAGCATGAGCTCTGTTTAAAGCCCCTTCTGCACCGATACAATACCGAATTATTACCATCTGTGGGCTAAGGATTAACTCATATATTAACCACTACCGAAAATTTATCACTACCCCATCTTTTATCATCTCAGAACACCGTGAGATTTGGTGGAATATAAGGTATCGGAAAACCACTATAGTTCAGGGATCAACCCCGCCTATCAGCGAAAAAACCGCATCCGCGGTTGCCTGCGGATACGATGCCTACATAACATCGAATTTTGGTTTTGATTTTGGCTCTTTATGGATTCCAGGCTGATCTGAAGAAGGCGGCGGTCCGCAGCTCTCTGACCGATGATGGAACAGACTGTCTTTACCAGTCTGGGCTCCATAAGGTACAAGTCTATATGAAACAAAAGTGCATACTTGTCGCAAATGTCACAGCAAAGACCCGACTAAAAACGGCATCAATGTGTACGGCAGCCAACAATATCATTGTAAAATCTGTGGCGCCTATGGCGTGCTTGAACCCCGAAAACGCTATACGGAGGAAGAAAAGGAGCGAACTATAAAAGCTTATCAAGAACGACCTAGTATGCGCGAGTATGCGCGGGATCAAAAGCACGTTTGGGGTTTGTCGATAAACCTTGAGTGCGTGGTTAAAAAAAGGCTCTTTATGGATTCCGGACTGGTAGGATATTTTGCGCAAATTCACCTCCTCAGCAAACCAGCAGGGCGTTGTATAACTTGCTATTGTTGTTGAGAAAAGACGGCCTGTTCAGTCATCGGTCAGAGGGCTACGGACCGCCGTCCTCTCCGATCAGTCTGGAATCCATGAAGACCCAAAGGGATAATAATTTTCGATGTCGATGCATGGGATGACGCCTCTGGTCATGCTACCTTGTGGGATGGTAAAACCTGTGCTGATAGGTGCTACTTTGAAAAATTAAAGAAGGTCATATTATGGGCTTTAGAATAATAAAGTATTTGTATTTTCTTCCCCTAATATCATGTGCTGTAGCGCAAGACGTAAATGTCGTCCCCGATATATCGAATGATAAAGAAATATGATGTCGCCTATTGCTTGAATAGTACATACTCGGAGACTGAATTCTCTGATGATTCAAAGCACATTGCGGGGGCATACATCCAGAAAGGGGAGTATGGGATACATATCTATGAGGCAGTTCGTGAATATGTGGATTCATATCGAACGGAAGAATACGTTAGCAAACAGGGGGGAATCTGGATATAATGCAATGTATCAACTTATGTAATTCCGAGGAATTGGAGAAGATAATTCTAAAAAGGTTAGAACCACGTGGTAAGCCATGATCTGATTGTTCAAACTCCCACTGTTCTCGCCATCCGTGGCGTCTGGGTTACGGCAATCCCTGCCGGAATGATGAGGTGGGGTTGAATGATTATGCCGTAACGACCTTCCCAATCGCTCTGGTACATCGTTTCAGCCTGTTTTCCGGTATGATCCCCACGGATATTCAGTAGATTCCATCATATTAGCTGATCCTTATAGAAAGTAGAAAGATGCAGGATCAGGCTGAAACTATGTAATAGGCCACCAAAACCTAACATCGCGGAGAACTCTATGTCATTCACCAAGCTCACCGATCTCGATCTCGCCGGCAAACGCGTACTGATCCGTGCCGACCTCAATGTCCCTGTCAAGGACGGCAAGGTCACCTCCGATGCCCGCATCACCGCCTCCATGCCCACCGTCGAGCACTGCCTGAAGGCCGGCGCCAGGGTCATGGTCTTCTCCCACCGCGGCCGTCCCGAGGAAGGCGTAGTGGACCGGGAAAACTCCATGCAGCCCATCGCCGGTGACATGTCCGCCAAGCTCGGCAAGCCGGTGCCCCTGGTCAAGGACTACCTGGACAAGAAGCCGGACGTGGCCGAGGGCGAGGTCGTCCTGCTGGAGAACGTGCGCTACAACAAGGGCGAGAAAAAAGACAACGAGGACTTGGCCAAGAAGTACGCCGAACTGTGCGATATCTTCGTCATGGACGCCTTCGGCACCGCCCACCGCGCCCAGGCCTCCACCCACGGCATCGGCAAGCTCGCCCCCAAGGCCTGTGCCGGCCTGCTGCTCTCCGAGGAGCTGGACGCCTTGGCCAAGGCCCTGGCCAAGCCGGCCCGTCCTATGGTTGCCATCGTCGGTGGCTCCAAGGTCTCTACCTAC
>Ga0209365_1000257_pt1 | contig 10122 bp, 13 predicted proteins | sample WorMetimpBELIZE2_FD_187389 | JGI IMG/M metagenome (GOLD analysis project Ga0209365, IMG submission 187389) | Marine gutless worms symbiont microbial communities from Max Planck institute for Marine Microbiology, Germany - Olavius imperfectus... | ecosystem: Host-associated > Annelida > Digestive...
GCCAATCTGGTTGGGTGACGCGATCGCGTCACCCCGTAACGTGCAGAACAACGGCGTCGTCTGCGGGTCCAGCCCGCGCTCGGCTTTTTTCCTCCGCCGGCGATCGATCAGGGCGAAAGCCGTGACAATGAAACTCCTGGCCACAATCGGGAGCCGACTTGAAGCAGGCCACGCGCAATTCGGGGTGGGCGTTGGCGAGCGAAACCAGGAAGCTCCTACGCGAGAGCAACATCGACTGGAAATTCAACAGGAGATCGACCGATGCCTGGAAGACGATGCGTTCATGGAACGCATCTACGACGAAACGCATCCTGGACACCAACAAGCGTTTGGGAGGCTTGATGAACTGCATCGCGCGCGAGACCGCCGGCCGATTCCTGCCGATGTTGCTTCGCTCACACCGGAGCAAGCTCAGCTCGAGATTAACCGATGCCTGGAAGACGATGCGTTCATGGAACGCGTCTACGACGAAACGCGTCCTGGACACCAACAAGCGTTTGAGCGGTTCCTCGCCCTTCACGCCGTCTCGCCACGCAAGCCATGGTGATCCTCCGTAGTCCCAGTCAGGAGAACCCACTATGAGCACCGCCGCGTACCGAGATTTGGAAAACCTGCCTGCGCGCGCCATCGGCGAACTGTTCGACGGACAGCTGCATGCGCAATCGCGTCCGGCTTTCCCGCATGTGCACGCGCAGTCCTCCGTGGTAATTTCCGTAGGGGCGCCGTTTCACCATGGTATTGGCGGCCCTGGCGGGTGGGTGATCCTCGATGAGCCGGAAATTCACTTCCGATTGGATGTCGATGTCGCCGTGCCGGACCTGGCCGGGTGGCGCCGGGAGCGCAAACTGAAATTCCCAACCGGCCATAAAATCGAACTGGTGCCGGACTGGGTCTGCGAAATCCTGTCGCCGTCCACTCGAAGCATTGACCGGGAAATCAAGTTGCCGCTGTATGCGCGGTATGGCGTGTCGTATGCCTGGTTGATCGAGCCCATTGAGCATGTCGTGGAAGCCTATGGGCTGAAAGACGGTGAATGGGTGGAGGCTGGCCTTTACAGCGGCGCGGCCCCAGCCGCCATCCCACCGTTCGACGCGGTGCCGCTCGATTTGGGCCGTCTGTGGATGCCCACCTGACCCGGCTAGCTTGGCCGGCCCATGCCACACCGAGGACCATGGGTTTCCGGCCCCCAGGAGGCCCTGGGAAGCTCTGAGAGACGATTCCAAGCCACACCCTGGCCACAGGCATGGAGCCAAGCACACAACCTCCACCGCGGCTACAAGACCCCGAGAGTCGGTCTACAAGGCGGTGAGGCAGTCTCTTGCCAGGTCCGTGGAAAATCGCAGGGGGCGGCTACGCATCCCTGCGCTTGCCACAAACAACTCGGAAGCTTTGGCAGGACCACAGGCCCTCAGCGAGGGTGGCCCTGATCCAAACATCGGGGAAAGCCTAAGCCGCTTTGTCGCTGGTGCTGTTTGACGTTTCGGAGCCTGAGTGAAAAAGTCAGTGGCTGTGGCCAGGGGATTTGCCCCATGGCGATTGGAACGCCCCGCTATTGGGCTTGATGGGGGCGCGCGCAATGGCCGCGAGCATCGATGAGTTGACCGCTGGTTCAGCGAAGAATGCGGCGTTAACCTGCGTCCACCTTTCCTGGTCCTCTGGCACAATGATCAGGATCCTGCCTTTGCCGTCTTCGCCGAGTGCCCACAGTTCCTTGAACTGATGCGCGGTCAGCTTTCGGTTCCCCCAGGCGGGGTCCCCGAGCCAGACCAACCCATCGTTACGAATCCCCCGCACTACCGAGAAGTGGTCTTGTCCCCGGTACCGGAGGTACACGACCACTGGTACACGCAGGGTCGCCAGATCCTTGAATCGGAGCGTGGCCCCGTGCGCCCGGAATCCGTAGGGTTTCACGGCGTGCGCGAGGTCGGTAAAGGAGGTTCGCGAGAGCTTGGGGAACGTACCGTCCTCGAGGCCCATTGCGCGGACGCTCTGGGCAATGGCTGGCTCGGAGACGTCAACGCCATAGAATGCGCGCAAGATCGTGGTGGCGGAGGCCGACCCGCAGGATTCGTCCGTGCGCTGCTTTTCTATACTGTCATCCCGGAGCGCTTTCCAGGTTTTTATGGGGGACGCACCCGGTGCGTCCGGGCTGTGAGCGGGAGTTCGCGTGGAACAAGCGGTGTACAACGGCGCGAGCGCCAGGAGGATCGAAAGCCATCGCCGCATTTTTGGGTTACCCCTGGAGCGTTCGGACCAGGCTTTCGGGTGTTTGCTCCCCATAAGATCTTGTGACAACAATCTGTTTGTTGGCTGTGTCACCCCCTTCCATCTCTGTCGATAAAAGGCACAACGAAGGGTCCTGGCATTCCCTATGAATGGTTTGGTGAAAATCGGTCAGTGGTTGTGGTTGTTTCAGTTTCGCCTTCTTGTCGCTGTTTTTATCGATTGCTCTAACCAGAGCCCTGCCTATTTTCCAATCGTTAAAAATATCGAGTTCTTTATTTTCCAGTACGAATGTGAGGACAGTACTGGATTTTTTGGTATCATCCTTCCGCATAAAAAACAGGTTCACAAAGTAGTCCAAATCGAGCACTTTTGAGCTTGGACCCGATGATCCAACTAATACACGCGCATTCCGCTGGACAATGGATCCTACCTAATCTGAAGACGGTCCTCCCATAGAGACTGTTGGCTATGCGCGTGTGAGTTCGATCGGCCAGAGTAAGTTAACTGGTCAAGCACCTGGTGGTGTAGCCTCAAGCACTTGAAAGTACCCGTGGATAAGTTGAATTACCCCTAGGGACGAAGAATCCATGCATTACAAGTTACTTGGCAGATCCGGCCTGCGCGTTTCCGAGCTTTGCCTCGGTACCATGACCTTTGGCAAAGACTGGGGTTTTGGTGCATCGAAGGAGGAAAGCAAACGGGTCTTCGATGCCTTCGTCGAGGCCGGCGGCAACTTCATCGATACCGCCAACCTCTATACCGAGGGCACCAGCGAACGCTTCATCCGAGAATTCATGGGGGATCGCCGGCAGGAATTCGTCCTGGCCACCAAATACACCTTTAACAGTCGCCCGGACGATCCCAACGGCGGGGGAAATCATCGCAAGAGTATGCACCAGGCGCTCGAAGCAAGCCTGAAACGACTTGGTACCGACTACGTCGACCTCTACTGGGTGCATGCATGGGATTTCATGACCCCGATCGATGAGGTCATGCGAGGGCTCGATGATCTGGTGCGCGCGGGCAAGGTTTTGTACGTTGGCATCTCGAATACACCAGCCTGGATCGTTTCACAGGCAAACACATTGGCCGACCTACGGGGCTGGAGTCCCTGCATCGGCCTTCAGATCGAGTACAGCCTGATCGAGCGCACACCGGAACGGGAACTGCTGCCGATGGCCAAGGCGCTCGATATCGCGGTGACCGCCTGGTCGCCACTCGGCGGCGGCATGTTGACCGGCAAGTACAAGCGAAACTCCGACAAACCCAAGGATGGGCGCTATGCCCAAAGAACGTGGTACGAAGACCTCTTCGTCAACGACAGGAATTTCACCATCGTCGAAGAAGTGGAGAAAGTGGCCAGCGAGATTGATCGCACGCCCGCACAGGTCTCCATCAACTGGATCCGTCAACAGACAGACAAGGGTGTCATCATTCCCATCATCGGGGCTCGAAGGCTCTCTCAGCTCCAGGACAACTTGACTGCACTCGATTTTGAGTTGAGTGACGAGCAACTTGCCAGCCTCGATCAGGTTAGCGCTATCCAACTCGGATTCCCGTATGATTTCCTAAATCACGACGACGTTCGTCCAGCCCTCTACGGAAACATCCATGACCATCGGGGATGAAGGGGGTGAAAAATAATCAACTCATATTAGGCCCTCTCTTGGACGTAAGGGAGGCTGAACAAAAAGACTAGGCGCGTGGCAGAACGTAAGCCAATTATTTTAAATGGATTTAATCTTTCAGACTCATACAATGGTAGTGTCTGTTGTGCCGACCGTATCAGTGGTATCCCCTCCAGCACCGGGATACCTCCGGCGGGGGCTGGTGTACTTGCCCTTGCGGATGGTCGGTTCGCCGTAGCTTTCCCCCGAAGGGGAGCTTCTTCAACGCCGCGAGCATGTCACCGGCGTTGGCGATCTCGACTTCGGGCAGGTAGCGAGTCTCGGCGCGCGGATAGGTCGTGATCTGGTGCGTCTCGTACAGCGACTGCGCGGTCGCGAGCGTTTGCTTCGCGGTCCAGCCCCAGCGGGCGGCCCACTGCTGCAACGCCGGCAGGTCCATCGGCTTCGACGGCGCTTGGGTTTTCCGTTCCGTTTTTACCTGCACCGGTCCTGTCCAGCCGGCGAGCGGCTCGACGATGGCTGCGGACTGCGCCTCGTCATAGAGGCGCGCGTCCTCCGGGGCCACCCACCGTAACTTCAGCGTCTCCGTTCCTTCCGCCACGGACAGGAAGAGGTCGAAGTAATCACGCGGCTTGAAGTCCGCGAGCTCCGCCTCACGGCGGCAGACCAGGCCCATGGTCGGCGTCTTCACCCGGCCCACGCCCAACGCGCCACGCATCGCGGGCGGCTTGAGCGACAGGGTCGCGGCGCGCGTCATCGACAAATTCACGATCTGATCGGCCTGGGAGCGCGCGATCGCCGCCTGGTAGAGATGTTCTCGCCGATCGCCTGACCTTCGCGGTCGCAATCGGTGGCGATAATCACCGTGTCGGCCTTCCCGATGGCCTGACGCAGCTCCTCGATGACCGCTGATTTGCCCGCGGAACTGTCGGCCACGAATGGATAGCGGCCGCACTTTGGACTGGCCCCCTCCCCTGCCCCGCTTTTGCTGTTCACTTCCGTGGCCGACCGGTTCAATCCCGACCCATTGGAACCGATCGACCGGGACGCCTCGCGCCAGACGAGGCCGGCCACGGTGCGTCGCGTCTTCGAATCCCGTTTGATGCGGAATGCCGGTGATTTCCGAGGGCTGATTGCGGTCTCCAATCGGAGAGGATCGTCAGGAAACCACGTATATGGCTCCTGCCTAAGCCGAAGACGCCCCCCATAGAGCCCCGTTCTTTCTGTAGGCCTCCATTCCAGATCGTGTCTGCGGGCTTCCTAAGGGCTCGCAATGGCCGCCAATGCCCTCAGCGATGGCGGCCCTAATCCAAGCATCGGGGAAAGCCCAAGCCGCTTGGTCGCTCGTGCTGTTTGACGTTTCGGAGCCTGAGTGAAAAAGTCAGTGGCCGTGGCCTGGGGATTTCCCCCATGGCGATTGAAACGCCCCGCTATTGGGCTTGATGGGCGCGCGCGCAATGGCCGCGAGCATCGATGAGTTGACTGTTGGTTCAGCGAAGAATGCGACGTTAACCTGCGGCTGCCGCCGCTGGGTCCTCCGGCACAATGATCAAGATTCGGCCTGTGCCGTCCGCATTGAGCGCCCACAGTTCCTTGAACTGATGCGCGGTCAGCTTTCGGTTCCCCTAGGCGGGGTCCCCGAGCCAGACCAAACCATCGTTGCAAATCCCCTAATGCCGCTTGGCTAATCTAAGTATTGGGGAAAATTTAAGCCGTTCCACAGCCAAGGCCGTTTGCCGTCTCGGGGTCTTGGTGAAGAAATCGGCTGGACCTAGCCTCCTTTCTGGTGCGCTGCCAACGGGTAGCACACCTAAAATCCGTCCCTTGAGCGCGGAATTTTCCTCTTCTTTTGTCCGGGTTTCCCACATCGCCAGAAATTGCGACCGGCTATAAGTCCGGTTACCGAGCGAGGGATCGGCCAGCCACACGGTCTTGTGATCGACTCCCCGCAGCACGGAGAAATGACCGCCCTGGCGGTGTTCCAGGTACACGATCACCGGCATTTTGAGTTTGGCGAGCTGTTCGTAGCTGGTGGAAACCCCGACCGCGCGGAAACCAAACGGAAGTAACGCGCGTTGCATATCCTCGAATGAGGACATGAAGTCGCCGGTATCCATGGCCCGCGACAGGTCTTGCTCGGTGAGGCTTTGCCCGTAGTGCTCGTTCAACAAGGTTGTGAGCGATGCCGCGCCGCAGGAATAATCCAGGTCTTACTTCACCACGCGCTCGTCACGGAGCGTCTTCCAACTCTTAATGCCTACCGATCCCAATAGGGAATGGGTGCTCAAATAGGCGCGCCCATCTTCCGCTTGTACGCTGATTGCGAAAAACAGCAATATCAGGCTCAAAACGGAGAGGCTTTTAAATAGCATTGACCCCTTCACTTTTTAGGTGAAAGTCGATTAGCTCTTTCGGCGCGTTTTTGCCATAGGAAACGTATTCTAAAAAACACGCATCTTCTCTGTGTCCCCCGGTATTGATTTTGTAACCCACGTGCTCATCATCATTTTTCATGTATCCTAAAATGAACTTTTCACCATCGAAACTCATGGAATGCTCATTATTCATAGCATGCAGAAAATCCTTCTCTGACTTTTTATTAAAGATTCCGTATCTTATAGACAGGAATTTGTCTAATTCATGGAATATTTGGACCAGACACTCTGGCCTATTTATTTTTATTAAAAAAAACCGATCTACGCGGTATGGAATAAGGTGATAAAGGCCGGTTTTAATGCTTTTGTTAATTCTTACATTCACAGGAAATGTGTCTTCCACGCGCTTTATATCATGTTTTCGTTTATATGTGTACCCAGCTGCATAAACAACGCGGTCATTCATTGTACCTAGCGTCTTTTCCAGGTATCTGAGTACGCGAAAAGCGCAGGAAGGCGTAACGTTGGAAACGGTTTCTAAGCCGATATTTGCATAATGATATCTATCCAGTCCCTTTTCTTCTGGGGTCGAAATTATTCGTGTCCCTGTTGTCCAAAATAGATCGCCCTTGACACGAAAGTCACTAACAGTAAGGGGAACAATCGTTGACCAGGAATATTTATCATCAACTGCGATCACTACCATAATTCTTTCTTTGCTATCTTTTAAGGCATTAACGCGCACCTGATACTCAACGTCATTGTATACCTCGAAAAACAACTCTGACTCATTTAATAGTCCATTAATAGTTTCACCATCCGCTTTCATATATCTATCAAGGTATTTTTCGCCTACTTGCTTTGCGTGAATTTTATTCATCTTGCTAACCGAGATATTCAAAATGTAATGGCGATGAATCATATTTCATCGCCATTTGAATTTCGCTTACCCAGGGTTGCCGCCCTTTGGTTGTGTCGGGCCGGTAGGAACTCTCAGATGCCGGTCTGAGCCTTTCACACCCTTGTGCCAAATCGTTATCTGAAGGTGTGGCCTATTCCCCCGTAAAGGTCCCAACCACCTTTGTTTAAAGTCATGAGGTTTTCTATCATAGTGGACTTTGACGCGCAAGCTGCGTATTACGTCTACCCATCGCCCGCCACCGAACATGAGGAACTGCCTAAGCGCGGCTAAATCGGAAAGCAAGGCCAGCTGCATTGGCTTCCCGTCCTGCTCGAACAGCAACTCGAGATCGCGATCGGACAGCGTGTCTGGTTGCAGGGATGGGGCCGCTTGGGCCGGAACGGATACCCCCAAGAGCAGGGTCAATATGGACACGAACAGCGTTGATTGAACGGCTTTCATAGTCAAAGCTCACATTCTGGGTGGTTAGAGTGTATGCCGCCAATTGAGTTGCAGGGATGATCCGCCATTTCCCGATGCGTTCATCGTGAAGGTGGCCTGGGCAATGTCATCCTTTGACAAGCCATAGCCGACACCGAGTTTCAAATCGGTACTGGTGCGCCGGAAACCTTGTGCGTTCCCATCATAGCGATCCGCTTTTCGGACGGTCCATTGCATCCCCGTCGTGAACGTCACGCGGTCATTCACGGCGAAATCCACGGCGGGATTCAGGAACAGGTAATTTCCCGATCGATAGTCATGGTTCCCTATTTCGCGGGTTAGGTGAAACCGATACCCGGATGTCAAAGACAATACGACGGGATCAATCGCGCGGTAAGTCGTGAACCCGACCATCCACGATTTGAAGGAAGTAGACGTTCCCTGGTGTGCTTCCAAAGCGGCGGCTTCGGCGAAGCCCAGCAACGCGGGGGTGGCGCTGTCTTGTTTGAACTGATAATTCACGCCTACCCAGGCCGCGAGGAAGCGGTTGTCTTCGGCCGTGCTGATCTTATCGAGATGGTTAGTCCGGGCATTGCTGTACAAATAGCTGCCACGCCCGTAGATTTCGGTATCCCGCATCAGGCCATAACCTAATGACAAGGAGCCGATCAGAATATCGCTGTTGTTCTTGGTCGGCACCGAAATATAGGATTTGGAATCCGTCGGCACCAGGGATAGGCCGTCACGCTCACGATTGGCGTAATTCAAGGCGAGATTGAGCCGGACTTTTCCTTGATCGGCGATTAAATCCTCCCAGGGATGGTCAATGGCAAGTCGGCCTGGGCGGCCGTGCCCAGCGCGAAATAAAACGCGCCGGCCAGCGCGAGCCGGAAACCATAGCGCATGGTTTCCTAATGCTCGGTATTGTCGATACGGGAAGCGGGGATAGGCGGAGGCCGGTTCCTCCGCAGGAAGTGCGGAACCAGCACGGAACAGGTATGATTGGCGTTAGCCATGGCCGAACCTCTTCTTCAGGTCGGTTATGGTTAGGGCCTTGGTGCGGGGCAAACGCACCAAGGTCTGACTCATATCGGTGAACGATCTAGCTATGGCCAAACCTCTTCTTCAGGTTGGTCGTGGTTAGGATCTTGGCGTGTGCGTGAAACACCCAAAATCCGACTTCATAACGATTAGGTTATTGAATTAACCCTACTGCGTCAACTCCTTTCACTTCCGCGTAATCATGCTGGATCGCGGCTCCGAGGGAAGACCTTACGGCACTGCCGAGTAGTACCGGCGATCTTACGGCGGCCTTCGACCGCTCTGGGAAAATCTCGGACGGTCAGCCCCTCAGCTGGCCGGAGCATCTTCACTACCGGCCCATCGCCAGGAGCCGCTGACCAGCGAGTTACGCTAACTGGAAGGCGGCGTCTTCCTGATTGTCGTCTCCGACTTTTTCCAGGAGCGCCGAGCAGTACGGAAGAAAATGGCGGGTGACTGGAGCGGCTAGACCCTATGTCAGCGGACCTTCGTTGTTTTCCGGGTTGGGTGCTGGCAAGCGTCTGTGTTAGTTTGTAAGGAACACCCACCCTGGCCAGTGTGAGCAGGAGGGGACCGGTGGCGAGGGAACGCCGGGTCTGAGCGGAGACCAGCCGCGAAAGCTGAAGGCTTTCGGGTTCGAGAACAGTACCAAGAGGCCTAAAAGAGAAAGCCCGTGTTCAGGCAGTAATCTGAACACGGGCCGATTAACCGTAACAGTTTGCCGGAAGCCACGGTCGATGAAAATCCTACCCGTAGACATCCCCTGTTGCAAGCTTTTCCACCACGGGGATTCGGAACGTGACAACGGCCCGCTCCCCGCTCGTCGAGCCAGGGGGTTCTCGTGGGCCGGGCCTACGTACCGCGCGCAAACCTAGGGGGTAACTTCTGCGGGCACGACCCGCGCCACCCCAGGTTCACGCTGACCCGGCCCGCCAAAACCGGAAAGGGCGGGATTCCCCGCGTGCTCACGCTGTGCGCGGAACGGCTCAAGAGCTACTACGCTCATCCGCGCCAGATCATCCCTTCCCTAGACCTAGCCAACGGCAGCGAACGCCAGCAGCGCAGTGAACGCCGGGAAGCCTGCGTACTCCTGCTCACCGCCTTGCTGAAATACACGGACCTGGCCAGCCTGCGGGTCGGTATCCCCACCAAGGATGGATTCCTCAGCCTCACCGTGGACTACATCGCCGAGCAAACCGGCCTGACGCTCAAGCGCGCTGAACGCGCCCTGGCCGATCTGAAGACAGCCGGGCTGGTGACCATTGCTCAGGCCCGCAAACGGCGGCCGGATGGCTCCTGGAAGGGCCTGGCCGCCGTCAAGGCCATCTCCCGCCACCTGTTCGCCCTGTTCGGCCTGGGCAACAGGCTGCAACGGGAACGCGCCAAGGCCAGTCAACGCCTCAAGCTAAAGGCCCGGCAGTGGGCGCTGAAGGCCGAACAGGCCACCCACGCCGGGTTGGCCCAGTTGGCCTTGGCCTTGACGGCGTTGCCGGGAAAACTCGGCGGGACA
>Ga0209365_1000259_pt1 | contig 10089 bp, 8 predicted proteins | sample WorMetimpBELIZE2_FD_187389 | JGI IMG/M metagenome (GOLD analysis project Ga0209365, IMG submission 187389) | Marine gutless worms symbiont microbial communities from Max Planck institute for Marine Microbiology, Germany - Olavius imperfectus... | ecosystem: Host-associated > Annelida > Digestive...
ATCTAATACTACAAAAAAGTTAGCATATGTTAGATGTGTCTATGACAGTATAAACACTGCATTAAGATATCACTGGCGTCCCATACAATGTTGTTTACACTTTGATAGCTGTCTGTGTGAGGCCATTGAGCTAAACATATAACTACAGGGCCTACTGCATGTATACCTACACCCCTAATTTGCATATCACCATTCGTTTGCATTGGAAATTCCGTCGGCCGGTAGTGAAGGACAGGCTGCCGCCCAGTGGCGGAGCTGTAGCTGAAGGCGTGCCTCAGGCAAAGTGCTGATTGGTAGTCTAAAAATATCAAAGTTACAAATTCCCCGACGTCATTGTTTACAATGGGCGCAAATAGTTCGGAAGTAGGCCCGCTAGTTATAGAATGTTAGTTTAACTTTAGATGCAGGCTAATCAAACATTATGCTTGAAATTCGAAGAGATTTTCTGAAATTTCTTCGTCAAACTTAACACGCAGATAGCTGAGGTATAGTGCTACTTTACAGCGAAAACAGCGTGATTCTAACCTCAGCCGTTTAGGCAAAACACGCATAAAATTAAACATTAATATCCTAAACAACCGTAAATAGTTCACTAAATTTTTAGTGGTGTTTCAACAGCAGCAGTTCGAGGAAGACAGTGCGCGTTATAAATTTTTGTATTATTATACTAATTATACTAATAATTATTATTATTACTATTAACGTTCGGCTTTTGTTTGCTTTGCTAACGTTCTCGTTTTAATTCTGCTTGTTAAATACAAACAGAATGACTAGTCAGCATAGACAGTAATCAGGGTGAATGTGCTCACTTGGTCGACCCTGATGAAAGCAGCTGCTGCCTTCCGCTTTGTCGGGGTCGTAAACTTGACCAGCGCCCGTGTGGCAATCTCTTTGGCGCTGGTCCAGTTGTATTCACGTTCGATCTGCGTCGTCAGCTTCTCGACGCTGGTGCGTGCTCGAAGTGACGACGCGACGTGGTTGGCACGATGTGTAAGTAGTTCTTGTCGCCATCTGATAACCACAGTGTTATCAGCTAGTTTACACTGCTTCATAACGTTACAGCAGTACATGTAGACCTGTATGCCTATCTATCAAAAATTACTATAGTTATAGTCGAAATTAAAATAGACATTTTTCATAGCCCACGTTGTAACGAAGTAAACTATCATGACCTGCGATGCCTCACAGTTACACCATCAAGGCATTAAGTAAGTAAATTACATATTATGGGGTATTCAGTCCGGTTTTTTAATCGTACAAAAATATAAAAAAATTTGCCAACAAATGCGAGAGTTATAACCGTAAATAATGCAATTTTTTGCTAGTAAACACGATGTATAAATACGACGGCCATGGTGCATATTAGACGTGGAAAATACTGAAAATACAAAAAGTATAATATGAAATTTTAACTGTTTTTGATTTTGTTTCAATCGGACTTTGTATGATATGTTCCGGTAAGTGCTCAGAGCTTCTTGACGCTTCGGGCCACGCCTCAAAGTTTGATTTACAATTAATTTTGTTTATTGCTACCTGTATGGTGAATAAAGATGAATATAATATTTACCTATGAGTACATTATATTTACAATAGAAACTACAATATGTCATATATTATACACTTACGTTTTTATTTTTGTCGGTGTCTAATTTAGTATTTATTTGGTTGCTTCACGACGTCAACAGGGCTTAGCCTTAAACAGCACCCTTGTCAGCGTTTACACCATTAAATAGAGAATTTCAAGTGCGCAAAATATTCAATTCAAAATCTACCTATACTATACATTATACACTTTCTTCGAAAGGCTCTAGCTTGTTTTATATTTATTTTTATATATACAGAATAGGTTATGGTACACTACCTTGTAGACTTAAAAATAAAACAAAAAACGCTACCGATTTCAGCAGCAAGTCGCGTCTGATTATCATTAATACGTGAGTAATTGTTGTTTGTTGTTTTTCCTCCATTCTGGATTTTTGTTTCTGTCTATCTTGTTCAATTCAATTAAGATAAACAACAAATAAAACACATGTACATTGTACTTATTTAAATAAATATATTTCAGTAAATATTTAAGTAAATATACCAGTGTTCCAGTAAGCATTAGTTCAACCATGACACTATAAAAGAACTCTTATGTAACAGAATCAGTCAATGTATACAGAATCGTAATGGAAACAAGTTGTGTGGCGTTTGTGGAAACTTTTCAGTTGAGATCTACTACAGTTTATCATTTGCGAAGTTTGAATAGATGTTAGTTATAATGTATTACATGCCAAGAGGAATGAACAATGAAAACATATGACAAAGAATAAAAGAAAGAGGCTACAAGATCATGTTGACAATTCTACCTTGATGTGATCTTTTTGGGCGCCGTGTGCTTCCACAGATCATCGGCGTCAGCGAAGTCAGCGTTGATGACCGCCCGTACATCGTCCAGTAATGGCAGCTTGGCCATAATATGGATCGGATGTACGGCCCGCATGCGGTCAAACAACTTCTGAGTCAGTTCGCTGGCTGTCAACGCCGATACATCTGTGACGGTGCTGACCGTCGAGTTGGAGGCGGTGTCGATCTCCACCGAGGTGCTCGGTCCGCCAACGAGCTTGACGACGACCTCGCGGTTACGTGCGCTCTCCTCGATGGTGCCGAAGTTGTAGTGCTTCGACGACACCGCCTCGCTGTGGCGTAGGTACTTGCTGACACCTGTATAAACATTACAAGCACGCGTTTATGACACTGGCCAGCTAACAGGCAATACAAACTAAAGAACATTGTCCTTGTAGACTGCTGCCACTGCTTGATGTTCCCAGTACAAACAGTCTCAGATGATATTCAACTGACTTGTAAGAACATTCTGTACAAAAAATACAATAAATACTAAACAGCAAAATATCATTAGATAAATGTAACTTTGTTATTCATACAATCATTTACCTACAGTAGCTGCATGCATGCCATATCATGTTGACATTTATGTGTTTCAGACAATTTATTTAGCGGTTTACCATCACAAGTTGCTTAAACCGCACTTGACAATCTAAAATTTAAATTGAAAATAAAGTATGGCTAGAGATATCTTTTCAGAGGTGGTCTATTGTGTTTCAGTAATGTCTCTGGCAGACTGCTCATGCTAAGTAAATCAACTCATTAAAATGTAAAACTGACCGGCGCTAGCAGCCACGTCCAGGCCGGATGTGCCCTTCAGTGTCTCCAGAACGTGACGGGCGTTAGAGCTGTTGATGAACGGCAGCCCAAACTCCTTCTGGAGGCTGTCCAACTCCTTTGTGATGTTGGAGATGGGCTTGCCCGTCCCGTACCGCAAGAAGAACCGGTTGCCGCTGACGCCGGTCTCCCTGCGGAAGCTGTACACACACATATAGAAGCGTCTTCATGTGCCGTATAACTTGTTTGTGACGTCTAGTGTTATCTAAAATATAAATTTTTCTATTATTCGCAATCGCAACTAACTTCTGAAAATTATATTCCCTAAAATAAGCAGTTAAAGAAAAAGTTAAGTAAATCACGTCAGCATCATTTAATTGCAGTCGCAAACATTCAAGGTAACCATGTGTCACTACACCAGTTAAGCACTAGATTAACATAATGCTGTTCCAATAAATGAAATGTGTATTTGACGAAAACATAAAGATCATAGAGCACACGCCTAGGACTTCAATAGCAAAGCTAAGTTATCTTCGGCTGCCAGTATTTATTTACTATGATTAGTTCAATCACTAAACAGAAACAACGTATATCAATAGACACCAATGTGTGCATTCACTCCGTGTATAATGAAATAATCAACTAAACGTTACAAAGCTACTTAAAATAACAAAAATACTTAAACTAAGGTCACGATGCTGCATTTAACACAGACGTGATGTAACGTCCGTGAGTCTACATCATAAGAACTGACTGCATGTCACGTGACTACATTGAGTCACTTCATAAAAAGATCATCTTTTTCCATTAGACCAAACAAATAATCCTACTGGCAAATTTGCCGTTTAGATTTAAGTTTAGATTACGATTAAGAATAAGACCTAATTAATATTCATTACCTGAACGTCACTTTTGTTGACATCTGATATCGTATCGATATATGCAATTAGCCAGTTGCCTAATTTATTCATAGTTTTTCCGGCACACCCTCACGGCAGCAGGCAGGCAACGTTCTTTCAGCAAAGTGCCCATGATGCTTTGCGCTGCCCAAGCAGGGTGTGCCGGAAGTGCTCATGAATAAATTAGGCAAATGGCTAATTAATGACGACCTTGCGCACGTCAGTCATTAAAATATTTAATTACTATGGTAACCAACGTAAACGCTTATGTTTGGCCGTAATTTTTGTTTGTTCACGAAGCGTAACAAGATAATCCAATATATAACGTGGTTTCTGCTAATCAAAAGGATTATCATTTAGCGATTAAAAATAAAGGCCTCCATTTTTGCATTACAGAGTTTGGACGAAACAAAAATTTTCAGATTATCTTTGGTGAGACCAAACTTGTAGATTATCTTGTAAATATCCTTATTTTTCGGATAATCTATAAGATAAGACCAAACGCTTGTTGTCACTTCAAAAATTTATGTCAATAAGGACAAATTTTACAGTTCGGCCTAATCCAGAAAAATTATGTTTTTACGAAGAGACCAAGTGTACAGTAACTGACCGTTTGGAGTACAGCTGAAACAGCTTGTAGTGGGCAGGTTCCAGTGCCACTTGAGCTGGTCCCTGCGCACCGGTCTTGTGGTCGCTGACAAGCACGATCACCCGGCCGTCGGATGCTGTCTTGGCTCTGACAAACTCCTCGATGGTCATGTTCGTGGCGACAGACGGCCGCTGGAAGTGCCCGAACACGACGACGCTGATCAGGTACCGTATGAGTACATTGTACTCCGTGCGGTCCTTGCACATGAGTGCGACGCCGTTATATTTCTCAGCGACGTCGTGTACTGCCGCTAGGAGCTTCTCATCTTCCGTCTGTCGCCGCACGTCATCGATGGAGAATGGCAGGCCCTCCTGGATGTTACGTGTCGTCTGTTAACAAGCACAGTGCACATCAGCTGTTAGTCACATAAAGTTTTCTATGTCACTACTTAAGAACTTGTTCAAACGTCTGAATAAATATCGTTTAACAGTAAATTAGGCTGTGGTTTTTTTCATGTGCAATAAATTAAAATAAATGCTGCAATAAAATAAATGTTTGTTTTACTTTACTAACGCTATAACTTTTACTTCACTGCAGTATTTATTTTACGTAATATTCACTCATAATATTCAGCCCTAATTTTATTAAGTATATAATTTATTTATTTAATATGAATCTGAAGACTTCATATGGCATCAAATTTTATATGCAACTTTATTCAACATCAAATGATAGAGAAGAAAAAACAATCATAAAGAATAAACAATAAACATATAGACAGCGTTTAGTACAACAGTACATAAAACGTTGTTACACAACTTATATCTACGCACATAAGCGTCACTTCTTTTTTCAAAACAGTGCAAGGTAGGTCAACATTATATTGTCTAACTTATTCATTTTTAACAATTTCATTACTTAACGTATAGTATAAATAGTTTTTTATAGTATTTTAGGTCTAGAACTAAATATAAATGTCTATACTGAATTAACGCTGCTGTATGATCATAATTAAAATTACATCTCAAAGAATGTAAATCTTGTAAAATAAAATGCCATATAAACTTAAGAATCCCTTCGATGCTATATAAACGCCCTAGGTTATAATTTTCAGTGGAAACAGAGTATTATAATTCTAAGTTCGCTGAGCGCTTCTTGTTGCTGTTTATTTATTTTATTTACTAGTCATTTTAGCCGCAATTTTATCCATAGTGCATTTTAGATGGCTGAAAATAAATTGTGCATTTTAAAAGCTCATAATTCTCTCGTGTATGCTGCGTATAATTTGTGACACATAATGCTATTTTATAAAAAAACAAGCTCGAGCCACCGAAGGATTTAAACAGTTTCAGTAATGTGTTGGGTATATATATATAAATTTTTGTGTATTTAAACACGACTGTCATAGAGCATTTTTAGATGGCTTAAAATAAATTGTGCATTTTAAAAGCTCATAATTTTGTCATGTAAGCAGGGTATAATTTTTGCCACATAATGCCATTTTATAAAAAAACACCCTCTAGGCAACCGAAGGATGTAAGTTTATAATATATAGTATAAACAGTTTCAGTAATGTGTTGGGTATATATATAAATTTTTGTGTATATAAACACGACTTCCATAGTGCATTTTAGATGGCTTAAAATAAATTGTGCATTTTAAAAGCTCATAATTTTGTCATGTAAGCAGGGTATAATTTTTGCCACATAATGCCATTTTATAACAAAACAACCTCTAGGCAACCGAAGAATTTAAGTTTATAATGTATAGTACAAACATTTTCTGTAATGTTTTAGGTCTAATGACTGCCCCACTCTGCTTGGAGCCGCCCTCAATTTCCAAGTTCTTGTATTAATGTCGCCCTCAGCTGCCGCATCCCAGTGGCGGGAAACTTAGCGTCCCTAATCTCGACGCTGATTGGCTGACGCGAGGGCAACCACCACGCCAGCGACGATGGCAGGCCATCGGCGAAATGACTCACCATGCTGACAAACCGCGATTTGACTCCAAGAATAACAAATAGATTTCACATAGACTATGTCTACTAGTCTATTGTGTGGGAACTCATCGCGTAATTAACCAGTGAACTTGACATGACATACAGCCCAATGTGATCACGCCATAAATTGACACGATTTAGGTCTAAATAAACAGATAAACGACCTCTTAGTTTGCTACTCTAGTAAATGTCGTTGTACAGCAGTTCGTATCTAAAATGCTGATATAAAGCCAAACTGGACGTGGTCGTATGCTAACCTAGAAAAGACTTTGATAATAAACACTCGTAAACAATATACAAAATAGTCAGTACGCGTTACACCTTCATGTACAATGTCACTCACAATGACACGTTATTGTTTGTACTGTAAAGTTACTCTAATAAACGTACTCATTTACTTAGCATCGAACCTGCTAATATCACTTGTCTTAACTTTTAATTATCACGGAGATGTTGATTTGGTGATTTACATAGCCTAGAAAAACGTGCAATATTTTGAAGCATTTATTTCATGTTATTGCAAGTGCAATAAGATAAGTGATGTAATAAAACAAAGTTTATTTTATTGCACATAACACCACTGCCTTATTTACTCTCTCACTCTGTTTTTACACGGTGACTGTATTTTTTCGTCTATATCAGGTTGTGGTTTCATGTGCAGTAAAATAAAATTAAACGCTACAACAATGTAAATGCTTTGCTTATTTTAGTTTTATGCAACTGTTCGCAGACGTGAAAGAAATGAACTTGCAAAAAACTACATAGGCGCCGCATATACTACAGTAAACTTCGTTATCACGGACTCGCTTATAACTCGGTTATTACGAACCTATTTTCGGGCCCAAGACCTACAATAGGCCTCGGCTAATGTGTACACTTCACGCCGACTTCGCAGTTGAATTCGCTCAATCACGTGCGGGCAGGCGCGACACTTCGATGTCGTTTGCATGTCGCCCGGTGTCGAGGCGGGAGTGCTAATTGGTTCTAATTGCTGCTAATTCTGGCCACAGTCCCCTACTCAGGCGGTTCGCGAGAGCTGAGAGCAACGGCGACCAATCTGCGTCCCAACTATGCACAATCAAGAAAACAATCAACAGCTTCGATTAAAATGTTCCATTTGAACGACGGTATTCGTGGTGACATATCCGTTCGATACATTGGCATCGATGACACACCGTTTGATTTTTTAGAAAGATTACGAAATGAGTAACAAACGAGAGCAAAAAAAATATACAACATCAATGAAATCGAATCTGGAACGAAATAAACTGTTATCACTGAGTCGCAAACTGGACTACGCGCCCTGATTCTTTAGAGACGTTGGCGCTATACAAACCATTTACTTACTTACTTACTTTATACATCACAGAACCAGCAGTTACGTGTATATACACCAGTGTGAAAATGCCAGTCAGAAACTAATAAAGGAGAGTTGTTTTGTATATAAGACAATAAATTTCGCGTATATTACCAAGAGAAAAAAACGCTTGTGAATGTTTTATTGGCATCCTTCGTAATAAATGAATCGCGTCGGTTGAATACACCTTTCCGTCAATTTCAATAGCTTATAAAATATGCAGTAGTTCAGTAAACACAACGTATAATGCGGCAATGATATAGAAATAGATCTACATGTATATGTAGGCTATAACGTCAGATATTGTCGTCTGGCACGTATGGAAACTTTATATGGGATTTCGCTTCGGTCAATCGGTTAAAGGTTAAACCGTAGAGCGGTTCTCAATCTGTTAGTGGGTGGACATTAATTATAAGTTGGCATGACATTGATGAGCGCAGTCGGTACACGGCCACGGACTTCTCTGTAACAAGACCATGACATGTGTTCATTTGATACACCACCCTGAGTCGACGCAGACAACTGCTGCTGGTTTCAGTCTGTCAGCGTTATTTCCAGTAGATCACACACCGCAACATGGTCTCGGCGGAGAAGTTCGAACTTTGAAGTTTTCAACAATAATGCTGTTGTCGCCACTGCTTCTGTAGATGCTGCCAAAGTATCACTTAAACTAGCGACTGAATGTAACATCAAAAACTACTTTGTTGTGTACCATAACTGCTCACACATAAAAAATTAAAACAGTTATCAACGAATACTGTAAATATCATGTATAAATATGTTTTACAAAAACAACTGTCTTTGTACTCATTGTTATTACCCTAACGTACCATTTGCAAAAATTACTCAAACGCCTCAGATGGTCCGCGTGGCTTAGCGGTAGACGTCAGTCTCTGGCCAGCGTTATTTCGCCGTCCTCCACTCGTCCTGTAGCTGATGTGTGACCACTTAGGTAGGTGAACCGTCCGCTATAAGTCAACCAACCAGGCCAACTCAGCCCTTCATCCACTCGGGGTCGATAAAAGAGTAATGGGCTGCAATTAGATGTTCGCCACCACATTCAGTGGAGGCGCCACCTGGTAAGCGCTTACGAGGTAAAGGCAGGCATGGTGTTCTTTGCAGGTTAAAAGCTGTGTGATCCATGTCTGAGCGCTTTAGAGTGGATTGTACCATGCAAGGCTCTATACAAGTGCTCTGATTTACCTTTTTATTTACCTGTACTGACGAAGACAGCAGACTTGATCGGAGCCAATTAAGCCGTCGTTACGACTGATCGAAAATCGATTGACCCTACCTGTTGCCAAAACGCGTTGACCGATCTTAACGAAATTTGGCAGCATTAACGAAGATAAAACGTAGACTTGTTTTGCCAAATTTCATTGAAATATTCTGAAAGACACCAGAGATATGAAAGTCCGATTTCGGTAAAACGAAATCGTACGTCTTTATCGACCACTTGGCAGAGGCCTGAGGCTTCTTTATACAACTCAGTCGACCTCATCCAGGAAAACGTGCATTATGAAGGGCAACAAAAAGCCAAATGTGGTCGATATTAAAACAATTATATAATAGTGTAATTTCATTACCCGAACATAACATCTACAAAAATTACTCAAATGCCTCAGAAGCTGCGTAAAGTAAAGTAAACGTGGATTTATATAGCGCGTCTACGCGCTAACGCCTCTAACAAGCTCAGATATGGATCACACAATGTTACCTGCACACGACACCACATCTGCCTTTACTCCCCAGTCGCAGAGCATCACCGCCCTTTGGCCGCTACTCATTGCGCCTACTCACGGAGGGATGGCTAGGCTGAGTTGGCCTGGGTAGCTGGTTAGACTGAGATAAATTTCTTGCATTGGAAGTTGAACCACGATACGGTCACCCATCCCAGTACGAGCCGGGCCCGGCGTAGAGTAACTTCGTTGATCTGACCATCGCTACCAACTGCGCCAAACCGAACACAGCAGACTTGAACGGAGCCAATTAAGCCGTTCTTACGAATGATCGAAAATCGATTGACCCTATCTGTTGCCAAAACGCGTTGACCGATCTTAACGAAATTTGGCAGCATTAA
>Ga0209365_1000260_pt1 | contig 10083 bp, 8 predicted proteins | sample WorMetimpBELIZE2_FD_187389 | JGI IMG/M metagenome (GOLD analysis project Ga0209365, IMG submission 187389) | Marine gutless worms symbiont microbial communities from Max Planck institute for Marine Microbiology, Germany - Olavius imperfectus... | ecosystem: Host-associated > Annelida > Digestive...
GTGTGTGGTTAGACCAAGTGTGTCTATTGGTATGTTTGCATGATTGTGTCAAGGCCGATGATGTTCAGTCGTTATTACAAGCAGCAATGCCTGCAACTCAGATGCTCCCAGTGGCAACAAAGTCTGCACTGCTAATGTCACCAATGCTGCCGGTGTCACCACAATCTAGCGCCAGCTCGCCGACGTATGTACTATTGTCTTCGGTGCTGTCTTGCTTTATGTTCATATTTTGCAGTCCACCATCAGAAAAGAATTGTCAATGTTGCCCATTACAAAATCTGGATTTATCTTTCTGTATTGTTAGGATAATGTCAGTAGAATTTTATCTCCTAGTGAGTTTTATAATCATTGCAAAACGTCACTAGTAGCTTGTTGAATGAATAAAGCATTGGAAACGTGTTGCTATAGTATAGTAAGCTAGATCTTAAGGGAAAGAAACGAAGGTGACTGATTAGTAATGTAGTTAAATGTTGTTGAACGTATTAATGATAACATGATGTAATCACATTCCGTGGACATATGCATTGCTCGTATTCATACTCACGTGAAGATTCTTTCATTTTGTGGAAGTTTATGTGTATAAGAGTGTAACTGGCATTGATTATGTTATACACTGTGAGTCATAAAAAGACCAACGATATTATTCATTCATACATTGGCAAGTGTTGGCAGATTTTCAAAATTCTTTCATGTTTGCACTCGGCAAGAAGTTTGCAATAAAACTTATCATTTTACCACAACAGCTGTTAAAAAAAACTTACATCGAAATTCATTTATTTTGTTTACTCAATGTAATTCATATTATCTGATACGTATCACCATAACATGCTTCTGACTCAACAGCAACTGCCTGTCATGTGCGAGATCTGTTGTGAGTTCTTTATCTTCCAGCGAAACAACGTGTCAGCTCACTGAGCGTGCACAGCTTCCGTGTCATTGTCTCCCATTTCAGACTTCTGAAATGAGAGACACATTTATTTCAACAGGTCTGTGACTCCAACACCCAGATATGAACCCAGTGAACTACAAAAATTGCATTGAAATTCTGCAGAGGGTCTACCGCAGAAAAATTTGTAATATAAACAGACCGATGTTATAGTATGGCTAGCATGGCTTAGTGCAACACATCATCAATAACGCTACAGAGTAGACCAGTAGTGTAGACGTCTCTGAGTGTGTGTTTATGTAAAAGGACGACTTTACTTGTAATCAATTTGACTGCAGATTTTACAGAGGTGTAAATATTTATGTGTTAATTTGTTGAAAATTACAAGTAACTTGATGTCGTGTTAAATATATCAGAATATCACCATTTTTGATTTATTACATTTTTCATTGGGTTGGCTGCATGGCTCAGCAGTAGAACGTCGGTCTCTGGCTGGCAAACTTTCCCTGTCCTGCGCTCGACCTGTAGCTGACGGGTGACCACTTATGTGGGTAAACCGTCCGCTATAGGTCAAGCATACTAGGCTAACTCAGCCTGTCATCCCTTTGGGGTAGATAGATGAGTAGTAAGCTGTAATTAAATGTCTGTTACCTGGCCCCATCTGGTGAACGCTTACGAAGGTAAAGTGCAGGCCTGGCGGAAAGTAATGGCAGCCTACCACCTGCGGGCTGACTGCCTGTACACCGGGATCAGCTCCAGCCCCAACGCTCGGTAACGAGTCTGGGAGAACTTTAACTATTTTATATTTCACAAGGTAGTGAGGCTACACGATTAAGATGTGGCATGGAAAATGACAACGGTTATATTGCAAATTCCTTGCTAAATCCAAAGGTGAAAGAATTTTAAAATCGGCCAACATTTGACAAAGTTATGAACTAAAAATATCGTTGGTCTTATTTTGACTCACAATATATAGTGCAGTCTGTTTTGTTGCTGTTGTGCTGTGCTTGTATAGGCTAGAGCAAGACATTCAGGGTGCATTTGGCGGGGTACCTGTTGGCGGTCAGTTAGCAGATGGCTGTGAGAAGAGACTTGTCACAGAACACAGTAATGTTGTCTTGGGCCTCGAGAACCTCAGCATTGCCAAGTTCCTAGAAGACATCGGACTCAGCTGCCTCCAAGATATCTTTGATCAGGAGCAGATAACGATGGACATTTTAGTTGAGATGGGTCATGATGAACTGAAGGATATTGGCATCAGTGCATATGGGCACCGACATAAAATACTGAAGCGCATTGAACGAATAACAATGTTGTATGGTATGTTTGTTCATTTGCTGTTAGCACTGTGTGCATGTTGACTTTCTGTATTTGTTGCTGTGTTGTTACATTTTGATTTATTCCAACTTGTACTACAAAACAATAAATGCTCTGTCGTTAATAAGCAAATTATTCATGGATGATCACACTTCATTATTGTTGCAATTATTTGCAACCTCGTCATGTTTAACCGTTATATTGTGACTTGGTAATGTGTTTGTTTGCAATCTGGATATGTAACTCTGCTTGTGCAGTGTGTTTCGTGTTTATGACAGTTGAATGTCTTGAAACGTGATTTGATAGGTCCAAACAGCTTTGGTGCCATGGCAGCAGCTCAGAGCACAATGTTGATAGACCTGTGTCCTGACGACCCAGAATATGTCTCTGTTGAAGACCAGTTGCAGAATTCAATCCGAGAACACAAGGACAACTGTGGCGGCATTTTTGTACGATATAATATTGTTAAGGTTCGTTCACAGCAACTGTCATATTCTGCTATTACTGCCTCACACACATTAGCCCTTAGTAGTTTGCATTAGTTGAAAAATCTACTAACTGCTGTATAGTAGTAGTAGTAGCAGAACGTACTGATTAACGTGGCATAAGCTAGATACAGTAGCTTCTAGGACACAGTACACAAATTAGAGAAAGCAATTTGAACTAATGGAAAAGATTTGGTAAATAAAAATGTTTTAAGTTGTCTCTTGAAAGACAGCCGAGAAGTTGATGCAGTGACGTTGGTAGGAAGATTGTTCCATGCACACATAGACGTTTTGTACATTATACTGTAGTTATGTGCTGTGATAACAGATTCAGAAAATTCGAAATAAGAAGCTATTGGAGCGCTACCAGCACCAGCGTAAAGAGGTCGGTGAAGAAAACCATGGTCAGGAGAATGAGCGGTTATTGTTTCACGGCTCGCTGTTCATCAACTCTATTGTACACAAAGGATTTGACGAGAGGCATGCTTACATCGGCGGCATGTTTGGTGCTGGTAAGTTTACCGACATTTTGCAACGTTGTTAGTGGGCATACTGAGTGACATCAAATGGCGGGTTGATTTCACTGCATTGTCACTAGCTGCACTAGTTTCACGTTCACATAGACACGGAAGAAAATGTGTGTAGATTTGTGTGGGCAACTTTACAACAGTGTGAAGGATGAGTTTATACCAGGCGGCCCATAAAAAAATCCGGAACTTTGGTGCTGAACTAAAAACACTTAAGCTGATGTAAATCAAACTAAATGTATATTTTTAGTAAGCAAACATTCATTAATAAGTACTCAGAAATTCAGGTTGATATTTCATACTTTAACCAAGATACTAAGCAAAATAATGCTACATGTCAAAATGCAGTTATTAGCAGCATTAACACGAGTTTAACTGAAGCTGTACTGAATTGGTCCCCATCCTACTTTGCGAATGCTGCTAGATACCTTTTCCACTGCAAAATACACAGCCTTCTGTGTTGTTTGGTGATCGATCTCGTCCAATTTTTGTCTTATTGCTTTCTCAGCGGTTCAGATCTGGTGACTTTGTGTTCGTGTAAGACAGTGCATCATGCAGTGCACATCGAGCCAAGGCAACTCAGGATGATCTTCAAAACATTGTTTCTGATTTTGCAGTGGAAAAGACGTCTGGCAGCTCTGCAGCGGTCACAACACAGGATGAGGACCAATTTGGCACATTTTCATTGGAACCCTTGTTAAGGCTACTGATAACTTTGTATGTTTTTGCATTTTGACGTGCAACACTACTTTGCTTAATATCTCAGATAAAGTAAGAAATATCAACGTGGATTTCTGTGTACCTATCAACGAATGTTTGCTTACTGAAAATTAGTTTCATTTACTTCAGCTTAAGTGTTTTATAGTTCAGTGCCAAAGTTCCGGACATCTTTTATATGAATAATAAGAATAATAAAAATAATAATAATGCAAGTTTATAAAGCGCCAGTGTCTAAAATAGAATCTGAGGCGCTGGTGCGGGCGGCTAGTAGAAGGATGGGTGAAAGGAAGGCTGGAAATAGTAAGTTTTGAGAGAACGTTTAAAGGAAGGTAAAGTATGAGAAGCCCTGACAGGATAAGGTAACAAGTTCCAAACAGGAGCATCAAAGGCACGGGAACCAAAATTACTTTTAGTTACGGCCACCTGGTATTATATTTTGAGTTTATAGTCCTGATAGGTTTACAAATAGTGTATGTGGCTTGTTTGTACAGGTATTTATTTTGCGGAAAATTCGTCAAAGAGCAATCAATATGTGTATGGTATTGGAGGTGGGACTGGTTGTCCTGTCCATAAGGACAAATCATGTTACATATGTCATAGGTAGGTTATGTACTGCCTTAGAGAATTTTGCATAACAGATGAATATTAATAAGGTAGTTATGCATATGTAGTGTGTGATTTAAAACTGAACTCATTACATATTCAAATAACATCAACAAATTCTATCGAGCATCGGTAATTTACCACAAAGAATCAGTATGATCTTACAGTAAATGGACTTACTTTTTTTGTAAAAATATGCAAAAAATAGAAGAGATTATAAACATGAGAAAGCACAGTATTTGTTGGTGCATTGTTAAGTATTGGTGTGAATTGGAGACTATTAGATCATGCTTCAATTCAGACTTTTTTTTATTGACTTCATAATGCTGAGTGTCGGTAATATCTCTTACACTATATCAAATGTTTGCAATTTTAACAAATTTGTATTTCCGAATTCCCAAGGTAGCGCAGCAACGCTATCAAGGTGTGGTGGAAAGTATTACCTGTGTTGGAAATTCCATTCGTGTTCCAGCAATGAAAAAGTGTGAAAATCTGCTAAGATTTGACAAAGTTACAGCTGATTACAAAGCGGTTCAATTTTTTCCGGACATGGTGTATATCAAATGTTTGTAGATGAGTCTTCGCTTTGCCAAATTGTTGATATTGGTGCATATTTTTTGGTTTTTTAAAAATGTAACTTCTCAGTGTATACAAAAGGTAAAATGCCTAGAACTCTTTTAGTGCTGCTAACATGAGTAATGACCAGGAGAGCTTTACAATGTTGAAAGTGGCTTTTCTTCCCCTTATATATGTAGATTTTACTATTGCTATTTGTAGTACGGCAAATTTTTATGTATTTTATTTCTTTAATACGGCTACATATAAAAACGGTACAATATTAAAATTACGCAATAACAATACAACTCAGTTTTTTTCCAAGCAACACGAGAAAAGTCAATAGCTTTTAGCGATGATTTAAACTGCAGTATATTCTCAGCTAATACAACAGAAGAGGGAAGATGGTTCCAGAGAGAAATAACGTGTACACTGTACGAGTTATTTCATAGTTTCTCTGTACAACATACAGGGAATCTATGAGCGTGCACACCGACACAAGAGTCTGGATAGAATAGTTTTAACAAGTGACCACGAGTGTTTTGCTGTGAATTTAACTTGTACTACTGCATTGTAACATTTTACAGGCAAATGCTTCTGTGTCGAGTTACCCTTGGCAAGTCGTTCTTACAGTTCAGTGCTATGAAGATGGCCCATGCACCTCCAGGTCATCACTCGGTGATTGGCCGACCCAGTACTGGTGGCCTGACATATGCCGAATATGTCGTTTATCGTGGAGAGCAGGTATTAGTCATACTGTTTTATGGCAATTGGTTCTGCTTGTCTGGGGTGGTTTGACTTAAGTGCAATGGCTACAGTTTGGCAAAGTCCTTACCCACCCCAACATAGGTTGACCCCCGATCGAGGGGAACCCCTTCGAATTTCGTTTTCAGACGTACCAGTTGAGACCCTTAGCTGCTTTGCAGTGAAAACCGCGTGATCCTAGTTGCAGTTGTTTTGTCACAATACACTCGCATTACACACAACATACCACAGCATAATCCGAAATTGTGCTTGAAATTCGAAGGGATTCCCTTGGAATGTGGTGTGGTGATACTTTATAGTGAAAACAGCGTAATTCTATCCTCAGCCATCTTGTCACAATACGCATTACACTGACGACAGCAGTAAATTGACATTCAAGTCATCCACTTTTGTTACAATTGAAAGCCCATATACTTCCTAGTAGTGATTAATTGTCACATATGCTCTATCTAGAGCCCAAAGCCGCCATGGAATGTGCTAAGCCACGAGCTGCCACAAAATTAGTAAGCCAAGCAGACCTTTAAGCCGGCGCAACTTCCGGAATTATCAGTATAATGGACAATACATTGTGTTACTACTTAATGCCAATTTTAAGTCGACTCATAATTGGATTTTGTATGGAAAATAACGATAAATATGTGGTGTGCTAACTGCTGACTTCCACTGCTGACCATGTAACAGACTGTCGAAAGTGATTCAGTAATCCAAAATTTGTGGATTATATCATGGACGTGATGCCTTAATTTTAACATGTAATCAGCCCACGTCCGGTGCAGTGACCGATAATTTTAAACTTATTTTTCTATTGCTAATTCACGAACAGCGTCAGTACTGTTTTTGGTGTTGCATTTGACGTATGAAATAGATTGACGTGACTGTGCTAATTTGCTGCGGTTAATTTTCTTGTTTGTACTCTTAAGCCATGGCTGGCTGCCATCGGTAGTCCAAAGCCACGGCTTAAGACGGCTAGCCAGCCATAAGGATTGTAAGCCAGCCGTCTGAGACTCTAAGCTACGGCTTTTGGGTCTAGCTCTATCTTGCACTGTTTCAGAGATGTAGTAGCATCGCAAAGTCATAAACCACCCCACCCCAGTTTGAGCCCCCAATCAAGGGGGCCCCCTTCGAATTTGCTTTTCAAACTTACCATGCTAACAGTTGAGACCTTTAGCTGCTTTGCAGTGAAAACTGTGTGATCCTGTTTGCAGTTTTGTCACAATACACTTGCATCACAGACGACAGGCAGACATCCTATCACAAAAGCGGAATACCGTTGTGTGCATTTCACAGAATTTAAGAGTATAGTATCATTTCAGGCTGAAATCTCTGAGAAATCTATGCATGTTGCAGTGCTCTTGTTGCGAGTTTGTGATCATTGATTAATGACTGTTACACTGTTACAGGCATATCCAGAATTTCTGATAACATATCAAATCGTCAAGCCAGAATCTAGCAGTATTGAACAGCAGACATCTTGATCACGTTCAAGTGTACTCATGTGCTCGATTTACGACTATTTTCTACATGAAATACATAGTGTGATTTGTTGTGTTGATTTATGTTTGTTTTCATTTTACTCTGATGTGACAAAATCTGTAACTACGAACGTTGATGAATAATTTCATTTATTTAGTAAAGTAAAAATACACTGATATGAGAAATCACGTGCCATATGTGATCACACAGTGTTACCTGCCACCTGGCAGCGGTGACTTTCCAGCCTTTACCCAGCCGAAGCTGGTACTCGATTTAGCGACCCCGGAGGGATGCAAGGCTGAGTTGACCTAGGTGGTAGTTACATCCCAAGATAGGTTACCTGCCAAAGACGGTCACCTATCTCAGAAATAACCAAGCAGTGTTATGACCGGGACTCAACCAGCGATGCAAAAGTCGCAAATATGTCCTAACCACTACACCACCGAGCCACCTATGTATGCTAAATAGCAGAGATATTGCTGTAAGTGACTTGTAATCTTAGCAAACTGCGTTTCATTAATGCTATGTAAAATACTGAAGGTGTCATAATCAACGCAGTGATGGTGTGTAGACTAAGACTTGTTCTGTTGATCTAGGTCTTCATTTCAGTCTGATGTGACGAAGTCTGTATTTAGGATCATTTCATTTATTCAGTATACTACACAGCAGAGGTACTGCTGTAGGAGATTTGTGTTGATAAACTGTGCCATTAATGCATGCATTCACAGTATTTAATGTACTGGTTGTGAGAAGTTATGTGATTAAAGTGACATTAGCAGTGCCTGTGTATTCTATTGAGTGAAACAGATATCAGTTGTAGATAGAAATTTTATATAATTATTATCATTAACGCATAACTTTTCTGTAGATACAAATATGTGTTTAATGGTAAGCCAGATCAATGCAGCAGGTGGCAACATAGTCCCCAAGCCACGGTAACAAATATTTGCACCATTTATGTATAGGTTACAACACTGTCTGGAGTGAGTTATGCGAGTGTAACGAGCAAGCTCACTCCAAACAGTGTTGTAAACTACTTATTTCATAACCAGTGAACGTAGGTGATTTGTTCATTGAAGCATGCCTTGCTAAGCCTATTTGTGCAAGCTATGCACACTGACTCCATACAAGCTGTCAAGCTCACTCCACAATGCTGGAGATAGGAGTGTTAAGGTAGGTCATTAATGTTTAAAAGTCTGAACGCTCCGTATTCGCATGACACACTTTAAACCCCACAGTCATGAACAACAGCTGTCTTCTAGCAATACGTAGTACTGGTAACTACAGAAAATCTGCATTTACAGATCGTACACTAATTACAAACGATATGTGCAAATACAATTGATCCACTGATGCAAAACCTGCAGTATCACCATGTAGAGACAATGAACAGCTGATCAATTCACTCGCATACCAATATATTAATATTCCAAATATATCACAGAATAACAATAACGTTATACTGAAAAGATTAATACGTGCGTTGATAACTAAAAAGTATCTTAACTGCACTTTGCTAACAGAATTCAAGGTAAACTCAACTTTGAACAAAATTCACAATATTTCAGAATGTGATTTTACTCACCAAAACCAAAAACACAGAAAAGACACGTAAAAAATCTAAAAATGTGTAATAAAACTCGTTATACAATATCTGAAATATACAGCATGTGAACAGAAAAATGTCATCAAATCTACATTAAAAGACACAACTGTACTTGATGGATATCTGACAGCAGAGTTGGCAAACTTGGTATAGATTTGGACTAGACAGTTGCATATCTCAGCAATCCACCACGCATTGATTTGACCCAGCTCAGCCGCTTACCATGCAATGAAAAGTGTGACCAGAACCACAGCTGGACGGCAGCACACACTAGTGGTACACATACAAGCAGATGAAATACTCCCAGCTGGTACTCGGTTTTCGCATCGCTTGTCAAATCGACAATGTTCAGTTTAATGGAGCCAGTTTCTTCCCCAGCAGCAAATACATCATGTCCTGTAAACAGCAATAGACTTACAGTGTAATTAACATTATATGGCCATCACACTAGTGACCAAAGGACATTTGACCATAGAGATCATATAGGCACAGCATCAGACAATCATTCATCCGAGGTCTTCACCCCATGATCACACACATATATTTCCCATACCCTTACTGCCAGGCACTGACTTGGTGTCATGTAGGGTATGGGCGGGATGGTGAGTGTGTTTTGTCTAGAGATGAGATATGTGATATAATTCATTATTTGTCAGCTGAACAGTTGGTACCTTTAGTTTCTAGCTTTTCGTGTGTGATATGTGGTTAGTTTTCTCTGTGTCAGGTGGTGTTTGTACTGTTTTTTTTAAAGATCTGTATTACTTTTTAATCATTTCTTTTTTATATCGTTGTGAATGTGTATGTAACATGTCCAGGTTTGTACTTGTGTACGATTCAATAATAAATACATATTGGTTAAAGAATGAACAGATAAGCACTGAACCCAACATCATGGCAGATAAGTGAGCATGGGGAGTATACAGTAATATAGTTATATTACTGTATACTCCCCATGCTCACTTATCTGTCAGTTTTGCAGCAACAGTCTAAATGAAAAGCAGGATGATGTTCTTTACAGGACAACCACGTAGCAGATTGGGCCGGCACTAACAACCTAAAACTCAACAAATCAAAGTCAGTGGAGATTATCCTCAGAGACAGAAAACGCAAACAGCAGATCCCTGACCCACCTAAATTACCTGACAT
>Ga0209365_1000261_pt1 | contig 10071 bp, 10 predicted proteins | sample WorMetimpBELIZE2_FD_187389 | JGI IMG/M metagenome (GOLD analysis project Ga0209365, IMG submission 187389) | Marine gutless worms symbiont microbial communities from Max Planck institute for Marine Microbiology, Germany - Olavius imperfectus... | ecosystem: Host-associated > Annelida > Digestive...
GGCGTAGGCCGTGCGCCACTGGACGTCGATCAGCTTGGACAGACGCAAGGCCGTAATTCCACCCTTGTCGGTGCCAACCCAGTACAGAGCCCACAACCATTTTGTCAGTGGCACCCGGCTGCCGTGACAGAGGGTCCCGACGGTGATAGAGGTTTGATGGTAACAGCGAGCACATTCATCATGCCGACGCGTGCGGCAATACCAACCGTGGTCGTGCCCATGACGTTCTTTTTGGCCGGCCATCTCGACCCCATCAATAATAATATCATTATATTGATCAACAAGTTGAGAGAGGTCTTCCGGGTTTCCAGGGTGACTTCAGGGAGTTGGCCCAAATTGGTGAGTGCGCGCTCCAAGACGCGCAAAAAGGGCTCGACATAATCGTGGGCCTGCCTAGCGCTCAGACCAAAATGAAAGCCAAGTATATCGAAAGTCTGATAGGTTTTGAGATAGAAGAGAACAAAAATTTAAGCGTTCTTCGTGACTCGAAAAAACGCCCGGTTTCCCGCCCTTCGGAAGCCATTTAATTTCCTTGTTCTGATATCTCTCTTCTTGAATTTTCTGGTAAGCCGCCGAGAAATGCGATACGAGCCCATCAAATTTCCCTCGGCTCATACCAATGATAGATTTTATGGTCCGATCAGTCGTGAGGTGTTTGAAGTTTTCATAAATCATGACTTAAATACCCTCTATTGAATCATAAACCTGAATAGCTATTGTACTCGAATAGTATTCGGGCGGTACAATTCTAATGGCTCGGGTTTTCCTATCCCCCAAAAAGGCGTCCTCAGAATATCCAGGATCAATTTGTTGATCCGTTTCAATGTCCTCTTATCCTGACCTTGCCAATACACATAATCCAACCAGGCCGCCTCCGTCCATGCTAGGTTTCTATCCATCCACTAATCCTCGCTCCTGAACCCGGCCTTCCCAATGCTGCTCGATGGACTTGCTCAGATGCTCCGCATTTGCCGAGGATTCGAGCAAATACAGGGTCTCCATGAGGCTATTGTAGTAATCCAGCGATATCAGGACGGCATCCCCCTGTCCCTGCGTCTGATGATCGTATAGTCGGTATCCTCGATGACTTGATCCATGACGGCCTCGAATCCACTCCGGGCCTCGGTAAATGATACTGTGTGCATTTTGCCACCTCGTTTGTACAGCTCGTAGGATGTGGTGAGCGGAGCGAACCGCATCGAATATGAAGCTGCGGAGCCGGGGTTAAAAACCACGAATGGACACGAATATCCTCCCTGGCCCCACGCCCCGGGGGCCGTGAGCATGGGAATGGTTAAAAACTTGTGACAATTTCGCCCGTTTGCCCAAGCACTACCAGAAATCGCCAAGTGGAAGCCCGCGATTAACGACCATACCGTCATCCCGGCAGGGATTGCCGGAATCTCGGTCTGCACAGCGGATCCTACCCTCCGGCTCCCACGCGGCGCGTGGGAGCCGGAAAATCGATGCGGTTCGCTTCGCTCAACCACATCCTACGGGGGATATCTGGTTACCAATAGCGGTTTTCACTGGGTACGCCGCCATCCCTAGCGGGTTTTGCCCGATCGACAAAAGACCTTGGCGGTTTGGGTTGCGGGTTGTTGGCTGGCAACTGGCAGCCGGTGGCCTTGGGCGTCCTAGCCGACTTCCACTAGGCTGGGGGTGTAGTCTGCCGGCGGTTGGAAGCCGAGGAGCCGGATGCAGGTGGCCGCTAGGTTGGCGATGCCGGGGTCCGTGACCGACGCGAGGCGGGCGCGGGAGGCGTCGGTGGGGTCGTAGACGATGGCGGGCACCGGGTTGAGGGAGTGGGCCGTCTTGGGCAGGAATTTACCCTCAGCGTCCCGTTTGAGCTGGTCGGTTTTTTTGTCCACCTCGTACATGTCGTCGGAGTTGCCGTGGTCCGCCGAGAAAACCGCGATGCCTTTGGCCTTTTGGACCGCCTCCATGATGCGGCCGAGGCCCTGGTCCACGGCCTCGATGGCGATCTTGACGGCATCGGTCACCCCCGTGTGGCCGACCATGTCGCCGTTGGGGTAGTTCAGGCGGATGAAGCGGTATTCGGCTCGTTCGATGACCTCGACCACGGCGTCGGTGATCTCGGTGGCCTTCATCTTGGGCGCCTCCTCGAAGGGGCAGATGTCCGAGGGGATTTCCCGCCAGGTTTCGGTGGCGAATTTGCCCGAGTTGTTTCCGTTGAAGAAGTAGGTGACGTGGCCGTATTTCTGGGTCTCGGAGATGGCGAATTGCCGGACTCCCGCGTTGGAGAGGTATTGGCTCATGGTGCGGTCGATGGCCGGTGGGGATACTAGGTATTTTTCCGGTACGCACAGGTCGCCATCGTATTGCATCATGCCGGCGTAGAGCACGTCGAGTTTGGGGCCGCGGTCGAACTCGCTCAGCTCCTCGGCCTCGAAGGCCCTGGTGATTTCCAGGGAGCGGTCGCCGCGGAAGTTGAAGAAGACGACACTGTCGCCCGCTACGATGGGGCCGACCGGGGCGCCGTCGCGTTCGATGACGAAGGCCGGCAGGTCTTGATCGAGAATGCCCGACTGTTCTTTGCGGAAGGTTTCCACCGCCTCGGTCATGGTCGCGAACAGTCGGCCCTGGCCCTTGACGTGGGTGTTCCAGCCGCGCTCGACCATGCTCCAGTTGGCGTTGTAGCGGTCCATGGTGATGTGCATACGCCCGCCACCGGATGCCACGCAGTAGTCCACGGTACCGTCCGCGTTGATGCCTTCCAGAAACCTGTCGAAGCGTTCCACGTACTCGAGTACGGAGGTTGGGGGCACGTCGCGGCCGTCGATCAGGGGGTGAATGCGGGCCTTTGTGACTCCCTCTGATTTGGCCCGGGTCAATAGGGCCTCCAGGTGGTTGAGGTTGGAGTGCACGTTGCCGTCCGAGAACAGGCCGATGAAGTGCAGCGCCGATTGTTTGTCCTTGACGTTGGTCACCAGCTCCTTCCAGACTGGACCCTCGAACAGGGAGCCGGAGGCGATGGCCTGGTCGACCAGCGCCGCGCCTTGCGAGAACACCCGGCCGCAGCCAATGGCGTTGTGACCGACCTCGGAGTTTCCCATGTCGCTGTCGTCCGGCAGGCCGACCGCCCGGCCGTGGGCCTTGATCTCGGTGTAGACGGCATTGGCGCGCAACCAGTCCAGATTGGGGGTGTAGGCGATCTTGACGAAGTCGCTTTCCGGGTACTTGCCGATCCCGACCCCATCCATGATGACCAGCACCAGCGGCCCTTCCGGTCCGCCGAAGGCGGTGTTTTTTTTCAGCTCTTCCATCTCGGTGTTCCTCACTTGCGGGCTTTGAGAATAGGGTTGGATGAGAAATGGTCGCGAATCGGCCGGGTACAATCAGCCATCGATTCCGCTCCGGTCGGCGGTCGGCTCTTCAACCGTGCTGCTTCTCGCGGATCTCGTCGAGGGTTTTGCAGTCGATGCAGAGGGTCGCGGTCGGACGGGCCTCCAGACGACGCACCCCGATCTCCACTCCGCAGCCTTCGCAGAACCCGTATTCGTGATTGTCCAGGCGGGTAATGGCCTCGTCGATCTTCTTGATTAGCTTACGCTCCCGGTCGCGGGTCCGCAGCTCGAGACTGAATTCCGACTCCTGGGTCGCCCGATCATTGGGGTCGGGGAAATTGGTTGCCTCGTCCTGCATGTGATGTACGGTACGGTCGACCTCTTCCATCAAGTTCTTCTTCCAGGCCAGGAGGAGGCTTCTGAAATGCTCCTCCTGATCCGGGTTCATGTACTCTTCGTCCGCCGTAGCTTCGTATGGCTTTATGCCGAAGGCCCTAGCGCCCTGGTTGTCTGATTCGACCATGCAAGCTCTCCTGAACGGTTTGCCGATGGTTACGGTGATCCGGCGAGCACCGCGAACCGCGTGGTACTCCGGTCACATGGACCGCCAACCTTAAACCTGCGTTAAATACCAAATCGAACCCCGCGGGGCAACTCAATAATGGGGTATCGGGGGAAAGCGGTCTCCCTGCGGGCGGGGCTGGACATCGCCGGGGGGTTGGTGGGACGGGCCGGCTCGGACCTGGATAGGGCGGTGCCTGACGTGTCCTGAGGATGAGGCCCCTGTGCCTGCCAGGTAGGCCGGCGGGTAGGAGGCCGGGGCCGGGCCTCGGTGGGAACCGGGGGCTTCAGAAGACGAAACGCTCTGGTTTCGGGGTCTTCTCCAGCGCGGGCACGCAGGTCTCCAATAATGACCGGCGGCGAAAATCCCGGTCGGCGATGCGGGTCACGAGCTGAGCCTCCATGATCGGTTCCTCACCGACAATGGCGAACAGGCGCCCGCCGGGGGCCAATTGCGTCTCCAGTGTTTCCAGCGCCGTGGCGTCCGGTAGGGAGCCCGTCACGGCAATCACGTCGAAGGGGTGCCCCTCCACCGATTCCGCGAGACCATTCCCGACCCGTACCTTCAGCCGCCGCGGCTTCAGCGCCTGTAAGCCCGTTCGCGTCTGTTCCGCCAGCTCCGCGTGGAGCTCCATGCCCACCACATGGCCGCCGAGCCGACACAGGCAAGCCGTGATATAGCCAGTTCCGGTGCCGAGCTGCAGGATCTTGTCGTGCGGCTGGATGGCAAGGGCCTGCAACATATGAGCCACCACCTTGGGTGCCAGCATGATCTGCCCCTCGCTGATGGGAATCTCCAGATCCGCATAGGCCAGATTACGATAAGCCGCCGGAACGAACCGCTCCCGGGGGATCTCCGCCATAACCGACAGGACCTCGTTGTCCGTGACATTCCAGGGTCGGATCTGCTGTTGGATCATATTGAAGCGGGCTTTGTCGATACTGATATCCATGACCGGGGGCCGTTGCGTCGGTGGTTGAATCGGTGGGGGAATTAAGACTACGGAATAAGACTACGGAATATGTGATCGCTCGGCAAGCCGCTACGAGCGGGGAGGACCATGAGTCGTTGAAATCCAACGGGTTCTGCCTATGATTGACCCCGACGTTGCAACCGGGACCGCCCATCAGGAGGATGTCGCAAAAGCCCATCCCTTGTGGGTTTTATGCGCCGGTGTACGAGGGATTGGAGAGAAACAGCTATGGAATCCGGAGTACGCCCTATCCTGTTTCTGAGCCGGGACGCCGGGCTGCCGGATGCGGTAGCGAAACAGCTCGCGGCCGCGGGCGTCCGGGTGCTCGGATTTTCCGATGTCGAGGCCCGGCTGGCCGGGCTGGGTTCGGCGTCGGAAGGCATTCTGGTCCTGGATACTGCGGCCCTCCCCGAGAGCCGGGACATCGCCTGGCTGATGAGCCGGATCGAGCCGCTCCACAGCCGTCGCCCTGGTCTGGTCTGCATCGCCCATTCCAGCGCCATCGAGATGCGGTTGCAGGCCCTGTGGGCGGATGCGGAGGCCTTCTTCGTCAGCCCCGTGGCCCCGGACGCGCTGGCCGCCCGGCTGCTCGCGCTCGCCAGCGGCGCGGACGATTACCGGGTGCTGGTGGTCGACGATAGCCGGTGGCGGCCAACTTCGCAGCCCGGGTCCTGGCAGATGCGGGCATGCAACCCCGCGTCGTCGGCGATCCCCACCGGGTGTTGGCGATCCTAGAGGACTTCCGACCGGACCTGGTGCTCATGGACCTGCACATGCCCGGCGTGGACGGCATGGAGCTCACGGCCCTAGATTCGCGCGCACGAAGAGGCCGGCGACACCCCGGTCATGTTCCTCTCTTCGGAGCTGGATACGGGCAGGCAGATGGAGACCCTGCGGGTGGGCGGCAACTACTTCCTCGCCAAACCCGTCCGCCCGGAGCGGTTGGTCGAGGTCGTCCGCCGGGGCATCCGACGGTTTCGCGGTCGGCCCTTGGCCGCCCGCGCCGCAAAGGCCCCTCCCCAGGCCGGCGCGGACGGGCAAGCGGGCAGCCGGGTCGAGGACCGGCAACCACTGGTGGCCGATGGCTCGGGTTCCAAGCGCGCCGAGCTGCTGACCGCGCGGGTCGAAGCGATCCTGCGCTCCGGGGGATTCCGGCTGGTGTACCAACCCATCATGGGCCTGCAGGGAGAGAACACCGAGTTTTACGCGGCGAGTCCGCGGCTCGAAATGCCGGACGGCGAGGCGCTTGCAACGGCCGATCTCCTGCCCGCCGCCCGGCATAAGGATCTGCTGCCGGCCATCGACCGCCGACTCATGGAGCAGGCCATGGACCGGCGCGCGCGGGAACGCGCCGACCATCCGCGGCTGCGGCTCCTCCTGCCCCAGACCATGGAGACCCTGCGCGCGGAGGACTAGCTACCTTGGCTGCGGGACCGGATCGTCGCCCGGGACCTCATCCGAATGCCGCCGATTCTGCAATTCCGGCTCGACGACCTCGCCGCCAATCGGGAGCTGGCCGATACCCGCTTCCGGGTACTACGACGCCTGGCGATCAAGACCGGCCTGCATGGGCCCGTAGCAGACCCGCGAATACCGGACCTGATCGGTGACCTAGGCATCGCGCTGGTGCGCCTCCCGCTGGCGGCCGTCGCCGGGTCGGACCCGGCGCATATCTGACCGAGCTGGTCACTCGCATCCACAAGGCGGGGGCCAAGGTCATCCAAGGGCGGAATCCGACTAATGTGAGGCAACTTCGACGGCAATCTGCCGTTGCCAAGCGATGTCGTGGCCTGGAAACAGCTGCAAGATGCCCAGGGTCGGCTCTTTTATGCCATCAGGGCGAACCTGGCCCGGCATGGGATGCATGGGGTGCTGCGTTCCGGGCGACGGCTCGGCGTGGAGACGGAGACGATCACCCTGTTCCCGACCAGACCGAGTATTCCGAGCCAGGTCGCAGGCCGGTTTGCCAGATTGGATGATGTCCGGGATGTTATCGAGACCTGCGCCCCTGTCGATGAAACCTATTACCGCCCTTTGATTGCGGCTCTCCAGCGAGTAATCACCATCAAGCCGAAAAGAAAAGGGTCCATGTGACCAAACATGATTCAAAGGGCGGCCTGCTGAAGGAGATCGAGCAGGGGATTGCGAATCTGGACCAGTGGCAGAAAAAGGCGGCCGTCGAAACACCGGATGGGCCGCAACGGGTCCGTGGCCTGGCGGGCTCCGGGAAGACCGTCGTGCTGACCCTCAAGGCCGCCTATCTGCATTCCCGCCATCCCGACTGGGATATTGCCATCACCTTCTACACCCATGCGCTTTACCAGCAGCTCAAAGACCTGATTCGTCGTTTCTCATTCGAGCACACGAATGACGAGCCCAATTGGGAGCGATTACGGTTCCTCCATGCTTGGGGTGGACAAAAACAGGATGATGTCTACACGGAGCTTGCCGACCACGCGAACGTCATACCCCGGGATTTTCTCTATGAAAAGTCGCGCTATGGTATGGACGATGCCTTTAAAGGTATCTGCCATGAGCTCGTGGAACAGACGAACCTGACGTCCGGGCCGCCCATCTATGACGCCGTTCTCATCGACGAGGCACAGGATTTGCCGCCGGGGTTCTTCCGGCTCGTCTATCGCTTCACGAAGGAGCCCAAGCGCATTATTTGGGCCTATGACGAGCTGCAAACCCTATCCGAATCGGTCACGACACGGCGGAGCTGTTCGGCAAGGACAAGGCGGGTAAGCCACTGGTCGAGCTCGACAACCCGCCTGGGAGACCCCGTAAAGACATCATACATCCCGATGTGTTGTCGCAATAGCCCCTGGGCCCTGAGCCTTGCCCACGCGCTCGGGTTCTGGATCTATCGTCAGCCCGGTCTGGTACAGCATTTCGACGATCCGTTATTGTGGGAGGAGGTGGGCTATCAGGTACTCGGTGGCACACTCGAACCCGGAGTCAAGGTCTCCATCAAACGCAAGCCCACGTCCTATCCCTCTTACTTTACGAAGTTCCTAAAACCGACTGACGCAACTGTCTCGGTCTCCTTTCCCAGCGAGCTGGAACAGGCCGAATGGATCGCGGAGGCCATCCGGGAAAATCTTGACCAGGACGAGCTGGAAGCGGACGATATTCTGATCGTCCTTCCGGCCCCACTGACCGCCCGCAACGATGCGGCGGTGATTCGGGACGCACATTGCACGGCGCGGCATCGAAATCGCATCTAGTGGGGATCCTGACCAGTTAGGACGAGAGTCTTCAGGCCAGGATCGGTCGCCCTCGCACACAGCCACCGCGCCAAAGGCAACGAGGCCCCATGGTCTATCTGGCCAATGCCCAGAAATGCATCGTCGGGTACGAATTGACCAAAATGCGCAATACCCTGTTCATGGCGATTACCCGCAGTCGTGCCTGGGTACGCATCTGCATCCATCGCGACAGGACGCCGGATGATAAGGCCAAGATCAAGAAGGTGGAAAAGCAGCTTGAGTCGGTTTTCACGGAGATGCGCTCCGGGGATGTGCCGCTGGATGCTTTAATACCGGAATTGCAGCAAAAACTGAGGCAATTATTGGCCCAGGTCGAAAAAGCGGCGTGACACCGCGTCAGTGGCGTAATCGAGTTGCCAACTTTCTGAGCAGGCTATCGGCAGAGGATTTGGCCGTCCGTACCCGACCGGTTGTGCTATCGGAGACCGGCAGAAGGTTGGATCCGTGTTACCTGGCCGACCCCGACCACTGGGACAGAAGACAGTCCATTCCTAGCGGATTTCTATTCGGTGCAAGACCTATCTCGATTGGCTTCGGACGGAAGCCTTTTCCGCGGTGCTGTTCGATGGCTCACTGTTGCAGCTGACCTTCGATCTCCGGGGTTCCGGTCTGGTCGGTCATCGGATCGGATATATCCCCTGTCTGTTTCTCCTCGACGAGGAAGGCCGGGCGCTCCTGCGCTCCGAGCCCATCCTGGATGTGATCGAGCTGTTTCGAGGGCGGGGGGAGAAATATCTGCGGCTACGCACGCCGATCCGCTTCGACTTCGACCCGGATGCGGCCACGGAGCGACATCCGGCATCGCATATGACCCTGAACCATCCGAATTGTCGGATACCCGTCCGTGGTCCTCTCGGTCTCGGACACTTCATCAAATTCGTGTTTTGGCACTTCTACCCTACCGTTTAGGCCGAGCACGCTTTCCTGGCCGATATCCATCGGGAGCCCATGTCCCGTCTGCTTACTCCGGAACAAGAGGCATGGATCCACATCGCTTGGCGGGTGGATGCCGGCATGACCTCTGTGATGGAAGGTTAGGGTCTCCGCGGTTCGATCTTTCTCAAGATCACACCAACAAAAAACTGTGCGTCCTTTGCGCCTTTGCGGTCAAACAAAGTATCTGTTCACGTTGCTTTTGAATCGTTCCTTACCGGTGTCTTGACGGCCTCGCGCAGTATGGCCAGCAGGGCCATGACGGCGGCATGTTTCATTTTCCAGGCCGCCTTGTTGACCACCAGTCTGGCGCTGATGTCCGCGATGGGCTCCAGGGCCACCAGTCCGTTGGCCTCGAGGGTGTTGCCGCTCTCCACCAGATCGACGATCAGGTCGGAAAGCCCGACCAGGGGCGCCAGCTCCATGGAACCGTAGAGCTTGATGATCTCGACTTGTTGTCCCTTGGCCGCGAAGTGGCGTTCGGTACTGGCGACGTATTTGGTGGCGATGCGCGGCCGGTCCGGACCCAGGTCCGCGTTCGGGACGCCGGCCACCATCAGCCGGCAGCGGGCGATGCGCAGGTCGAGCGGCTCGTACAGCCCGCCCCCCCCATGCTCCATGAGCACGTCCTTGCCTGCTACCCCCAGGTCCGCGGCCCCGTATTGCACATAGGTGGGCACGTCGCCGGCGCGGATAATTACCAGCTTCACTTGGGGCCGATTGGTCGCCAGAATCAGCTTGCGCGTGCGTGTCGGATCGTCGCGCGGCTCGATGCCGGCATGGGCCAGCAGGGGGAGTGTCTGCTCGAAGATACGGCCCTTGGAGAGGGCGATGGTCAGCGAGTTGGTGAGTTCCATAGGTCTGGTCCGTCATCCCGAGATACGGCGGACACGGGCTCCCAGGGCGGCCAGCTTTTCTTCGACGTTGTCATAGCCGCGGTCGATGTGGTAGATGCGGTCGATCAGGGTTTCCCCCTCCGCCACCAGTCCTGCCAGCACCAGTCCGGCCGATGCCCGCAGATCG
>Ga0209365_1000262_pt1 | contig 10064 bp, 8 predicted proteins | sample WorMetimpBELIZE2_FD_187389 | JGI IMG/M metagenome (GOLD analysis project Ga0209365, IMG submission 187389) | Marine gutless worms symbiont microbial communities from Max Planck institute for Marine Microbiology, Germany - Olavius imperfectus... | ecosystem: Host-associated > Annelida > Digestive...
GCCCATAAATTAGAGCACTCACGCTGGTGATGCTATATACGACCTCTATCTTCACAATTCAGTCGAAGAGATCAAGTTGTTTATAATCGCCTGAAAATTGGTCACAGTTATCCAACACATTCGTATCTTCTACACAAAGAACCTCAGCCATTGTGTATACCTTGTCACTCTCCATTTTCAATTGAGCATATTCTCACCGAATGTATTGACTTCCAGCCCACTCGAGTTAAATAGTATCTGACTTCAGATATATCTCAACATTTTCACAATGTTCATCCTTCTTCTATACTACAATATATGAAAGATATCTGTTTGTATGACAAGTTATAACTCATAATGGCGCTAAATAGCCTCTCTGTGCTGAAGCTGCCGTTAAAAGCCAACCATCACGCTGGTGATGTGTGCAATTCATATTGTTTATTTTTGCTGCCTCATAATGATTTTACAGTGTTTTATATGCATGCAGACTGCTTTACGAAACATTCCAGTTTAGTTAGATAGTCGTCTAATTGTACAGTTTGACAGCAGTTGTCGATATACTGTCTGTGTTTTTGTAGTTATGTATTCTGATGTTTTATCACACTGGTTATCAGTCGTATTGTATTGGCAATCCTGCTGTTTTCATTTGAGTTGAAATTTATGCAGTTTAACTTGTGTTATCAGTAGCGTCATTTATGCCAACAAATAACTCGGTTTGCAGCAGCGTTACCTGCTATGGTAGCTGTGTTTTCACTGTTTCTCACAAAAAACAAGACTGGATTTCTGATCATAACTTGGGCTGATGTGGACCAATTTTGCTAGAAATTTCACTGCTGTATTTTCAAGCTGTTTTGTATGTATCATCGTAAAGATTCATCTCGCCTCAAATGCATTACCACACTGCCTCCCCTTAGCTGGACAACATCCGAGTTATGGTGATTGGAGGTTAAGAGGGAATATTATCAGAACAGCTCTGTGCTAGATTGTGTGACACAATGTTCACAGTCAGCAGCACACTTATATGAGCAGTTCTTACAAGTCCAACAGATTGGGTTTGTCACATTAGGAGTTGGGACCCTTACGCCATGCGTAGAGAGAGTTGCCTAGAGTTGTAATATTGCAACATGGTGGAATGGTTCTGGTGAGATTCAAGCCTGACCTCGATGACCATCTGGTTTTCTTCCGTGCTTTGACACTGTTGGTTTGGTCATATGGCCTGAAAAAGTGTCCCCAAAATGACCTATAATGTGTTGAGTGGGACGATAAACATCAACCAACTAACACTGCCTTGTCAAACTGAAATATAACAAAATGCTACCAGTTCCAACAGCATCTACTACAAACTTCCTGTGTTTTAGTCTACGGCACTAACGTGAAGTTACTGGCTTATTTATTATGCCTCTTTTTTTCTTTAATACACTTCATTTTATGCCTTTGTTTGAAAACAGAAGAGTTTTGCAAATTTTGAAAGTCAGTGCCCAAGTTATGATAAAAAACAAGTGTCTGTTTTTCTCAGACACACCATACGTTGTAGTCTTTTGTTAACTGTTTAATACATATCTTAGGAATTACTTTACTTTGTGTTTGTTGAATAATACAGAAGGACATTTCTACACACACAAATTATCTAGCATAAGTGCTGTGAACTACTGACAGTGCACACTGTATCATATTTTCATTGGCCTGCATCTTGTGACCACAGTATTTCAGTATATAGGATGGTGTAGTGCTTGTTACTGTGGGTATGGCAAATAGCTGGACACCCACGTATTCATTGTAACCTAATTAACACACAGAATAAGACCCTAAGTAGTTCAGCTAATGCAGCAAACAGCTGGGTAATTCAAGCCATGAGTAAATTTCTGTGGTTGACTTAATATGTCAACTTTTCATCAGTTGTTGCGGCCAAGACAGTGATCTGAAATCTGTCAAAGTCGGCATACTACTGTAATGTGACATAATTGCTAGATTACGATAAAATATGAACTACTGTATTGCAGCTAGCAAACTCTGACTCATGGATATGTTTCAAGTTCTCAGTATTGTGGATGTGTGCCATCAGTACTATGTTGTCTTGACAATACAAACGTATGGACAACGCAATTAACCTTTAGAATGTTAAATCTGTAATAAAGTAAACCAAGCCATTTGCAACAGTTATGGTAACATGATTGAAACAGACGCTCGGCAGTTCATACAAAAGATTATGCAGGTAAAAATGGACAACTGGTTGCCAAGTCAACCATTCACTTTGGTGACAATAAAACAGTGAAAGACAAGTCCACCAGCGAGTCTGTACAAACAATAAATGAGGACTAAGACCATCTGTCTCAACCACATGCAGCAAAACCTGCCACTTGAATACCGCATCTTGAGTAACTGTTTGCGTAATAACTGGAATGGATATCAGAATTACAAGCTGTTAACACAACATGGCGAATGGTGTACTGAGACCGGTGAAAAAATTCTACAGAAAAAAAGAAACACAGCCACAAACCTGTAAAATGCACGCATAACACAAATCACAACAGAAGCAATTAACTATGCCAAAATGATTTTTTGGCATAGTCTGTTGGCATTGATTTGTTAGAACATAGGCAGGTTTACTTATAGAATATTGCCATTCTTTTTCATGACGCATGATCCCATCATCATTGTCCATACAGGACTTTTTGCACTTTTATTAACATACCATGTTGAGCCCCGACATTCTTGGTCTACCGTCTAGCTGCTTAGGTTGGCAGTGTTGGGAGTAATTAAATTACTAATTTAATTACTTGTGTAGTATTTTGTCATTTAATTACTGGATACAGACAGTAATTGTACTTATACTGAAATTACTTTTTGTACAGTATTCTAAATTACTAATTACTTTTTATCGTTTAAATGATGAACACTGAACAACTTTTGCTACTGAAGGTCAACTCTATGTGATGTAACAGTGATGGATTGATTAATTAAACAAACAATGAATGACAAGTAGTACTGCAACAATTTTGGATTAAGTTCACTAACGGATTAGACATGATTATACGTATTGGTACTGCATTACGGCTTTTTGTGGTTGTAATTAATATTTGTAATTTAATTACTATTACAGCTGCAGTAATTAATACTTGTAATTTAATTAGTTGATAATTAATGTAATTATACGTGTAATTTAATTACTTTTCTAACCAAGTAATTGTACTCATACTCAAATTAATTTTAAAAAGTAATTTACCCAACACTGTAGGTTGGTGTCTGGCTGAGGACTATAGAAATTGAGATCAGTGCCACCTATGATCCATGTTGTTCTTGTTAATGCCGAAAGGGATTGGAATTACTGCTGTGGAAAATCTCACTATATGCCACTCATTACAGAAAAAGCCACCATGGGAAAACATCAGCATACATGGCAAAGTATGTGGATACTAATTACACCTGCTGAAATGCTGACAGACTGTCGCTGCACTTCAATTTCACTGAGTTATGGTTTGCATAGCATTGAGTGCTGTGTGCTAATTTTGTATCATCTGATTATGCAGCCAGCCAAAAAAACATTTCAGCATATTTTTGTAAACAGAAATGATAAACTTTTTTAACACCGTGTACATTAACTGTCAATATTTACAGCATATTAAACAACCAGCATGTATACACAACATAATAGATGCTGCATCTTACGATATTCAGTTAAGCTGAGGTGAACTAAATAAAGGCTATGCTAGCACCACTTTGTGCCCACATGACGGTACATAGTTACGTGGACAAGCTCAATTGTTTATCACAGACAGTGAACACCAGAGGCACGCGTGTGTAACAATGCAAGTCACCAGCAGGGCCGTCTTATCCAATGGCCTGGCGCCGGCGGGCCCCCAAGTCTCAGGGAGGCCCCAATCAGCCCATGCGCCCTGAGAGGCTGTGACCCGGTAGAACGTCAGTCTCTGGCCAGCGTTCTTTCGCCGTCCTGCGCTCGACCTGTAGCTGACGGGTGACCACTTATGTCAGTAAGCCGTCCGCTATAGGTCAACCAACCAGGCCAACTCGGCCTTTTATCCTCTCGAAGTTGATAAATGAGTAGTGAGCTGCAATTAGATGTTTGCCACCACATTCAGTGGAGGCGCCATCTGGTGAACGCTTACGAAGGAAAGGCAGGCATGGTGTGATTTGCAGGTAAATCTGTGTGATCCACGTCTCAGCACTTTGAGACTAAATGCTGTGTAAAGGTGCTATATAAATACTCTTCCTTTCCTTTCCCCATGGGGGCCCATCTGCCTGGCGTGCTCAGGGCACAAGCACGTTAAGACGGCTCTGGTCACCAGCACAATCATAACAGTATAAAAGTATAGTTGGCTGAGCTGATGGGAATGGCCAGGATCAGCCCCTCACTTTTGGCGATGTCTACGATACAACAGCTTAAATTAAAGCCTCAAACGTGCAGCAGTTAACATAGATTTGGTAGCCCCAGACCTCATACAGGGACGGCTTAGAGCGTCCCTCCCCAGACCTCAACCATCGGCATCGCTTTGCCCCATCACTTTCAAATAAGCTCCAATGCCACAGTATAAAACACCAGCATGCAGGATGTTCTAACATCCAATAACACAAAAATCCAATGACAACCTGTACTGCTATTATGCACTAGATGACAGCATGCATTCGTCTAATCAGTTCACACACAAATATAATACAATATTGGGAAATCACCAATAAACTTATCGAAATTTGCAGAAAAATAAGCCGGAATGAGACGTAATACCAACATCACGCAATTCATAGGAAAATATCGTTAAGATGTACATGGGTAGATAAAAACGGAAATAATCATATGTAACTAAAACAAGCAAAACTGTACAAAATCAAGAAAGCAACTCATGCCAGCATTAAAACTCGACAACTACAGCTGAATTAAAAGGCTAGCTGCCGAAATGTTGTCTCCACCACCCACGGTTTGTACCACGTTGGTACAGACGAGGACTGGTGCCAGGCAGATCTGTGTCTTAGTGTGATTGTCCATATTCTCGTTCCAGCAGGACACAGGCTGCTCGGGCTCCAGTGCCACCCGGCGACTTCCGTGCTCAATACTTGATGAGAATGAGTCATCCAGTAAGAGACGAGACTGTGAAATGGCTACTTGTTGGTTGCCGCACGTGTGTCGACTTGCTGCAAGTGATGCTCGAGCAGCAGCAGAACCGGAATTCTTCCACAATGTATTGCTATCACTGTTCTCTTCAGTTAGAAGTGCCTGGAATGCCAGAGTGTGAACATGCAGCCGAGTGATTCGCCTTGCATCCTCAGCTCCTTCAGTCATCCTACGTAACAACCGGTACAGCTCTCGCATCTGATCCAGCGTTGTCGCAACCCGTGGATACGCATCGGACACAGCCGTGATCGACCCGTTGGTGAGAATACTCAGCAGGTTCGGCAATTCCTGTTCATTCATTCCAACAGAATCGCAGTAGCGCACGACTGTTTCGACGATGTCTTGTAAGCAGTCGATCTGGACAAATGATGCCATCTCGAAATGGACATGAGTCCTCGACGGTACTTCAGACAGAATGTTGGCTAACATGTCCAGTCTCTGTCGTCGCCGACCTACATGAAACACAAGCTGATAACAACAAACATTTTATAGCATATATCCAGTTATATGTGCATCAGCCAGTGATGACCATGACTCCAGCCCATCAGCGGACACTGACGGATCAAGTTCCATCCAACATGTCCTTGCATATACCAAGCTCTCTCAAATCATTAACCACCACTGACCACATCATTTTCGGCTACCGCTCACATAATGTCCATTAAGCTACAATCTCAATTTCACAATTATCTAGCATAACAAGCTTATCAACTGCTTTAACTTTTTTGTTCTCTACCACAATAATAACAATAATAGCACACCTGGCTTAAATGGGAAATTGTCCAACATCTGAAGGCCACTGACAATGATCAAATCAGGTGAGAACGATTTCAATGCGGAGCCAAACTTCTCCAACGATGACAACATTGGATTATTATCATCATTGTGTATAATAAATCTGTAAATATAACAACTGAATAGTAGAATCTTACAATCGCAAAGTGCAATGTAATTGCTAATGTAATGTTTCGTACTGATGTAAGGTAACAGTAAAACCAAAACGTTAGAGCATCTGCATGACAAAGTATATATGGTTCAAAGAACTGCCATTTAGAAATGCAATGATAATGTTATGTGTATCAGAATTTCTAAACAAGTGAAACACCGGTTCCACTGTTCAAACAATTTGACGTTACTGTAGCAAGACTACAGGAAGTGCAGTGGCAACAAAGTATGCCACTTCACTGCTGACGCTTGCACCACTCAGCTTACACTTAACAAATATGCTAAAAAGCACTATTAGAAGAATCTATGGAAAAAGACACAGAATCTACATCTTGCCAGAACAGCATGTTCACCAGCCTTTATAATGGATATTCTCACGATTTTTGCATAAATGAATGGACTAGGGATGTACCGGATATCCGGTACCGGTTGGCCAGATATCCAGCCATTTTTTAATATCTGGTTCCAGACAAAATGTTGAATGGAACCGGATATTGCAAGCAAATAGTTTACTTACTTAACGAATATTGATGAAGCAACTGTCGCACTATCCAGTTCTGGTTCCGGCCGTATGGACAGCAAAATTTACTATCCGGTAAATACATAGAATGGACTCGATCATCAGCCAGCCTAATGCTGTGCGACTCGCATACTGCGAGTGATGGCTGTATCATTTCATCTGATGCTTTACCCTTTAACACTACATAAAGTACGGACGGACAGCTATCCAGAAGCTCTGCCACAACCACACTGCAGATTAGGGATGTTAACGAGACTCAGTCTCGTCAAGTCTCGAAAACATTTCTCAAGTATGATAAAAATATTTCTCGTCAACGAGAAATCGAGAAGGTCAATGTCCACCAGATGTCGGTCTACAATGCAGCCTGTAATCTGATGAAGCAATCGCCCACGTAGAGCAATTAATGTCAAATACGGACACTGCAGCCCACACTCCCTCGCATCAGGCGTACAGTTCATGGTGTCTCTGTTGCCCCCCACGGGTAGATAGCAGTCTCATCTCGTCGCGGACGGCATTATAAATTATAAATGGCATTAAAAAAGTGTTCATGTTTAATAACCTTTCACGGACGCACACACCCACCAAATCAAAGACATCAAAACACGAATCGACCCAACTACCCAACTACATTTCAAAATCAACGGCCACTGTCCACCTTTGTAGTCAACTTCAACTATAAATGCAGAAAAGTAAATTCTGCTGACCTGTTAGAGCGTGGTGCTGTATATTCACCCCATCTGTCACCCTTCTTGTATTCCATAATTAAATGAATGTCATCCTCCTCAACATCATCACCAGCGACTGCAACACAACATAACAACACGTATGCTTTCATTGTGACTTCCTACTTTTAGTTCTGGAGAAAGCCCAGCAAGAATCGCAGTTGTACAAATCAAGCACTCTTTTTTATGAAAAGCAACTGAGTCAAAGAACTGAAAGTAGAATCTCACCAGTCAACTTGTGCCAGTCAACAACTATTCATTGAATCCCAGTACATCAAGCAGTCTGTTCTGGTACATGGTATGCTGGTGTCTACCATTGTTTACACTTTTTGCACTGATATCGATGACTTATCATACATGAAAAATCACTGGTAGTGTTATTAAGCAAACGATGCTTACCCATGACGTCCGGACTCAGCTGCATACGGAGCTTTTCAGTCATCTGAGCTCCGAGTAAGACCCGAACACCTTCTCTGAGGATGCAATTTACCATCACCGGAGCATTACCACCAATGACTGATTTTGTGTCTGGTACAGTACTGGCTACGTTTACCATGCTGTTGAACAGACTTGCATTTGCCATGTACCTTCTGCAAGCAAAAAGTAACATGCTGTGCAACAGCTCATAATGAATGACAAACACAATGCGCAAATGAAATGCACCCTAACCTTTCTTAAACACTGCTAATTTTTTACAATTATGTCTCTGTTAAATGATGTTAAATGATAATCAAAAATTCGATGATTAAATTTTTTACTGTTCTTGTTTTGATGAACATAGCAATCGATTATCAGAGCGATCGAAGGGCATTGTTCTCTTACCCTGCTAAGGATGACAATGTAGATTCACTGTTGGACTACTCAATATAAAACAATAATCGAAAAAATCGATTTTTGCAACTGACAATTGATTTTCAAAAACAAATGATTTTAACATCGCTATTGTATTTATCACTTTAATCTTCTAACAATTACTAACATAATGATGTCTCACTTATGTAGCAAAAATTTTTGCATTTTAGACAGTTTTGTAGTGTTGTTACAGTGCCAGTCACTTTCTGAAGCCCGGCTAAATTCGAGCTATGCAATTAGAAGACAAGTCGAGAGTTACATAGTGACTACATGTACGCATATTCTAGATCAAAGGTGTTCAGTTTCTGGCTCTGTTCAGGCCCGAAGAGAGCCGACTCAGTCTGGTCTCAGAACGATTTTGACCCAGTGCCAGTCCGCTGCGTACATACGCGGCTGTTCAGAACGGCAGGCGACCATTCGCGGTAGCTAACGCAGGTATCGGGTTTTACCCGTTATGAGACCCAGTATTGAGAAGAAGACCAGAAGACCAGAAGCAGCATTGTTCACATATGACAACGATGTCATTGTCCCAATGGCAGGATGCACATTGCCGGATGCTGTCTTTTCGATGTTTATTGTCGAATTGGCTGGTATTCGCGCCGAGAAATTCTGCGGAGAACACTGACCACCACCGCTATGGCGATGTTGGTTTAGTGGTCGCCAACAACTGCAGCAGCGGTGAAATTTTGGTGACTGTGACAACACTACAGTTTCACACTCATTTTTACACCTGTGAGTTTCACGTTTTAGACGTCTAGACTTATGCAGTTTCACATTATAAGCAAACTTTTGCACCAGCTTTCGCACTTTAAATTTTCACTTTAGGCTTCGTGACTTTCACAGTTTTGCATTTTGCAGTTTAGAATAAGGCAACTTCTGCACCTGTTTGGATCACAGCAGTACTAATGACTTCCTATAACAAGGGTTAGGATAAGGAATATTAAAACCATACATTTTACACAACCGGTAACCGTTTTGTCAAAACCGTTCTTTTACCGGTCATCGTCCATTACTCACATTCAATTGCGCCATGTTAGCTGTGAATCAGATGCCAACTGTATCATATAGTGATTGGTTTCCCTCGCCACTCCATCAGGAAATGCTGCAGGGTGACATCAGGCCCCATCACTGACTGCCATATCCGCTTGTAGTAAAGCCGTAAATCAGATTTGAAGTAGACAATTGCTGCAATCGTGTTCGCTTCAGGATCCAACGACGCTGAATTACCACGTCATATTTACCAGTTAATATCTTGTATGTTTCGAAACAGTAATAGTAGAATTACCATCCACAAACTTTTAAGAATAGTAACATGATCAGAAGTGTATTCATGTTAATACAAAAATGTTATCGAACAGTAATTACTCAGCCGCTGCTCCATGTTGAAAGAAGTAAGCAAATATCTGCTGAAGTTCATCCAGGTCATGCAGGCTGTCATAATGCTTTGGCTTGTCAGGAGGTACGGCTCCAATATCTGTTAGAATTTCTAATCCCGGTCCAATCATGTCCATGCAACTTCCGAAGCCAACAGCGACTCGCAGCTGATTCGTCAACTCCGCCTCCTGTTCAGCCTTCAGCAGACCGTTCAGCACAGCTGTCATGCGCTCCGTCTCCATCTTGACTCCTCGACGGTAGACGAAAGCAGCAATAAGAACTGCGACAGAGATCACCGCTGCAATCGATTTCATGGCAGACAAACTTAAAGGTAATAATTAAACCACAGTTATGCAAAACGTCCACACTTGTCTCAAATAATTTACACAAATTTTCGGTACAAAACAGAAATAATTGTTCCAAAGAATATATATGCTCGAATAACCGTGACGTAACGTACGTTGCGTACGTCCAAAGTCCAAAGCCGTTCGGTCACTCGGTCACGGTGTCTCGGTGTAATATTTTTGTCATCTTGGCTATCTCATTT
>Ga0209365_1000263_pt1 | contig 10042 bp, 5 predicted proteins | sample WorMetimpBELIZE2_FD_187389 | JGI IMG/M metagenome (GOLD analysis project Ga0209365, IMG submission 187389) | Marine gutless worms symbiont microbial communities from Max Planck institute for Marine Microbiology, Germany - Olavius imperfectus... | ecosystem: Host-associated > Annelida > Digestive...
AAGATCGCTTGAATTACCGCCCAGCTATATTTAGAATTGCCGGTTTTTCCAAGTTAAAAATTACCTACTCTGTAAACAACTCTCGTCAGCCACTAGGCCTACGCCTACGTCGCCTAGCAGCGTCGCCGCCTCAACGACGCCCCCATCAAGTTCATGGCCGTATAACCATTGGCACCAAATTCCCAGGTTAATGCCACAACGACCGTCAAATTCCCCAGCGTCACCGTAGAAACGTGTCCCCTGTACCCTTAATTCTAATTTTACAAACGCGCAATTTGTGAGAGATAAGTCACAATAAAATAAACTTTTAGGCCAGCTAAAAAAAATCCTAGGGTTAATTTTGAGTGGAGTGTCCCTTTAAGTTAAAAGCACGTTAGATTATTTGCATGACTTGACTTGCACGCACAACCGCTAGTCATTGTGTTAATGCTCGAAATATTGACAATTTGCCTTTATAAAAATCTACTCACAAATAGCAAAGCACACTGTTGTTTAATCCGAGTCTGTCGTTTGTGATTTGCTATGTTACAATGTGCGACATTTTTAAATGGCAATTTGGCAATATAAAGTTAAATAGTTATATAATCTGTACACAATGACAGTCAACATCTCAGAGAGATAAATCCAGTGTTTTTTGACTCAATTTCTCCACATAATGACAAACAGTCAATTATGCAACGAAGTCCAGCGGCCGGTTGAATCCTCCACGTCTGTTCATGTACTGTCTGCAAATGCACATGTACAAACCAATTGGCAATTGAGTACATTATCAACATATCGACACATGCTAAATGGTTCCATGTTTGTAACAATGACGTTGTGTTCATGATATATTTTGGTCATTGTGGCATAGAAACCAGGGATTCAGGTGGTTCAATAAACCAGGGTCTCCAGCTCCTGGCAGCCCCGAGTATACGGCCACAGAAAATAATAGGCCTACTTCTGATAAACTAACAACAAACTACAGAGCGCGATAAGATGCCATTTCTGATTTTCACAAGTTACGTACTGTATCAGTGTTTCAAACTGCATATTCACAGTAGTAAAAAATTAAGCTTGGAACAAAAGAACGCATGGTCCAGATCTGCCTGAAACTGCACTACATTTGGTAAGTCGATTCTCAGGAAAATCATTAAAATTATTGCCAGCAGATGTCATTTAAAGCTAAAATGCACCAAATTTGATTTTGGCTGGGGCCCCCTAACCCCGCTGCTTGATCTTTGAGGAGGCCTACTTCTAGGGTAGGGAAGGGAGGAGAGAAGGAAAAGGTAAGGACGGAGGGTCCCTCAGAACCTTTGCCACTGAGGTTAATGCATTATCAACTCGAACCACTCCATTCCTTACATATTCACAAATCTAATGCAAATCGTGCCATGTAGCTGAAATGATTACAAAAATACATTTCAAAACATGACGTGTGAATAATCTTTTCTATAAACAAAATTCAACAGGCTGGTTAGTCAAATCAGACGGCTTAGCTAACGAAATCAGATTACACCACTGTTCATTTTAGTTTTCATTACGGTAACATGACTCAAGTTATAAGGCTTATAAGCTGTGCACATTTAGACTATGCAACGGACTTACTGAACTTGTAATTGCACTATCCATTCATGTCTGGATTTGGATATCTACCTCCAACACGGAAGTGCCAGTATTTAATTCACAAACATATGCCGTATTTTTCATCTGCAGTTATCTTTCTTCCTCACAAACATCTCCATTCTCGTCACCATAGTCCACAGATGTTTAGGTCTCGGCCTCACAACCGAGGCCTCGGGATGTTCTGGTCTCGGCCTTAAAGTTTTGGCCTTAGCTTCATAATTAAATGTCAATAACTCACAGAAATCGTTTTTTTTTCACGTGGACAACATAATGAAAGTCTAGTGGCGGCCACTGCATTGCAGTGCAGTGCTGGGATAACATTTGAGCAGGTACATTGTTGTGAAACTGCAAGCCCGGTCTAGTCTACGGTCAAAAATCATGGATTTACAGTTTATGGTTAAGAAATTACTGGCGCATTTGTAGCACCGACTAATAAATTCGGCTGATAGTACGACAATTTAGCTTTCAGTCTCGTCCTCGAGTATTTGGCCTTGGCCTCAGCCTCAAATTTGGCCTTGGCCTGAACTTTCGGCCTCATTTAATTTAACATATCTGCAATAGTCCTGCTTCATAGCAGGAGGTACTGTTCTGACTTGAATGTGCCATTATTCAACAACTACTACACAGACTTTAACAATTTACCTGTACTTCCGTTTCTGTACAATGTTGGCTGAATATATGTCATTGCCACGAACATGCTTGCCCTGTTTTGTGTTGTACAAATAAAATACAAAATATATTACGAGGGTCGTCCCAAAAAAGTAACAAAATGGCATAATTCTGTTAATTTTGAAAATCTGAAAAATACATTTTGTACATAATTTAATAAGGCACATAAATTGAAATGTTTATGAAGATGACGTCATTTTTTATGTCACGTGTATGTAGAACACAGTCAGTCAGTGCAGTATTTTGCCCACAAGTACTCTTTCACCAATTATTTGCCAAGTGTTAAACAACATTGCGAGTTACCAGAAAAATGAACACGTTCAGCAAATGTTTGAATGTCAAACAGTAGTGTTTCATTTTTACCGCACGATGCAGCAATGCTAGTGCGATATTGGGAGTTGCATTTCTGTCTGTACCTGTCCAATCGTCCATCCATCACAGTTGCAGTATAACCATTCTCTTATCAAACGGTTCACAGAAGTTGTCGGTACACGTAACCCTTCGACCTAATATGTAGCCACAAAGTGATCCACCCCCTTGACAAAGCGCAGAATTGGAGATATTTCGACCCATAGTTTCTCAGCTGTAAGAACTTGCTAAAAACGTACAATTATCTTATAGGAAGCCAATAGCGCGCTTTCCAATCAGATATAGATGACGTGCGTACATTACCCCTAAGCCCAAACGTTACTCCAAACGGTGGCTCAAAAACGACACTTTGCGGTTTTTGCGCATAAAACTGAGTTTTTCACTGATAAAAGTCCACAATAAAATTTTTTATCTTAAAACTTTCAGCAGTCTTGTTGTAGAAAAAAATCTTTGGCCTATGTAATGCAGCAGAGATGTTGGCGGTAAACATAACGTTTAACGAAACATTTTGCTGCAAAGTAACCCACCCCATTTGAAAAGCGCTGAGTTCGATATTATTCTGATCGTACTGCCACTAGCCACCTAAAATGTTCAGTTATCGCTAATGGCCTTTCAACTTGCTAAAGATAAATCGCTTACAGTACCCGTAAAGTCCCCACTGGTCAGCTCAAAATGCAATTCTTTGTGTCGCGCAGTCTCTCTGCCATAGCTGAGCCACTTGTTCAATATATATCATCCAAATTCATTCAAACATTTATCCCATCTATAAACAAATTTCTGAATGCCTTCTGCAGAAAAAGATACTGACTGTTGTCCAAGCCACTGATGAACAGCTGATTGCACCTCCATTTCTGCCACCCAACATTTTCTTCATTGGCCCAAAAATAGGGTAGTCACTGGGGGCCAAGTCCTGACTATACCTTGGGTGCGGTTGGTCCACTGTCTAGAGACAGACAGGAACAATACTAGTGGGCAAAATACTGCACTGTCTGACTGTGTTCCATGTACACGTGATGTCACAACAATGATGTCATCTTCAAAATATTTTAAGAATATGTGTCTAATTAAATTACGTATGAAAAGTGCATTTTCGATTTGTTATATTTTGAAAATTAACAGAATTATTCTATTTTATAACTTATTTATGGGACGACCCTTGTACGTACAAGCAATAGGTGCGGAGTTGTTTTCATTAGAAAATGAAAATGAGAACTAGGAATCCAGAAAAGAAGTGTGACAGAAAGGCCATAATATACATGGTGCTTGGCTGGCACTACACAGTAACGACAGCAGTATAGTGAACTGAACTAAGGCACTACGGAGTATGAATTATGATATGGCATTAAAAGAGATTATTGATGAAGAACTTAATAATATAAATATCACATTATAGTTTATAAAACTGAGGTTATAACATTTATTATAATAAAAAATATTCTTAGACTAATATAAGAATATATGCTCGACCATAAAAATATTGAAACTAAATAAAAATTACTGGGCATAAAAGCGTAATAAACTTAAACAAACGTTACGTTAACGACAAAAATAGACAAAAGTGTGACCACTCGGTGAGTCACAGTGTCAAAAGTCAATAAACGCTAAACACCACACAATAAACAACATGAAAGAAACAATTTAGCAGTTGATGCTGTCACTTTTACAGTTAACAGTTCATTATGTAAACTTGCCTTAGTTGAATTAAAGTCGGAGAATCCCATCATTTTCATCATTGACGCTTCACCAGTATCATCGTCAATGGTAACAACACCATCATCAGAAGCTGCAACATTTGACATTACAAATTATACACGATCACACCAAGTTCAAATACAAAGTAAGTAGATTCTCACACTGCATGTACTGTTTGAATTAGTGATAAAGTTTAAAACCCACACATATAATAGCTAAGATACAAAGGATTTTGCCGCCAAAAATGTCATTTTTCGTTCGTCAAAAATGCAGATTTCGTCAAAAATTTAATCAGAAGTCCAGGATTTTGCAATTTTTGGCGATTCATAATATGCAACATTTTCACCTAATTTCCACGTTATATACATTTCTGGGTTTGTTACCAAGAGTGTGGAGTGCCTGGAGTGATTGTGACTAACATTTTTGTTAGAAATAAACAATGCATGACAACAGTAACTATAATTACTACATCACAAGTGACATCATCAATGCAGTCAAGCTTACAGTACCAGTGACATCGACGTTTAAAATGTTGTTACTTATTTACTGATTGACGTAAACGAAGGTAGCTATTTAACATTCTCTGGAGCTGTGGTGAAAGTTTGCGCTGATTCAGGGCCGAATAACAAAAAAGCGACTGTTTTGCAGTTTAAAACGGTAACTTTTGCTAAATTTCGTCAAAATTCGTCAGAAATATTTTCGCCACAACGCAGGTTTTTCAACACTTCGTCAGTTTTTCATCAAAAACGAAATCCTTTGCAGTCTATTACTAGCCATTTAGCAGGGTGAGCCCGTGATACCAAATGCCGCTCACATCACTCAAACAACGTCATATTTAATTCAAGACATTTATTAATTACAAGTTGCTGACACCAATAACAGTCATGATAATACATAATTTAGTGTAAAAAATGCAATAAACCAAGAACGAATTACAGTATGAAGACAAAATGGAATCAGAACATTAATACTATTTTGTCGTCGTCGAGGTCTTGACGTGCTCGGACCACCCTGTCTGCCAGGTGCTGGACCTTTGGTTGCACTTATGAAAACGACGTCATTGTCCACCGAACTTGACAACACAAACATGGACCACGTATACCGATATCATAAAAATGTTTAAAATGACGGCAGAATACTGAAAAAATTATGCTTCAGAAGCAATTTAAGTTATTTTTAAAATGATGCTGAACAAACACATACCAGATGTGCAAAGTTAAGAGGCAACATATGCAGATGATATGCTGATGCAGCCTGCAGGTATGCCAATTGTATGCTGGTTAAGGCATAAAAGCAGTGATTCCGCTTGTCATTGCAAAACTGCTTTTTTCTGCTCTCAACTGACGGAATTAAATATCACACTCGTCAATTTAGATGTGTTTTATGCTTTGAAGTTACAAGCACAATGCAGAAAATGCTGTTTTCATTAAGTATTTTTAGTAACCACTGCACTGCATTATTTCTCAGTGCAGCAGTTACTGAAGCAGTGTCACCATATTCTCTGCAGTGTTTATAACATCAACTTTCAGCCGAAACCACAACACAGCGTCATCTCTGCCAGTTTAAAAGTCAATCAATACTGTACAATTTGCTGTCCAAAAATTACACAAATTAAAAACTGGACCCTGTTACGTTTTTAAACAGCCCCAATAAACCCAGCTAACAGTGAAAATCTTTAATCACTACCGACCATTCATCATCCCTTATTAATGTCACAGCAACATAGAAACAGTTAATGTTTTCCATCCCAGCAGACACAATACCATTCTGACTACAGAACGTGGTGCATTACCATTGGCCATTACAAATTAAGACATTTAATAAACACCAGCAGAAAATACATTAACCACAGTAGCAATGTAACTTTAAATTAACAAAGAAAATTAACCAATGTGCACTCTACTACATTCTAATTCATTATCGCTCTTATATGCTGACAGTGACTGACTACCAGTCTTAGAATCACACCCAGTCATCACATTGTAAATTTACCCAGATCGGCGTCGAGGAGATGAAGACCTGTCTCTGTGTGGTGACCGAGAATGACTTCTGTGACTTCGTGGTGATCTAGATCTGCTCCTGTGTCTTCCTGTACCATACAGATTACAGAGTGAACGTGTGTTGAAGCAGTCACATAGTAATCAATGATAACTAACAAACACAACATGTGAGACAATGGTAGCAATAATCCTGTAATAAATGGAAATTTTTAACAGCTACCACTCCAAGAAAAGACAATTACTAACTCCATTATAAAGATATGCAATAAGTTGTATTTACAGATATTAACGTTTTGATTATGTGATGCTATGCAACCATGGTATTAGCATCAGTCTTTCTGTCAGTCTGTCAAAAGCGTGCTTTGTGACAAAAAAGAACCTACGGCTGATACTGTGACCTTTCATAAGGTGTCACAGTGACACCATATGAAACAAAGGTCCAGTTTCTGACTTTGTCGTTTGAAACTTTGTATGTATTGCAGGTAAGAAACAAGAAACAATCGAATGTTATTCTAGAACAGTTGCCTGATCCCATCAACAACAGTTAATGCGGATCAGGCAACACCCCTTTCTGCGAATATTTTTGGCCAAAACGACCAACCCGATCAAAAAACGCTGACTTCAGATACATTTCCACCGACAATGCCTCAGCTGTTCAATTATCACTAATAGGAAGTTAACCATAAGCTGAAAACGAAGCAGAACGTTATCCCTTAGGCCTCAGCAGGTGACTCAAAAGACAAATTAACAGTTTCCCATATGAAACTGGACTTCTAACAAAAAGTTTCTTTGTGTGACAACTGTTAGTTGCAAAGTTGTAAGAAAAATCATTAACCCATCAGATGGTGCGCAAGTGGATGGCAAAGGGCATTCATTTCAAGCTAATTTTATGGTGTAAACATTTATCCAGTGTGTGGTTTTGCTGCATTCACTGAGCTACTTGTTTGTAGTGCACTCCTGTTTACGATGATGGCATATTACAAGTTCAGCTTACGTAGTAACAGTTATTCAACAATACAAATTTCCATAAAATAAATCTGCAAAGAAACAATTTCCATTCGCAAGGTAAACTGTTCAAAATAGCAAATCTAAAAGCCCAGGTTTCTTTCCTATGCCATGCAAAAAAACTGCATCACATCCACGTCTTTTAATCATTTATTAAGTTAATTCTATATGACAGTTAATGTCTCCATCACATCTACAACTATTTTTAACCACGAAAAAAGAAAATGGTTTCACTCTGTTCTGCAAAGTAATTTAACAATTAATCATGCAACTGACAAGTCATACAACAAGCAAGCATCAATGTTCTATGCCTCTGTGCTTTTGTAGTTGTTTTTTCGATGGCAGTGTGTAAACATGCCTCCTATGCTGCAGGTACAGGTGTGTGCTGCCAGTGCAATCATGCGGGCAAGTTGCCACTTAGAATTTTATATAAGCTGTTCAGAAAAAACATTTTAAAATAGACCTTTTAATAAGTACACTACAATAGAAAACAAAACTAATGCATTACATACAGAGTCTTTTGCAATTCTGCCAAATAATGTAAAAGTGCTACAAACTAATGCTACAATACTACAGCATAAGCAACACTGGCAAACTAATTATTTATTATTTAAGTTTTACATTTAACAACAAAACCTGTCCACAACTAGGAATCAGTACATGACCACTTATTAGATTCACTTACGTCGCCGTTCTCGATCACGATCCCTCTCTCGTGAACGTGATCGTCGCTTCTCTGCACAAAATTGTTAATGGCATTTTATAACACTGTTAATAAAACAAAAATATAAAAATTTCCAGGGTATGATAACGCAGCTACATAGAGCTGTTACTATGCCAGGATTTTAAATCTAGGTCAGTGGTGGTGGCTCTCTTGACTCGCCACCGTGGTGCCGGTGGTTGAAGCATAGTCTCAAACTACTCAACACAATCTCCACTGTGCATACTGTATCTATTCACACCAGTAAGCGGGTCTATTCAGTGCACATGAAAGCAGCTGCCTGCATGCCAGAAAACTGAGTTCAGGTATACCAGATGAGCAACGATCAGATAGTTGGTGGCACTATACAATTGTGTAAAAGTCACACTGAAGTGCCGATGACATCTGTGGAGTGTGGGAAACAAAAACTGAGGGAAATATGCCAAGGATGGGGAGGCAGGCAGTGCTACATCAGCCAGCTTGTAGGTGTACACAGTGCTTGTCATATGTGTTGGTGTCAGTCATTGTATGGACCGGGATAGGTCAGTGGTCACTGCTGGCGAAGCTTCAATGGATATGCCATTTCGCCACCATAGGCAAAATTGCTGGAGATATTATGTAATGAAGCAACGTCGGCATTAAGTTTTTTTGAACTGTTCAATTATGACGTCCAATACTTTCCGCACCCAGAAAGACCGTCGAGAACTGTACACCACTGCAGTGGCGGTGTTGACTCTGTGGTCGCTAACCACTGTGCTGGCCATTGAATTTCGGTGATCGTAACAACACTACAGCTAGACGATATATGCTGCACAATGATCCATAAATGACTTTTGAGAACTTATAGTAGCAGTTAAATCATTTAGCATTAACAGATATCTTAAACATCAGTCTGCATTACTTTCCAGTTGGTATTAACAGCACTGATATATGTAGGACTGTGCAAGCAACAGTTGTATAGCGGCTCAATAGCACAGAGGTTAAGGCGCTGATAGTGCGAGTCAAAGAACTCAAGTTTGGAACCCGATCGAGCTTAACATTAAAATAACGCAGAGGCTATATTTACAACGCCGTAAACAGACATCATGATGCTATGTTTATGGAGGCTGTTTAGACACTAGATGGCGCTAAGCCTAATACTAACCCTAAAACTAACCCTATTCCCTAACCCAAACCGTAACATTATGACATAACTTACCGAACTATAATTTCAAACACCGGCACCCTTCAAATCTCGACAAAACTTAAATAAGTAATAGTAGACGCCCTAGGGACGGGGTGGGTATATTGAAGGCCTATAGAGTGAAGCACTTTTTACGCTCTGTAGTTTGAATCTTCAGCGCATGCGCAGTGGAAGTGCCGTAAAAGAATAGCGTAGATGGCACTAAGCCTAATACTAACCCTAAGCCTAATACTAACCCTATTCAGTTGTTTTGTGCTTTTTTCGAGCACCGTCCCATGATCTTCGAACTAGCTAGTTTTGTTAGGTTTTCTTACCGTTCCAATATGGTAGTCTTGCCCAACTGTTGGCTGGAAAGGGATGCTAGGTCACAGTTGGGTTGTCGGTCAGTTCAACCGATTCACTGTTGTTCCACGTCTTCAGACGTGCAGCGCATCCATTTATCGTGCATCGCCAATGCTCGTTACCTTGTTATCTTTCGGATAACTTCTAAATGTAATACTTTCATACATGAAACATCGTTTCGTTTTGTCACTTAAAATCTCCCATTTCAATTCCTCGCTATACGCCTAAAGGCCGTTGTAGACGTACCGTGTAACCTACAACGCGTTGTAGAAGATTCTACAACGCGTTGTAGAATGTAGCCAATGACACGCTTTCTTATTTACAACGCGTTGCAGAGTAAGTGAACTACAACGCGTTGTAGATCGGCTGTCAGTAATAAATGATTGACATATAGTCAGCCCACCACGCCCACTTACACTACAACGCGTTGTAGAGAAGAAAGCGTGTCATTGGCTACATTCTACAACTCGTTGTAGA
>Ga0209365_1000265_pt1 | contig 10029 bp, 13 predicted proteins | sample WorMetimpBELIZE2_FD_187389 | JGI IMG/M metagenome (GOLD analysis project Ga0209365, IMG submission 187389) | Marine gutless worms symbiont microbial communities from Max Planck institute for Marine Microbiology, Germany - Olavius imperfectus... | ecosystem: Host-associated > Annelida > Digestive...
GAACCGGAGCCCGTGCTCGCGGATTTCGGGGTGCTCATCGATTTCACCTCCCCCACCGCCAGCCTGGGCCATCTCGAGCTCTGCCGTCGCGCCGGGAAACGGATGGTCATCGGGACCACCGGCTTTACCCCCGATCAACGCGCGACTATTGCCGCGGCGGGGAGCGAGATCGGCATCGTCTGCGCCCCCAACATGAGCGTCGGCGTCAACCTGTGCCTGAAGCTGCTGGACGTGGCCGCCCGGGTGCTCGGGGACGGGGTCGATATCGAGATCATCGAAGCTCATCACCGCCACAAGCTGGATGCCCCCTCCGGGACTGCGGTCCGCATGGGCGAGGTGATGGCCCAGGCCCTGGGTCGGGACCTGGAGCGGGTTGCCGTCTATGGCCGCGAGGGACAGACCGGGGAACGGCGGCGGGAGACCATCGGCTTCGAGACCATCCGCGCCGGCGATGTGGTCGGTGAGCATACGGTCTGGTTTGCCGGGGAGGGGGAACGGGTAGAGATCGCCCACAAGGCCTCCAGTCGCATGACCTTCGCCGCCGGGGCGGTACGCGCGGCGCGCTGGATCGCCGACCAGAAGCCGGGGCTCTACGACATGCAGGACGTGCTCGGACTGCACGGGCCCTGACGCGGATACAGCACCGGGATTTGTCCGTTCCCCATATCGACCTATTCCCTGAGAGGCTGTCTAAAAACTCAAGCCATGCCGCGCGGTCCAGGTTAGCCATGGTCCTACAAGCTAGCTACGGCCGAAAGCCCCTCGCCACTGGCGGGAGGGGGTTGGGGTGAGGGGGAATCAAGGGCTTCACTTCGAGACGGTTAAGGACTCCATACCAAGCCAAATCAATGGGTTGGTTTTTAGACAGTCTCTGAAGCGGGAGAGCGACACTTGACGTCGGTTGAGCAAACCAGATTGCAGCTCTCCAAAAGCACCGACGCGAAAAGAAAATCGCGGTTCGGTCGATTTCTTACGCCCGCGAACACCGCGGCCTTCATGGCCGGTCTGTTCCCGGACGCTGGGGGTGATTGTCGCCTGCTTGATGCCGGGGCCGGGATCGGCTCGCTTTGCGTCGCGTTTCTGGAGCGGTGGCTCTCGGGGGGCTTTCATTTTCGGCGCGTAGCATTGGAGGCTTTTGAAATCGACGCGGCCTTGAACCCTTACCTGACCCAGGCGGTCGAGGAGTTCAAGGTTGGCACGGATACGGATCTCTCCGTGGCCATCCGGGGCGAGGATTTTCTTTACTCAGCCATGGATTCACTGTCCGGCGATCTCTTCACGGAGAAACTCACCCGGTACACCCACGCCATCCTCAATCCGCCCTACAAGAAAATCAGGTAGTGAGTGAATCCTGCGTGATATTCAAGGTTTTTTCTCACACCAAACCACCAAGACACGAAGCCTTTTTCCAGGCCGTCGCCGATCATCCGCGCGAGTTTCATCGCAGGCGTAGAGACCATGATCGTTTCCCTTTCATCCTGGTCTCTTTTGATGGCTTTGTGTGATGTTCGACATGACTCAGGGAGACACCTTATCACTTTAAAGTTTACCACTACCACACTCCGCGGCGTGGAGCTTGTGCGTTTCCACGCGGCGCGTGGGAACGAGAGGGCGTAAGGTCCGCTGTGCGGACCGACAAAGGTTCCTCTTTGACCCCAGGTTCCGACATCCTGAACCCCTGGTCCGTGGATTTCGGCCAGCCCGGCTGGAATGGCGGTGCACGCCCTCCGTGGCGTTCCCTACGAACATGTAGAATAGGATGAAATGAAGTGCTATTGGCTGACGGCACAGAGCTCGAAGAACCGCCGCTGGCGTTGTATGTCCATATCCCCTGGTGTCGGCGTAAGTGTCCCTACTGTGATTTCAATTCGCACCCCCGGCATGGCGATATCCCCGAGGCCGCCTATGTGGAGCGCCTGTTGTGGGACCTGACCCAGGAGACGCGCGCCTTGTGTCCCCCCCGTCCTTTGACTTGCGTCTTCATCGGCGGTGGCACCCCGAGTCTTTTCTCCGGCGGGGCGATTGCCCGGCTGCTGCAGGGCGTGCGCGACCGGATCGAGCTGCCGCCGGACGCCGAGATTACCCTGGAGGCCAATCCGGGGGCGACCGATCACGCAGGTTTCGCGGCCTGGCGGCAGGCCGGCATCAATCGGCTGTCCATCGGCGCCCAGAGCCTTTCGGCCCGACACTTGGCGCGGATCGGTAGAATCCACGGGCCCGAGGATATCTGGGTCGCGGTCGACCGGGCGCGGCGGGCCGGCTTCGAGAACCTCAACCTCGATCTCATGTACGGTTTGCCGGAGCAGTCGCCGGCTCAGGCGCATCAGGATCTGGAGGAAGCGCTGGCCCTGGGACCCGAGCATCTCTCCTACTACCAGCTCACCCTGGAACCGGGTACCGCCTTCCACCGGACCCCCCCTCCCCGGCCCGACCAGGATCGGATCGCTGACATGCAGCGGCGGGGCGCCGCGCTGCTGACCACCAGGGGGTTCGAACCCTACGAGGTATCTGCCTACGCGCCGGTAGCCTACCGCTGCCGGCACAACCTCAACTACTGGCGGTTTGGGGATTACTTAGGCATCGGCGCCGGCGCCCACGGCAAGCTGACGTTTCCGGCCCGACGAGAGGTCGAGCGCCGCTGGAAGCTGCGCGACCCGGCGGCCTATCTCGACCCCGCTAATCGGGATCGGCTCGTCGGCGGACAAGAGGTCTTGTCGGCGGCGGAGCTCGTCTCGGAATTCGCCCTGAACGCCCTGCGGCTACGGGAGGGCTTCGAGGCCGCCCTGTTCGAGCAACGCACAGGGCTTCCCTTTGCGCGGATCGCCGAGCCGGTCGCCGCCGCCCGCGCGGCGGGCCTGTTGGCCCCGGAACCACGGCGGCGGGTACGCCCGACTGAGCTCGGACGCCGGTTCCTCGACGATCTCCTCCAGTATTTCGTAGGTTAGAGGTCGATTGGGTCAGCAAATTGATGGGCACGCGGAGCCTGGGGTATTCGACAGGCCGTCGCGATTGCAAACCCCAGTGGTCCGGCCGGAGCGCTCGACCAGCCGGCCGGGCACTCGCTTTGCCCACCCTAACAGTCTGCAAATCAAAAGGCGGGATGCGCTCCGCTTTCCCGCCCTACACGGGCTGGTCCTATAGGAAAAGCACGGCGGTTATCAGCAGCAGGGCCTCGCTCAGCTCTACCAGGGCGCCGGCGGTATCGCCGCTGAAGCCGCCCAGGCGGGCCAGCATGGACCGTCGCCACAGCAGGAACAGGGCCCCCGCGGCCGCGACTAGGCCGAGCCATTGCGCGCCCAGGAACAACGCCGACGCGGCCAGGGCAACGATTACCCAGGTCCAGGCAGGGGCACGGGGCATCTGGGGTCCGATCTCGGCGCCCATACCCGCCGCATGCGCGGGGGGCGTGGTGAGCATCAGGAGCAGGAGCTGCACCCGCGCCAGGACGGGGATCCAGATCAGACCCGCCGGCGCGCCCACGGTCATCAGCGCGGAGAGCGCGGTCCACTTGCACAGCAGCAGCAGGATCAGGGTTATGACGCCGAAGGGCCCGGAGCCGGGGTCCCGCATGATTTCTAGGGTGCGGCTCCGGTCTCCCAGGCCCCCGATCCAGGCATCCGCGGTATCCGCCAGGCCGTCCAGATGCAGCCCGCCGGTGAGCCCAACCCAGGCGACGAGCACCAGGGCGGCGGCCACGTCCGGAGCGGGGGAACCGACCGCCGCCGACAGCGCCGACAGGCCCCAGACTATCGAGCCGAGGATGAGCCCCACCAGCGGAAAGAAGACCGCGCAACGGCCGAAGTCCGGGCCGGCGACGGGTCCGGGGTCTGGCAGGGGCAGCCGGGTGAGGAAGCGACCGGCGATCAGAAAGGCGTGCCACATGATTCCAGGGGGCCGTGGCACAGCAGACTCGGATGGCCGTCCCCTGCTGGTACCCGCAGCCGGGTCCGACAAGCGGGCGGCGCCTCGATCCGCATCAAGGCGGTCGCGGAGAGCCCTAGGACTTGCCCCAGGATAACGCGGATGACGCCGCCGTGGGTCGCGATCAGCGGACGGCGAAACACCGTCCGGCGCGTGAGTATCCGCGCCCAGCCTTGCAGGACCCGTTCCCGCAGGGCCTCGAAGGATTCGGCGCCGGGCGGCGTGAAGTCCTCGGGGTCTTCCCACAGGCGTTGCAGCTCGGCGAGCGGTAGCTCGTCGGCGCACTTGCCCTCCCAGGCCCCGAACCGCCGCTCGCTCAGCTCCGGCATCAGCTCCAGCGACAGCCCGTGTTGCGCCGCCAGCTCCCGCGCCGGCTCGGCGCAACGGCGGGCCGGCGAGCTGAACAGGAGATCGTAGGGTGGGCCGTGTCCATCGGGCCGATCAGGCGGCCCCGCCAGGGCCGTGCGCATCTGCGCCTGTCCGCGGATACTGAGCGGGTCATCAGTGGTCCCCCCCGCCGGCCACCGCGCCGTGGCGCAGCAGATCGACAAAGCGATCCTCCGTATTCCGTGCCAGCATATTCCGCACCCGAAAATCACTACCGGCCTGCCGGGCGCTTGCTTCGCCTATCCCGGCACCCCGTTTCGGTTGGTATGGCAAGTTAGAGGCCATGGGTGGAATCGAAGTGAAGCCATCGATTCCCCCTCTCCCGCCAAGGGTGAGGGGCTTTTGGCCGTAGCCAGCCTGGTAGGACCGGGGCTGACCTAGACCGCGCGGCCTGGCTTGAGTTTTTAGACAACCTCTGAGGCTCCAATCCGGGGCACCACTTTGCCAGCGCACTCCAAAGGAGGCCGACCTCTCCTCCGCGTTTTCCACGGTTCAACATCACCAGTCGGCCGTGATTTCTTCTAACGGCGGTCCCTTCAGGGTTTGGGGCAGACCGGCCACGGTGAGCACGACCCGCTCGCAACAGGCGGCGAGCGCCTGGTGGAGCCGGCCCGCCTCGTCGCAGTAGCGACGGCTGATCTCACCAAGGGGGATGATGCCCATGTTGGTCTCGTTGCCGACCAGCACCAGGTCGCCGGCCAGCTTCGGCAGGGCTGCCAACAAGGCGTCACGTTCGGGTTCCAGCCGGGAAGGGTCTCCATGGGAGAGCAGGTTGGTGAGCCACAGGGTCAGACAGTCCACGATCAAGCAGCGGCCGGGCGCGGCCGATTCCGTCAACACCCGTGCCAGCGCCAGCGGTTCCTCTACCACCAGCCAGTCCTCGGGATGCCGTTGACGGTGGGCCTGGATCCGACGGGCCATTTCCCCGTCCCCCGCCACCGCGGTAGCCACATAGACGACCTGGCGACCACTCGCAACGGCGAGTCGCTCCGCTAGCTGACTCTTGCCGGAACGCACACCGCCCAGGATCAGGGTCCGCATCGCCGTTTCCGGTCGATTTCGGAGCTGGTACCCAGTTTCAAAACATTCTGCCTGTGAAAATCGCTATCAGCGACCAGATACCCCCCGTAGGATGTGGTGAGCGAAGCGAACCGCATCAGTGGAAACCTCGGAACCGGCCGCTTTATGGACCTTCAATATCAATCGAAACTGGATACTGGTGGCAACGACGTGATTAACCGCAGGGCTCGAAGAAGGCGTTGTCCATCGCCTTTTCGCATTCGGCACCCGTCGGCGTCAGGGCCTGTGGGTCCGCGCTCTCCGGCCGCTCGTCGGACTCCATCCGTAGGAGCTGACGCGCGGGGCCACAGGCCCGCCCGGCCGCGCATTGGTCCGCCTCCCCGCACACCCTGTCCACCAGCTTCCTGCAGGCCGTCTGCTCCGACCCCGGCGTAGAGGCGCTGCAGACCGGGAAGCTCGGGTTCGACAGGGCGTCCCGACATTCATCGCCCGACGGGGTCTGCGGCCGGGCGCCAGCGCCGATGGGCGCCTGGCGTTGCTGCGCGCGCTCCAGGCCCAGCAGTTGGCGGGCCAGAACACAGGGTTGGCTTTGGGAGCACTCGTCGCGGAAGCCACAGACCTTGCGCACGAGCTGATCGCAAAACCGCGTGTGCAGACTCGGCTCGGAGCCGGGCTCTGCCTGCCAGTGCCGTATCATCGACTCGGTCGGTACCGCCTGGCCGTCGCGGACGATGACCACCGAGCCGTCCTCGAGCCGATGGGCGCCGTCCCACAATAGGACCACGTCGCCCTTGTAATAGCGCATGGCGCGGTGGGAGTTCGGATCCACCTTGAGTACGCTACCGTCCTGGAGGGTGTCGGTCCAGGAAGCGGCCCGCACCGGCCCGAACGGCGCGCTCAGCAGGCAGACAGCGAGGAGGGATACCCAGCCGCGCACGCGCGGTCGCGCGAAGAAAGGGGGAAATAATGTCATGACTCGTGGCTCATGAAATTGCACGCTTAATCGAACGTGAATACCACAGCAGGCCCGAGAGGCCAAGGATTATTCCCGCCTCCAACGCCTTGCCGCCGCTTCGTCCGTGGTGCGGGAGTCCAGCCAGTGTCCGCCCTGCTCGGTGAACTCCTTTTTCCAGAAGGGGGCCCGGGTCTTCAGATAGTCGATCAGGAGCTCGCAGGCGCGAAAGGCGTCGCCGCGGTGGGCGCTGGTCACAGCCACCAGGACAATAGGGTCCTGGGGCCCGAGGTCCCCGATCCGGTGCCGGATCCGAATCCCCTGCAGCTCCCAACGCCCGGCCGCCTCCTCGGCGATAGCGGTCAGGGCCTCCTCGGTCATCCCCGGATAGTGCTCCAGGACCATGCGGGTTACCCGCTCGCCAAGGTTCATATCCCGCATCAGGCCCACGAAAGTCACCAGGGCCCCCACCCGTGGTCGCCCGCGCCACAGGGCCTCCTGCTCCGCGGCGATATCGAACGGCTCGGCCTGGATACGCACATCGATCATGGCTACTGGCTCCGGGGCGGTCAAGCGACCGCTATTTTGCAGAAACCAGGAATATAATCATACAATTATACTCCATAGGCCGAGCCATGACAGGAGATTGTCACATGCCTCAAGACCTGTGGATCCACCACGTCAGCCTGATCGTTGCGGATACGGAACGCTCACTTACCTTCTACCGTGATTTGTTGGGACTGACGCTCGATCGGCACCGCCCGGAGCTCGGCTACCCCGGAGCTTGGCTGTGGATCGGCGAGCAACAGATCCATCTCCTGGAGCTACCGAATCCGGACCCCCTGCAGGGGCGTCCGCCGCACGGTGGGCGGGATCGCCACCTAGCCTTGACGGTAAAGGACCTCGACGCGCTCATCGCGCGTCTGGAGCAGGCCGGCATCGCCTTCACCCGCAGCCGCTCCGGCCGCCGCGCGATCTTCTGCCGGGACCCGGACGCCAATGCCCTGGAGCTGATCGAGGCCGCCTGATGAGTTGTTTTAATTGGTTTTTCAGTATGGCTGAGGGACCCGCCGGGCTTTGTCAGGGAATCCTCGCCCAGCCGGCCCTTGTCCGGTAGCCTTTTGGTGCCGTCAAGCATCATTCACCTTTCGTCCCAGGCGCTGATAGCGGTGCTCGAAGGTCTCGCGTTCACCGGCCATCACGCCGAAGTCGCCTCAATCTTACAAATCGGTCACTCAAGGAATCCTAGCGCTGGGGTTGGGATAGGGGTAACCATATGCCTGTCAGCTGACGCGAGCCCCTCGAGCGCGCGTCGTCGGCCATGGCTTTCAGGTAGATAGCATCGTCGCCGAGACCCTCGAAGGCGTAAGGATTCAAGAACTGTCGACCCCACAGCAGGCGCGGTCTGTCGGAGCGAGCCCGGCCTGATCACAAACGCTGTCCCAACTCTCGATGATCTTGTCCAGCAGACCTTCGAGGATCGCGATGGCCTCATCGCGGGACAGTAGAAAATGAGCCGCGGCATCGAGGCATGAAGCGATCCGACTCATGCGCTCTCAACCGGCGATCAGCATCGCCTGTGAGGCTTCGTTGCCGGTGCGCGGCTGCGGACAGATATCGTAGGCCGGTGTCAGCGCGAGCGCCTGTCCGTCCCAGAAGGCCGAATGGTTACGGGCATGGTCGTCCGTACTGCCGCACAGGATGTTGAATGCCAGCCGGGAGAAGAGCTCGCGTAGCGTTGCTCGAGCATCTTTGAAGCGGTGACGGATGAGCTCCGCCAGGTCCTCGTAGCTCGCATAGCGCGCCATCATCTCATCGAGGGCAAGCATCGTGAGTGCCGACACATCGCCTTGCGTTGCCACCCATCGCCGGATGGCACGCGGTCGAAACGCTCGATCAGCAGCACCTCTTTGTGCATCGCGCGGGCGAGGGAGACGGGCGCTACCTCGATCCCCACCAGAGCGCCAATCCGCATGACAATGAATTCTGCCTTGACTAGGCTGTAGAGATCGGTCGCCGACGAAAACTTGGCGATGTATTTCTTGCTGCCCGCTTAAGATCTGCGCCTTGGACCGTGCTCCGCCGATCGAGGTCCCATGCAGCAAGGCTTGATCGAGCTCGGGGCTCAAGGGCAAGCCTTTCTCTACGCGCTGGGCGGACTATACGAACTCATCCAAGGAGACGTTCGTTGCGGTGCGCGGCACATATTCAATAGCCGAACGCTGAAAGTCCAAGGCCCCAACTTGGTCCGATCCGGATTCCAGCAAATAGGCCAGCTCATCAAGCTGGTCGCTGTCGGCCTGTGCACCTGCGCGGACGAGCTTCCGGTTGATGGTGACCCGCCGCCCAAGGCATCGGGCGACCCGTCACGGATGCAGCCGGGCATGCTCAAACCCGGCAACAGCGGGAACAAGCCCGCCTGCAAAGGCAGCTCCGGTTCATACAGTGCAATGGCGTTGTCACGGGCCAGATAGCTCTTGCCGTAATAGAGCAGGAGCCGGTCGCCCTCGGTGGTGAGCTTGCCGGCGACAACCGGCGTGGTTGCCCCAAGCAGCTATATACCAGATATAAGGCTTCCTTGTAGGGTCCGTTAGAAGTCATCGTCGACCCTGACCCTCGCGTTTGCGCACGGCACCGGGCAACACGACGAGCTTGTCATCGGCACGCGCGATATGGCCTGCCAGCGATGCGCGCTCGTCATCGAACAGCTCGACGCGGCAAGTGCCGCGACATCGAACGTCAGCCCGATCGCGACGCTCAAGTCACCTTTCTCGATCTTCTACAAGGTTGCCCGCGAGATACCGGCGCGATCCGCAAGCGCACGCTCGGTCCATTTGCGCTCCTTGCGCCCGAGCCGCACCTACTTGCCCAAAAGGGCGCCGGCCTCGTGCGCATACCGCGAATAGATCCGATCCTTCGACATTGATCTCGCCCGTCAAAAAAGACCTCTAAAATGGTCACTATATCACTTTATGACCATTATAGTAGTCATTATTCCTCGGCGCGACAGGGCCGCCGAATAATCACTCGATAGAAAGCAACGGGTTGGTGATGTTGAACCGCAGAGAACGCGGAGCACGCAGAGGAGATGAGAGGTCGGCCTCCGGCCTCCCTTTGGAGGGTGTCGCCACAGGCGGCACCCGACGCGGTCCAGGGAGGGACCGCCATTTTCAACGTCCGCAAGCCATTGAACATGAAGGAAACGGGATATCGCCATGTTCCGTTTCCGCGGCGCAAAAGCTCAGGGATGGGTTTTTGCGACATCCTTATAGGGTGCGGCGGCAATCATGGGCCTCGAGTGTCTTGGGCCATTTCCGGTGATGGCGGGTGGTACCTGGCTACCAGTTGGCACGAGCCCGACGCCGCTTTGGTCATGGGTATGTATTTAGCTCATGTTCCACAGGTTCAGATTTTGAGTCTGTGCTATAAGAGGTTGTTTTTCGGTTAAAAAATAGGAGTGCAAGCACCCGCGGTAAGTTTCTGCGAATGGCAAGAGCGCTACGCCACCGACATTGAGTCCCTCGCTTCGTTGAGCAAATCCGAGATTGTCGACTTTGCCAAACGCCATCTGCACCCTGACGCCATCTGTCACACCGATGCCTTCCCTTCCCTCAAAGGCTTGGTGATTCATACCACGCACATCGCCAAAATCACCCCGCCCGAAAAAGCCGATCACTGGCTGCCCTGGGTGCACGTCGTGATCTCCAATCTCAAACGTTTTCTGCTTGGAACTTACCAGGGTGCCGTGC
>Ga0209365_1000266_pt1 | contig 10027 bp, 6 predicted proteins | sample WorMetimpBELIZE2_FD_187389 | JGI IMG/M metagenome (GOLD analysis project Ga0209365, IMG submission 187389) | Marine gutless worms symbiont microbial communities from Max Planck institute for Marine Microbiology, Germany - Olavius imperfectus... | ecosystem: Host-associated > Annelida > Digestive...
GATCAGATTGTGGTTGATATTGTCAAAGTTGAGGATAATTCTGATGTTAGCAGGCAAGACACCAGCGTTGAAATGGATGAGATGTGGAGTTATGTCGGCTGTAAAGATAATCAGAGATGGCTGTGGCATGCTGTTGATCGGATCACGGGTAAGGTGTTGGCTTATTTATACCGATGATTGGGGGTCTATAAGCGCCATCTCAATCCCGAGCTCCATGTTATTGGAAAACAAAACACGCAGAAAATAGAGCGCAAACATTTAACGCTACGGACGTGAATCAAGCGGCTGGCGCGGAAGAGCATTTTTTTTCAAAGCTCGATCAAAGGCACGATATTGTCATCGGATTATTCGTGAATCGTTATGAGTTCGGTGTTCCTGTCTGAAATTCCTAAACAACAAAAATATAGCACTACCCAGAAATTAATCCACTTCCTTAATGAACCAGCTCTTTCTCCTCTCAGTCGGCCTGTGGAACCTTAAAATAGCTTGAAAAATCATATAGTTATCAATGGATACAAGTCTAATAAGGTAAAGACTGGATCAAACGATCAGGGATATCAGGCATGGTATCTTTGAAGAAAAGAATTAAAAAATGATTAGTTGGCACCAAAAGGCATGGGATGATTATTTATACTGGCAGCAAAGGATAAGTATATGCTGAATTGACAGGATGCTTTAACTTGGTTGTTTCGAGCTGCCGTCGCTCGGCGACACGAATCAAAACGCAGAAAAATCCTGTCAATCTTCCAAATTCTGTGAATCCTGTACTATTAGACAAAAGCACACAGCGCAAATGATGGGCACGCTTTGCTTTGTCCATCATTGATGCGGTTCGCGGCCTGCCCGCTCCATGAATGGGGCGGGCAGGCGCTCACCACATCCTACGCGACTCCGGTAAGCGGGAACCGCGAAAACCCATAAAGGCGGGAGGCGCTTCGCTTTCCCGACCTACGAGGCCAAAGGGCTCAATCCCACCCCAACAGGGAGTCATTGCCGCGGGAGGTGGTCGAGTCGGCATCGGTTCCTTCGGATTGGGGAAGCCAGTCGAACCATCCTTCCCACCACCCGTCTGTGTCGAGCCGGGAGATGCCTTCCCCGGACGCGGTGGCAGTCGGCGCCGTTGCCTCTATCCTCGGCTCCCTGTAGACGATTCGCACTTGATCGTCACGCCGGTTCAGGGCCCGCAGCAGGGCAGCATCTCGCCGGTAGATATCCTTGCGGAACAGGACCCGGCCGTCCCGCTCCCCTTTTGCCGTCCAGTAGGCCAGGACGATCGTCAGGGGTTTGTCGAGGCGCACCTGGTGGGTGCGTTGGGTAGCGACGATCCGCCGTAACCTAGCCCGGTTCCAGCGGGGGTTGTCCAGAATCAGCTCCGCGAGGCTCCAGGGATGCTCGACGCGCACGCAGCCGGAGCTGTACAGGCGCCGCGACCGTTTGAAGAGGCCCCGGCTCGGGGTATCGTGCAGGTAGACGGCATACCGGTTGGGAAACATGAACTTGATGCGGCCCAAGGCATTCCGAGCGCTAGGGGGCTGACGAATTAAATAGGGGAAGTTCGCGGGGGATACCTGCCAATTGACAGACCGGGGCGAGACGGGTTTGCCGTCGCGGGTAACCACTTGCAGGCCCTTGCGCTTGAGATAGCCTGGGTCCCTGCGCACGGCGGGCAGGATATCCTTCTTCAGAATGGTGGGTGGGACGGTCCATTTGGGATTGATCTCGATGTATTCCACCTGATCCCGGAACATGGGGGTGGGGCGTTTGGGCCGCCCGACGATCACCCGCGAATTCCAGGCCACCCGCCCGTTACGAAAGAGCTCGGCCCGCTGGTCCACGATATCGACCAGCAGGAAGTCGTCTGGGAAGCGGTTGGATACCCAACGCATCCGCTCCAGGTTGATGCGAATCCGGTCCATCCGTCTCTCGACGGGGACGTTCAGGGCCGCCTGCGTCGCCGAGTCCACGATACCGTTGGCCCGCAGGTGATGGCGCTTCTGGAACGCGCGCACCGCACCCTTGAGGGCCGCGTCGTAGATCCGGCTGTTGGAGGTGGGCCCCCTGAAGTCGCCCGTCGCCCGCAGGCGCTCGCGCAGCCTGGGTACCCGGGAGTCGCTCGTATGGGGCTTGAGGGGTTTGCCGCCCGGAATCCTCGGCCAGCCGCCGGCATCGGCGACCCGGCGATAGCGGGCCATGCCCTGCTGTAGCCGCGTATAGAAGGCCGGTCTGGCGGTCAGGCCCTCGACGGCGGCCCGTAAATCCCGCGCGCGGACTACCTGCTCCAGATCCCGCAGCAGGTCATGCGCATAGGGGCCTTTGTAGTTCCAGTTTATATCCAGGCGTTTTGGGTCGACCTTGCCGTAATGGCGGTGATGGATCAGGCGCAGCAGGCTGTCGCTGAGGAAGATCTCCTTGTCCGCGGGGATGGAGGCGAACAATCCCAGGAAGGTCCGGTTCGCGGCGATGTTGCGGATTCTGCGGACGTGAAAATCCTCCGGTCGGAAGCCCTCGTCGACACCCCCCTCTACCAGACGCAACAGGTCTTCGATCCGTCCGTCGTGGTCCCAGACGGAACGATCGTTGCGCTGGCGATAAAAGTCGTCGAGCAGTCGGGCGGATACCAGCGGGATGCCCAGGATGGCGGGCCGGCTCTGATACCGCAGCTGGTCCAGACGGGCCCGCAGATCACCGTCGGCGCTGCCGACAAGGGGCAGCAGGGCCAGCCAGATGAGCAGGATGACTCCCGATCTCAAGGGGCGTGGCAACATATCGACGGCTCTCCGTAGATTGAGACGGGATATCCTGACGCCAAATCGGAATGCCGATTGTACAAGAGAAATGAACGGTTTGGGGCAGTCCCTCCAGCGGGACGGAGACGGGGCCTTGTTGTCAGCCGGCTGTTTCCCCTTCCCGCGTCGGCGGCGCGGGCGCCTCGAGCTCCGGGCCGAGCAGGATGGCGATGGGGCGGGTCTGCAGGTCGGCGTCGAGGGCGATCTTGAGCACCATGGTCAGGGGCACCGCCAGGAACATACCCACCGGGCCCAGGACCCAACCCCAAAAGACCAGGGAGAGGAAGACCACCAGGGTGGAAAGGCCCAGGCCCCGCCCCATGAACTTGGGCTCGATCACGGTGCCGACGATGGCGTTGACGACCAGGTAGCCGAAGGCGACCCACAGCGCCGACTGGACATCGAGCTGGACTAGGGCCAACAGGACCGCGGGCAGCGCCGCGATGACGGGGCCGATGGTCGGCACGAAATTGAACAGGAAGGTCACCAGGGCCCAGAGGGGGGCGAAATCGAGCCCTAGATACCAGAGCCAGGCCCAGATCAGGCCGCCGGTAAAGAGGCTCATGATGGTCTTGAGGACCATATACCGATTGATGTTGTCGAGCACGCTTTGCAGACGCTCGAGGGAGAAATCCGATGCCTGGAGCCCCACCTTGAGCTTGGCGGGCAGGCTGGAGGCCTCGAGCAGGATAAAGATGACCGTCAGGATGATGAGAAAGGCGTTGGTCAGCAGGTCACCCAGACCACCGAGCAAGACTCCGGCCATCTCCATGGCCCGGCCCGCGTTCAGATAGTCGGTCAGGGCCGTGCCCGGCATCTCGATCCCCAAGTCCATCAACCAGCTGTTCAGCTCCGGGGTCAACCCCTTGAGCTTCGCCTGGTATTCGGGCAGATTGGCCCGGAAGGCATCGAGGGAGCCGGAGACCAGGGCGACGATGAGGCCGCCGATGGCGATCATGACGATACTCACCGCCAGCAGCGCCAGCCAGGCGGGAACCCCACGACGCACTAGGAAGGACATGGCCGGGGCGGCGATGACGGCGAGAAAACCGGCGAGCAGAAAGGGGGCCATGAGCGAGGCGGCCGCGTGCATGCCCGCGACCACCAGCACGAAGGCGCCGGCAACCAACAGAAAGCGTGCCGCGGGGCTGAACTCGACCTGGATTGCCATGGTGACTACCTCCACCCGTTTTCGAGTATGTCGCCTGTTGCGACACCCTCCTTAAGACTGTCCAAAAAGGCCGTCTGGTAGGGTTATTTTTAAATTGAATCATAGCCAATAGATGGCAATAACTCGGTATTATAATGGTGCAAGAAGAGCTTCAAACAAATCTCATGCATAGAGAAGCATTTAGAAAAAGAGGTAGCGGTAAATCCTGCGTGATATTCAAGGTTTTTTCTCACACCAAACCACCAAGACACGAAGCCTTTTTCCAGACCGTCGCCGATCATCCGCGCACTTGTCATCGCAGGCGCAGAAACCAGGGTCGTTTCCCTTTCATCCTGGTCTCTCTTGGTGGTTTGGTGTGATGTTCGGCGTGACTCAGGGAGACACCTTAATCACTTGAAAATTTACCACTACCTCTTTGTTTTGATACCTTTCTTACTGAATTTTCTGGTAAGCCGTCGAGAAATTCAGTACGAGCCCATCAAATTTTTCTCGGCTCATACCAATGACAGGTTTTATGGCCCGATCGGTCGTGAGGTGTTTGAAGTTTTCATAAATCATGACTTAAACATCCTCTATTGAATCATAAACCTGAATAGCTATTATTCTCGAATAATATTCGGGCGGTACAACTCTATTATTTTCAGATTTCATCAAGTATGCTGTTTCGTTGTAGGCGCTCTGATGATCCATGCGTTCTTCAATAATTTCCAAAACAGTTTGTTCCGGAGTTTGCCCTGATTGAATTGCAAATTCGGTAACCTTCCTTTGCAGTTCATCTGAAAAATCAAGAGTCGACATTTCAGCCCCCTGTTCTTTGCCCATTCCTAATCCATCTTTAGAGCGACTTATTGGGGTTCGCAAGCTCACCCTAACCTACATTTCTGCTAGTCAATAGCATAGGATTTCCAGGATTTTTTAAGTGTCACCGTGCGGAGGAGGTTCAAAGTAATAAAATAAAGAGTCCTGTTAATCTTAAAAACCTTGTTAATCCTGCCCTTTTAGAGCATTGCAATGAGCATCCAGCTGGATTGATTCGTGCATCCTGAAAGCAATCAGGGTTTGGAAACCTCCGTGGAATAATCGGAGCTCCGGATCATTTTGCCGGGCGCTTGCTTTGCCCATCCTACGGGCTGAAAACCTAGGAATACTGCCACAATTTCTGGAGCGTGGGGACGAGCGGACGGTCCAAAGCCCCTCGCCCCCTTGTAGGAAGAGAAGGGGTTCCAATCATTCCTCACCCGACGAATCTGTGGTTGCGACTCCCGCGCACCTTTTTGATCCCCCTCTCCCCGACCCTCTCCCGGTGGGAGAGGGAGGGTAAAACTGCCGCTCTCGAGCGTTTCTTCCCGGCTTCTTCCGGGGAGAGGGGCCGTGAAAACCCACCAACGAGCTTTTGCCACATCCCCTTAAGAGACGGCCTTTTGGGACGGTCTCTCAGACATTATGGACGACCGGGGTGGCCGTCGGCTCTATTGCCGGGGGCTCGTGTGCCAGGATGACCGCCCCCAGGGGCGGCAGGGCGACGGGGATGGCGTAGGGCTGGCCCATGCCGCTCAGGGACTCGGCATCCACATCGCCCTGGGCGCCCAGGTTGTCGCCGCCGTATTCCTCGGCATCCGAGTTGATGAGGATGTGATAGCGGCCGGGTCGGGGCACGCCGATCCGGTACTCGGGGCGGGGGAGGGGGGTGAAGTTGAAGGCGGTGATCAGGAACTCCCGGTCGGCTCGATCCCGCCGCAGATAGCCGATCACGGCCTGGGAGCTGTCGTGACCGTCGAGCCATTGGAACCCCTCACTGGAGAAGTCCAGGTCGTGAAGCGCCGGCCGTGAGCGGTAGAGCCGATTGAGGTCGGCGACGAGCCGGCGGATGCCCCGATGCCGGGGTTGCTCCGTCAGCGGCCAGTCCAGCTCTCCGGCAAAATCCCATTCCCGGTCCTGCCCGAACTCGCAGCCCATGAACAGCAGCTTCTTGCCCGGATAGGTGAACATCAGGCTGTAGGCCAGACGCAGGGAGGCGAATTGCCGCCGGGTGTCGCCGGGCATACGGCCCAGGATGGAATGCTTGCCGTGTACGACCTCGTCGTGGGAGAAGGGCAGGATGAAGTTCTCGTCGAAGGCGTAGAGCAGGCCGAAGGTGAGCTGCTCGTGGTGGGCGTGGCGATACACGGGGTCCTTGCCCAGATAGGACAGGGTGTCGTGCATCCAGCCCATGTTCCATTTCATGCCGAACCCCAAACCACCGAGGTGGGCGGGGCGCGACACCCCCGGCCAGGCGGTGGATTCCTCGGCAATCATCAGGATGCCCGGATGGCGACCGTGGGCCACGACATTAAGCCGACGCAGAAACGCCACCGCTTCCAGGTTCTCGTTCCCACCGTGGGCGTTGGGGAGCCATTCGCCCGGGTTGCGAGAGTAGTCCAGGTAGAGCATGGAGGCGACGGCGTCGACCCGCAGCCCGTCCAGGTGAAACTCCTCCAGCCAGTAGAGGGCGCTGGAGATCAGAAAGCTCTGCACCTCGTGGCGGCCATAATCGAAGATCAGGGTACCCCAATCCTTATGCTTGCCCCGGCGCGGGTCCGGGTGCTCGTAGAGCGCGGAGCCGTCGTAACGGGCCAGGGCGAAGGCATCCTGCGGAAAATGGGCCGGCACCCAGTCGAGGATGACCCCGATGCTCCGGCGGTGCAGGTGATCGACGAGCCGGCGGAAATCGTCTGGGGCGCCGAAGCGGCTGGTGGGCGCGAAGTAGCCGGTAGCCTGATAGCCCCAGGAGGCATCCAGGGGGTGCTCGGTAAGGGGTAGGAGCTCGATGTGGGTAAAGCCCAGGGCCAAGGCATAGTCCGCTAGCGGCTCGGCGATGGCGCGGTAACTCAGGAATCCCCCCGCGGCGTCCCGACGCCAGGAGCCTAGGTGCACCTCATAGACGGAGAGGGGCGCATGTGACCAGTCAGACCCGGCGCGGGCCTGCATCCAGGCCTGATCCCGCCAGGGGAAGGGGTCCTCGCCGCAGATACGGGCGGCGGTCTGTGGCCGCTGCTGGAAGGACCGGGCGTAGGGGTCGATCTTTACCTGGACGCCGCCGGCGCGATCCCGAATCTCGAACTTGTAGAACGCGCCCGCCTCGAGGCCGGGGATGAAGAGCTCCCAGACTCCCGAATCCCCCCGCACCCGCATGGGGTGGACGCGCCCGTCCCACGCGTTGAAATCGCCCACCACGCTGACGCGCTCCCCGTTGGGCGCCCAGACGGCGAACCGCACGCCTGGCACCCCGTCCAGGGTCCGCAGATGGGCGCCGAGGAACCGATAGGCGCGCCAATGGCGACCGGCCCCGAACCGATGCAAGTCGGAGTCCTCGAGCTGGGGCGGAAAGCAATAGGGATCATACCGGCTGTAACGGTGGCCCGCCCGATCATCCCAGCTCAGACAATACCGCTCCGGGACGATCCCCGTCCGGCCCTCCCACACGAACAGATCCGTATCCGGGACCCGCGTCAGGGCCACCTCCGCCTCCGGGATGCGGACATTTTCCGCCCCCGGCAGAAAGGCGCGGATCACGCAACGGTCCCCTTCCGGGTGCCGCCCTAGGACCGCGAAGGGATCCCGGTGACGCGCCTCCAGGATGCGGGCAATAGGCTCAGGGATTTCCATCCGGTTGCGGGTTCCTATGGGAAATCAGCCCCCGTCGAACACTCGGGGCCGCCGAATGGTAAACCGACCGCCGGAGAACGTCGAAATTCGTAACTATCATTCGGAATTGATCCGGGCGGATACCGGGGCCCATTGCCGAGATTCCTTGCCATACCGCCATTCCGGCAGGGAGTGCCGGAACCTAGGTGCTAGGGATGGCCGGTTGCGGGAATCGCTGAGACCTCTCCAGCTCCCGGGCTCCGGCAAGTTGATAGGCACGCGGCGCTTGGGGCATTCGACAGACCACCGCGGTTCGGAAGTTGCCGTGGCCGGACCGGAACGCTCGACCGGCCTGCCGGGCGCTCCGCTTTGCCCATCCTTACGATCCTTCAGGCGGGTACGTCCGAAGGGCGCGAAAATGCTATTATAAGTGGTGGCTCTTTATGGATTCCAGACGGATCGAAGAGAACGGTGGTCCGTAGCCCTCTGACCGATGACAGAATAGGCCGTCTTTTCTCAACAAAAACAGCAGGTTATACAATTCCTCGCTGGCTTGCTGAGAAGGTGAATTTGCGCAAAATATCCTACCAGTCCGGAATCCATGAAGAGCCTAATTTGGTTTGTGGTCAGGTGAACGCCCGTCCGGTGAGTCACCGGGTCGGCGGTCGATGCGACTCGGATTACCGATGGGTTACTCAGTCTGCTGCGGGCGGCCTGGTACACTGTTTCATTCTATTCTACATGTTCGTAGGGAACGCCCTGTGTGGCGTTCCGAATGGCCCGCACAAGGGCCGGTCGGCCGTTCCTACGCAATATGAAAATTAGAGTGAAACGGGGTGCTGACGCAAGGGGAGGGATCGAGATGGCGGGTAAGGAGCTGCGTTTCGTCAGTCGTCTGACCCGCGATACCCTGGCGCTGATCCTCGCCGGTGGTCGCGGCTCCCGTCTCAAGCAGCTCACTGATTGGCGCGCCAAGCCCGCGATGCCCTTCGGCGGTAAATTCCGTATCGTGGATTTCCCCTTGTCCAACTGCATCAACTCGGGTATCCGCCGGATCGGCGTGCTCACCCAGTACAAGGCCCATTCCCTAATCCAGCACATCCAGAAGGGCTGGGGCGTTCTGCGCGCGGAGTTCGAGGAATTCGTCGAGCTCTGGCCGGCCCAGCAACGAATCGACGAGGCCACCTGGTACGCGGGCACCGCCGATGCCGTGTATCAGAACCTGGATATCATCCGCAGTCACAACCCGGATTATATCCTGGTGCTGGCCGGGGACCATGTGTACAAGATGGACTATGGGGCCATGGTGGCCTACCACGTTCGCAAGGGCGCCGATATGACGGTCGGCTGCATCGAGGTCGCGCTGACGCACGCCGACCAGTTCGGCATCATGGCGGTGGACGCCGACCACCGGGTGCGCAGCTTCCACGAGAAGCCGGCGCGCCCCGAACCGATTCCCGGACAGTGGGACCGCGCCTTGGCCTCCATGGGCATCTATGTCTTCAACAGCGCTTTTCTGTTCGAGCAGCTCGCCGCAGATGCGGACCGGCCCGATTCCACCCATGACTTCGGCACCGATATCATCCCCAGTCTCATCGCCGGGCATCAGGTGATGGCCTATCCCTTCGAGGGGATACACGACGATGATCGAGCCTATTGGCGCGACGTGGGAACCGTCGATGCCTTCTGGGAGGCCAACCAGGAGCTTATCGGGGTGACGCCGCCGCTCAATCTTTATGACGGGGCCTGGCCCATCTGGACCTATCAGGAGCAGTTGCCGCCGGCCAAGTTCGTATTCGACGACGAGGAACGCCGCGGCATGGCAGTGGATTCCATGATCTCCAGCGGCTGCGTGATTTCGGGCGCCAATGTGCGCCATTCCCTGTTATTTTCCAATGTGCGCGTCAACTCCTACACCTGGGTCGAGGATTCGGTGATCCTGCCGGGCGTGGACATCGGCCGCCACTGTCGGATTCGCCGCAGTATCGTCGACGTCGGCTGCCGTCTCCCGGAGGGACTCACCCTGGGCCTGGACCCAGAAACGGACGCCGCGCGCGGCTTCCATGTCAGCGCCGGGAAGGTGACGCTGGTAACACCCGAGATGTTGGGACAGGAGGTTGACCATGTCCGTTGAACCCAAATGTTGAGCCCGGAACCGACCCCCACCGATTGCCTGGCCCGGCGGCGCGCCGGGATTCTCCTGCACCTGACCTCCCTGCCGGGGCCGGGTCCCTGCGGTACGCTCGGCCCCCAGGCCCATCGCTTCGTGAACTTCCTCGCCGACTGCGGCCTGTCGGTATGGCAAATGCTGCCGGTCGGCCCCCCCCAGGCGGACGGCTCGCCGTATCAGACCCGCTCGGTACACGCCGGGAATCCGCGGCTCATCGCCCTTGATCCCCTGCTGGAGCAGGGTTGGCTGCCGGCCCTCCCCGAGGACACGGACGAC
>Ga0209365_1000267_pt1 | contig 10023 bp, 4 predicted proteins | sample WorMetimpBELIZE2_FD_187389 | JGI IMG/M metagenome (GOLD analysis project Ga0209365, IMG submission 187389) | Marine gutless worms symbiont microbial communities from Max Planck institute for Marine Microbiology, Germany - Olavius imperfectus... | ecosystem: Host-associated > Annelida > Digestive...
GTGTATGAGGTCACGGTGTATGGAAGCAGAAGGTGTGCACCAGATGCGCACGGATATATATCATGCGGATGTCCACTTGAGATCAAACGGAACAACCAAAGACCGAACCAAGCCTAACATGTAAAATTTGTTCCGAGGCGAACCGGACCGAATCAGTGACTACGAGCCTGGACGTACTTCTACCTCTGCGTCAGCTGTACAGTGGCCCACATAGGCACAGAGCATTCTTGTTAAAGCAATTAAACAATACTTAATTTATTCAACACTACAGTCTTTGATGTGACGCGACACGACTCGTGATTACCGACGACAAACGCCATGAATGATTGCCGAGTGGTAAACTACGATAAAATTTCATCATCATTTAGCAACAAGTGAAATCAGTCAATGGTAAGCTGAGACAGATACGGCGTCAGGTCAAATATCGGCTTGGTATAGTTATCAGCGGTTTTTGATTCCATACCTGCACCGATATCGCGAACATTTCGTGGTAGCATAAGCTGCATAACGTAAACAATTGTGTTGATTTAGTGATATGCACTCGTATAAACACTTACAAGCCATAATGCATCGTCGCGCACTGTGTTACGACTTGAAGAGCTACAACGTTTGACAATTTTCTTCAATTTATTCTTCTTACACACTGTCATTTCATAACGTTTACATCAATTCACGCGCCTACATCACCGGAAATCAGTAAATAAACATACTTGCTATGTACTAGAGGTGGGTCAATAGCGATTTTGCCGATATTGATATTCTATCGATATTTTGAATTTTTGATCCCAAACTATAGACGATATCGATATATCGCCGATCTTTTATTGCAGTGCTTAGTCTGGCCTACTGACAGTCACATAATTCAATATCCCTCGCAAAGTGAGACCGATCAGCATGTATGCTGGTATTTTACGGATTTCACGGCAGCCAGCATGTCGAAGACACAGCTGGAGTGACAGAGTAAGCACAGGACTAAACGCGATATAGCGCATACTATCTCAAATAACACACAACTAACATAGTTAGCAGTTTCCGGTTTTAATTCAGCTGCAAGATATTTTAAAAAGTGTTCACTGTACAGCAGTTAACATCCTTACATTGTTGTGACGATAAGGAATTCCAGTCATTAACAACTCTATTACTGAACGCAAACTTTTCCTACATCAAGTGTAAATCGATTTTACACAGTTTGTGGTCATGTCGTCTTCTACCTCTGTCATCCATTCAAAAATATTTCTTTCTCAGCATCATACATTCGTTTAATGAAGTTAAAAGCTTTAATGAGATCACTCACTTCGAACTGTCCTTTTCTCCAATGTGTAACATGTTATCACATTTCGAAATGATTTTTCATTGTTTGTCTTTATATTAACATTAAATCTAAATAAAATACAAGGAATTATCAATATTTTATTTGTAATTGATACGATATCAATATACTGAAAACCAATATCTAAAATGCCTATACATCGACCCACCTCTACTAAATATGGTCATAAATCTTAACACTAGTAATGGTCAATATATCATTTTCATATATATAGCCTATCGATATACTCTCCGGTCTCATAGCATTTTATGACCTTAATTCTGATTGCTACAAAGTCGACAACGAAACGCCAAACGCTTGTCATTGCTTGAAAAAAATTCACTCGAATATTAGAACGGACCAAAGTATAAGCACTGCACTAACTGGGATGTTTTTATCAAGTTAAGTTCATTCTGTCATTTTTTTCAAATAGCATTGTATTTTAATAATTGCATATGATTGATAGTTAACATAGAGACTTACTATGACATAGTAGATGTTCGTGTGCTTGTTGACATGTAAATCAATGGATTTTAGCTAGTAGTTAAAAATTTTAACACAATTTGCAATATAATATTAAGAGATACAACAAAACCAGTTCGGTTTATTATACTTCATATACATTCAAGCAATGTCTTTTCTATAATGTAACTGCAGTAGGTTAATAGGTTAAACTCGAACATTTACAGACATCGTACGAAAAGATCACTTTGTTCAATGCAAACTACTGTGTATGTAAAAGAACATTTTTCATACTCATTCATAAGATACAGCACAAGGATCAGCTGTACCTTTAACTGAAGTTTTTACCAAAACAGTACTATAGCACAAGATTGATGATGTCATTAAAAATATGCAAAAATACAAGGTAATGAATCTGATTTGACAATATAGCTATAAACCATTTCTACAAAAATCACAGAAGATTGCAAGAAACTTTCGGAAGGCATGGTAATTTGTTAAGCTTCATAATTATAAAATTCCACGGGATGTAGGCTACTGGATATCATGTCATTACTCAGCAATGCAAATATTATAGCGACTTCATAGATACATGGAGGAAACAATGTTCACAGATAACTAAACCTGGAGATGTAAATCTCTGCAGTTACATCACAAATATATTATTTGACATTCAGAATGTGATAAATGCTCTTATTTCATCTGATATATTGACTATACAGGCCTATTTTTCTAATCTCCACAAAGTGGTTGCAACATGCATTGCCACAAGCAAACATCTTATTATAAGTTATCCTGTTCTCACTGAGTTGGAAGTTCTCTACGTCACATTATAGAAACAAAACAACTTATCAACGTCAGTCAAGATGTATCATGTATAGCATTTCACAACTGTTAACAGTATTACTAACGCTTGCCATCACTTAGATTCCTCGTTGCTATAATATGCAAAAAAAACTGTGCTACTCCAGCATCCGACACCAACAATACTCCACACTAGTACAGTCAAATGCACTCTCTATCAGATGGACCACCAAAGAATAGTGACACCAAATGGAAGTGACATTGAAAGGAGTTGACAAAAACAGAGCTGAAGTAACACAAGCCGCAGAGTGTGCTCACAGACGTCTAGAAAACAAGCAGGACACAAAGATTGGGTAACAACGCCATATACCTGGTAGGCTACACTTCTATATCAACATCATCGTCCACGTTTATTCTAACTGAATATGAAGGCCTAAGATGTAGAACAGACTATCTAAATCATTTCGCGCTTATTCGCCATTCTTTCTTTTCACTGCGCATGATACATGTGAACCAGAGTGATACACGTACACAGCATTCAGCTCACGACAGACATTCTCAGCCAACACATCACAAACCCTGGCTACCTGTAAATGATGTGCTGTTACAGCCATTGCCAGATACGAAGCCTCCCTATCCACCACGGCAGTCACGTGATGCTGGCATCAGGCAACCCACTGCCATTAAACCTCTGCTGCCTGGCCAATTATCGTAACGTTGGTGCCTAAGGCGGCATCAAAAGTCCCCCTACTAACTTTTGAACAACTTGAAATAAACGGAAAAGTAATCCCTCGATGGAAAGCCCTTCAAAATGTTAAGCATTTTGTCAAGAAATGCGAAGTAACACAATGCTGAGTTTACTTACATTGTTTCTGAGGATTTGAAATTATGTGATAATAAAAAGTATCATTAAACGGCTTGAGTGTATATCGACCAATAAATAAGTGTATTTTTTGCAACAGTCACTGTGCCAGCATTTTGCTGGTACTACATCTATGTACACTGAGGTTCCTATTCGACATGTTGTTGTTTGTCTGTGTTAGTAACGCGTATGAATCATCAACCTCCTTGTCAGAAAAACACAGAGCTGCCCTCGCTGTAGCCGGCAACTCGCCGGACACACCACGGCCAACATTGGGCGAGTCTGTAGCACTGGAGCTAAAACCCTGTGACGAGTTGACACAACATGGTGGGAAGCGATACTGGTCCATATATACAGTCGGCTGGTAAGCGATTCCACGGAGTGACTGCGATATATCACGGCAAGTCACAGTGTCTAGAACAGCATCACAGTCACGCGGAGATAGCCACGGTGGCATGACGTGTGTCATAGGCAGACATTTTTCCAGATATACGCTGTCCACATCATCAGCATGGACTCTCCAGTCGGACGACGGACTGCTGGCATCTTCATGAAATGATGATATGTTGAAGTCTTCCAATGAACCCATGCTAAACACACAACATCCACACCATTACAGCTTGCAATTATAACAGAAAGACAAACTGTAAACTTCTCAGGATAATCACACATGTAAAAAAGACCATCTCTATGATTTCTGATGTATATGAATAGATTTGTGACATGCTATAATCAATAATAACTTCAACAAACTAGTTGACTAGGTTTTCGGAAAGCAAGCACACACGAGTAAATCGACACCATATCCAATCAATGAGATGTATGTCGGCCAGTAGCAATGTATAAAATATTACAATTTCTTTCTGTGTATCATGAAGAAAACCATTCATTCTGTGTAATATGCACACAGACCCCTATTTGAGTACTTGCATCTGCCTAGCTGCAAGGCAGAAAAGTCTACAACATTGAATCACTGAATAAATGTTTGATGCATTTCCATCCAGATGCCTTTGATGACTCATACAGTTATGAAATCTAAGTAATCTGGATGAAACCGAGATATGCTTGTTCTCTGCACTGTTACAATGCACAACCAATATGCCATATAAACTTAACGCACGAGGTTACAGTAACAGGAAACCTTGGTATATGCAGAGTCTGTCTCCGGAAATTATACGGCTTGCCAGTGAAGGTGGAATACTGGCCAGTCTTCTTCCACAGATAGTAGACATGTACTAACTCACCAACTGACCGCGTCCGTACCTAACATAACAACTGCAGCTGCTGCGTGAGCAAGAAAATACAAGAACCTCTGCTAACGCTAAGAGGACAGTGCTGCTGCTGCAGAAATATTGAATATAAGGGAGCTTCCCTAGCCCTAGGCCACGCCCACTTTTTCTCTATTTGTGGTTTTATGGTGGGCCTTGGCAAACCCAAGCTGTGTACCATATTTGAAGTCGCTAGCTTCAGCCATTGTGTAAATATTGAAGGGAAACCCCAAATTTTGGGCAGCTCTGCTAGCCGAGGTCTACAGCCACTTTTTCTTCTCGTGGGATTTCATGATGGGCCTTGGCAAACCACAGATGAATGCCAAATTTGAAGTCGCTGGCTTCATCTATTACAGAAATATAAGGGAATTTGTTTTTGAACGATAAATTCGCTTTCTGAGCCACCCTTTCGGGGAGTTTGGGGTAACGTATGCATTTCTTCTATAGCTTGTTGGAAAGTGTGTAGTCAACTTCATACTCGCGATAATTGAACTTTTTTCGCCGGATCTTACGGCTGATGCACCAATACGTCAAGATCGTCTTTGTTGAAGGGGTGGGTCACATTGGGGCTAAATATTAGGTTCAAGGGTTATGTTTACCGCTAATATATATATATATATATATACAGTTAGATAGGGGAATAATTCTGCTGCAACTATGCTACTGAAATTTTTCACACAATGAAATTTTGTAGCAGAGTTTATTCAATGTAAATTGATATTTATTCACAAAAATGACAAATTTACTTTCTGAGCCACCCTTTCAGGGGACTCAGGGATAACGTACGAACTTTATCTATAGCTCGTTGGAAAGCGTGTGGTGGACTTCCTATTCGCGACAATTGAACTTTTTTGCTAGCTCTTACGGTTGAGACGTTATAAGCAGATATTGGTCAAACTCGGCAGTTTTCAGAGGGGGTGGGTCAATTTGAGCGCAAATTTTAGGTGGAAGGGGATGTCGCCCCAACCATTCTTGGTGTCATAAAACTAGTGTTTTGCTACTTCACCGTGAAGACCGCATGATCCTATCTTCATTCCTCTAGATAGCGTACCAGCGTGTGACGGACAGACAGATGGACAGACGGAATTGCCGTGGCTAATACAGCGCTCTGCATTGCAAGCAATGTGGCCGCGCTGTAAATACTAAGTATGTAGGTAACTAACATGACTGTAATGTTACATGAAAACTGAATGACAAAAATACATATGTGAAATGCGGATGATGGTCACACTTGCTGCAAATGTTCATTAATATCAGTTCATTGTTCAAACCAGCCATCAATGTCAATACTGACATATCAGAATATGCGTGTAATGTACAGCTAGAATTTTGGCATCACCTAGCCGAACACAGGAAACTGTTGCCGGTTTAGACTTATGCCTACAGCGTTATGCTTTTGTGTATGTGTGCTTTCTGTGTACACTTTCTTAACCATGGCCAGTGTGTCAATGGGTTAGTCTTTGTTGTCTCTTGGCTGATAACACCCAGGCAATCAAGTGATTGATTAGTCACTGAAATAACTGTTGCACTGTTGTTTCTTGTGGGTCCTTAAACTCAGCTTATTCGACTACTAAGGACTATGCTACATGAACTACATCTAGGCTTGTATTAGAACTGATGCCTATGCTACATTAGCACAAAATCCTCTAAGATTTTACAGCTTCTGAACCCTCTCCAAATTCCCAATATGGCAGTTATACTATATCATAAAATTTCACTGTATGGAAAAACACCAGCTCACCCTGTTCTGTTGAATCGTATAGAAATCCTTTCCATACAACTTTAAACCCGCCATAAAGTTCGTTCTCTCCTCTTCCGACCACAAACTCAGCGGATCTGCACAGCCAATAACAGCAGTTTAATACAACACTGCCATAAAACCCACCTGCAACAAATTCACAGCTAACCTGACAGCACACATCTCTTAACAGTAAGATTTTAGTACTTCAGTTTCCATATGCAAAATTTGCAAACACATACTTTCTAGCCAAGGATTGCAATTGCAGAGCAGAGCACAATAAACTGAATGGTGATTACTATCACCTGACGGTGGAATGACTTGTAACTGATGCCGGCGTAATGCCTCGTCTACGTTGTAATTGCACTGCAGTAGTAAATACAAAGCCTGGACAAACGTCACACCATGACAACAGACTCACGGATAAAATCACTCGTAAGTCACTTCGTAAACATCTGAAAATTGCAAGTCAGTCAATTGTAACATTCTGATGAAATATGTCGTTATATTTTTTACTGTCCTCTGCATGATGACGAAAACATAACTTCAAAATACTGAACTAAAATTAATCTGTTATAGAATTTGTGCAGTTTTCAGAACAGTTTACTAACAATGACTAGGACTGTTACATTACCTATTAACCACATACATGCTAGAAGATTACATATGAGATTCATTGACATATGAATCTATTCACATATCACTTATCATTTATTCACAATATTCACCTGTATTCTGAACGTTATAACTAAGTCCGTCAATTGTTGGATTAAACTGCAGTTTGAGAATAGAAGATCACAATTCAACAGACCTGCTCATCGTCATGAGCACTAGGACTGTTTTCATCAGACTGAGTTCTGTTGATGGTTTTGCCATCAGCTGTATTTGTGCAACTGTGCGTTGCCACGTCGACGCAGAACTTTTCAACTGTGAACAAACAACAGTAATTTAGTTAGCTGCATTTCTAACTACACGACTTCAGAATCAGAAATCTCGCATGTCTTCCAAACGATATTGCTTGAAACTTTACTAGTCAAAAATAAACCATCTATGCGACTCTTAAACTTTACCACACACACGGTGTTCCATAAAAAAGAGCCACTTTATTTTCGACTATAACTCTCGCATTTCTTGGTAGATTTTTATAATTTTTGCACCAGTGGAAAAAGGAATGAACACTCCACAATACCATGTAATTTACTTACTTAATTGCTCGATTACGTCATAACTGTGAAACATTGCATGTCATGAAAGTTTACTTCATTTACAACACTCAATATGGTTAATTTTAGCATGTGAACTAAAGTTAAACTCGTGTTTTGCGACGTGTCACAGTTATGACGTCATCAAGCAATTAAGTAAGTAAATTACATAGTATTGTGGAGTGTTCATTCCTCTTTCCACTGGTGCAAGAATTATAAAAATCGACCAAGAGATGCGAGAGTTATAGTCAAAAATAAGTGGTTCGTTTTTATGGTACACGGTGTAAAAACATATTCATTTCAGATATTATTCAACAAATAGCTTTGCTATGGCAAAGACTGCATGACGCATGCATTACTTCGATTCGCGATTTGTTGAAATTGCGTCTTTAAGCTAGCCATTTGAGGATTTTGAAGGTAATGCAACTATATAAGTGCTTTATCTTTAGGGCATTGGAAAGCTCCTACTTAGTGAAAATTGAACTGTATCGATGGCTGAACGCCTGTGATAATACAACCTGGATAACGTCAAAGTCTGCACTTTTCAAACAGTGTGGTTTACTTTAAGATGAAATGTTTGGTTGAAAATATTGTTTCCCGCCAACATTTCTGCACCATTAGATAGGCCACAGATTTATCTACAGCATTACTGCTCAACATCTTAACATAAAGAAACTGTAATGCAGAAGACTTTTATCAATCAGAAATCAGTTTTATGCGCAAAACTGCTAAGTTTTTGAGCCACCGTTTGGTCAACTTAGCGGTAACCTAGGTACAGTAGTACATGCCTCAACTATACCTCGTTGGAAAGCACATGATTGACTTAAACGATAAATTCGCTTTTTTGAGCTACCCTTTGGGGACTTAGGGGTAACATAAGCTCTTCATCTACAGATCATTTGAAAGTCCAAGATTGACTTCCTATTCACAATAATTGAACTTTTTTCCACTACCTCTCACAGCTGAGACGTTATAAGCGGAAATCTGTCGAAGTCGATGTTTTTTTGTTTTTAAGGGGGTGGGTCACTAAGGGCAAATCTCAGGTGGAAGGGGATGTTGCCCACCAATCACTATTGGTGTCAGAAAACTACAGTGACTGCGCTTTCATGTGATGTCAAAATATCGGCAGAGGGTTCTTTTATTTTGTCACAAAGCAGTCGTGTGATAGACGGATAGACAAAAAGATGGACAAACAATTACAATTTGAAAGACTGCGGCAGTATTGCTGTGTCACTCAGTAAAAAGTAGACAGAAACCTGCAGACTCTGGCAGCTTTGATGGATCCCAGAGTAAGTGTTCAGGTCCATCGTTACCTGCAAGCAGAATTAGACATCTATACATGGCCATAATGCATTGCAACAATAACATATAACAAACTACTGATGCAAGTTTTATCAACAATTAAATAAATAACTATGGCCTGCAACAAATGAGTTATGTATTTGTATACCATACGATGCAATCCATAACATGGCTAGTAGATGAAACAAACCAATAGAAGGATTATGTCGGTGATGAAGATCAGGTATAACAGCTTGGTGAGCATCTCCAACCGGCACACTCTACCAAACACAGACTGAACCAATGCACAAGTCAAAAAAATTAACATAATGTTCAGTATAATACATATAACGAAACCTCGGAATTTTTAATGACAGTGACGTGTCTATGAAGACCCACATCTCAAAGACTATCTCGAGCTGCTTCACTGCTCTATGTCGACTTCTCAGCATCCGGAGGTCAGTCAGTCAAGCTGTACTGCTTTCATTAGTCACGTCACTCATCATGACGAGACTCGACTATGGTAGTGCTGTCCTGGCTGGTCTAGTCACCTGCTGAATTGCCTCCAGTCTGTGCTCAATGCAGCGACGCGTCTTGTGTGTCACGATCGCAAGTACGACCACGTCACTCATTTGCTCCAGGGCCTGCACTGGTTACGGGTTCCGGAAAGAATCCAATTTCGACTTGCAGTGCTTGCTTTCTGCTGTCGTAAACACAAGGTGCCTTCGTATCTCGCTAAAGATCCACATTGGACTAAAGAAGTGAAATCACGGCATCGACTGCGGTCCGGTTCCTGCCCATGAATGATTGTTCCTCGAATTCGGCTCAGCACTATCAGCGATCGATCATTTCGTTTGACTGTCGCACGTGCATGGAACAGTCTTCCTACCAACGACACTGCATCAACTTCTCTGCCATCTTTCAAGAGACAACTTGAAACATTTTTATTTACCAAATCTTTCCCATCACTTTAAATTGCTTTCTCTAATTTGTGCACCGTGTCCTAGAAGCTACTTTATCTAGCTCATGCCACGTTAATCAGTACGTTCTGCTACTACTACTATTACTACTACTACTACTAATACATGACTTACTGT
>Ga0209365_1000268_pt1 | contig 10015 bp, 6 predicted proteins | sample WorMetimpBELIZE2_FD_187389 | JGI IMG/M metagenome (GOLD analysis project Ga0209365, IMG submission 187389) | Marine gutless worms symbiont microbial communities from Max Planck institute for Marine Microbiology, Germany - Olavius imperfectus... | ecosystem: Host-associated > Annelida > Digestive...
CAAACTACTCATGTATCATCATCATCATCATCAATGTAGGTTTTTATGTATACGTTTTATCACTTCCAAATATTGTAACAAACGTGCGATTGTCATGTTTGAAATAAACGCATATTGATTGAAGAGTTTGGACGTTAGATCCCGCAGGGGAACTGACGAAATCATGCCACTGAGTGTCTAAAGTCCTTCAAAGACACCACCGGTGCAGTGCATGAGAGCTGTACTGCTATCCCATGTGTCCCTACAGATGGCGGATACGGGAACAGCCTCTACGTTAGCTAGATGTGATATAATATAAGCTGGCCTTAGCCTGATAAACAAGCAGACATGGACCAACAGCAGCAGGACTCATCATGGTGCCATCAATGTTCACTCCCATGCTAAACGTTGTAGGAAACCTCAAGCTGATGTCACATGAAACTTTTGTTGCACAACCACTGTTGCTGCATTTTCTGCAACTTTTGTTGTGTGTGGTAGCAGGTCTGCAACAAATTGCACAACGAATGTCTGATGATTGTTGCACAACTTGTTGTAGCTACACCTGGCGTGGCTACAACAAACTGTGCAACAAGGTCTTGTATGATATCAGCCTAAGACTACTCTGTGACATGGCAAGTAATGACTGCCATGACTATCATCAGAGCCTTGTGAGAAACCAAAGATCAGGAGATGGACAGCTCGTAACATTAACCCAGGCAGACAAATTGTTATTCTTTAGTTGGCTTTCTACCCCATGTATGTGTGACAAGCAGTAAGGAAAGCCTTTTAGCGATGGAGACTATTAGACATTCATCATACAATATATAATATACAACACACAAAATATGTGGAAGAGCTTTTGCATCACCCTATACAATAAATACTAGCAAAATACTAGTCTACAATTATATACAACTTATACACAGCAACTAAAAGTTCACCACTGAAGCATCAACAATCATTCACATAATCTATAAAACAAGAACACCGTAGCCCCAATGGTCAACAAGATATGAACCTCATCTTGCAGTTTCAAGATTGCTTTGATTTGCTGGTATATCTTGACATTTAACTTCTAAAGTTTATCATTGCTGCATAATATGAAAATATTCATCGGTTCTAATTATTAAGTTCAGTTTGATCACTGATTTAGCAGAGTTTGACATCTGATTCAGTAGTCAGTACGTGGCATCTTTGGAAGCAAACATCTGTTAACTAAAGTATCTGGTTCAAAGAGAACTCTGATGACAAGATTATCACGCACAGTTAGCGATATTCTTGCAAGTCATGGCGATGCCTCACTGGCTGTATACTGAAAAATTCACATTGAGAGAGACAATCTGCAGCCAGCATGAATAAACTCGAAGAATAGTATCATTTGAGTGTAATAATTTCATGTGTTCTGTACAGCGCGTGGTTAACAAATTAAATCAAAACCAACACTAACTTAATATGCAGAACATTAAACACCACCGAAAATATCATATATCATAAACACCAAGTATCAGAAATATGACTCAATAAATCAAATAACAGCAAATTTGTACTGATTCACAAGCAGCTAAGAAACGTATGGCTCTGAACGAGATACAACCTGACAACTAGTGATGGGCAATCTGCTAGCTAACAAACGATTCAATTCGATTCAGTGTCAAATTCAATTTGATTTGGTACAGCCAGTCAATCAGCTCATTTTGTGAAAATGTGACATTGTGACACAAAACTCATTTGTGTAGCCAATAACTGACACTGTGCTGTTGTATATTGTATGTCTAGCTATTTGTACTTAACAGTTAATATTTGTATTGCATTCAATGTGTTGTAGACGTTATTCTAATGCTATTCGTCCTAATATAATACATATTCTATACAAATGAATAAAAAAATGACTTATTCGATTCATTAGTTGAATGATTCAATTTCCCATCATTAGCGGTACTGGCAATATCTTACATGTGGAAACGTTACATTAGCCAGGTCATTTGAAGGTGGCAAAAAAGCAGCAAATGACTATGAGATAATGACAAAATGATGACATGCACAACTAGAAAGATGTCAATACTATACGAATGCATCTTCTTACTAAATGCAAGGTCAATAACACAAATATAAACATGTTAACTATAAAACACAAGTACACTCTGTAATACAGTAAAAAGACTCTACCACTGCTGTGAGATAATAACTTTATAGTGGAAGAAATCATTTGAATTTTGATTAACTCCAAACGTAAAGATATATGTGACATTAGGAACTACGCTGTGCATAATTTAACACGTTTTTTTTAAATTTTATAACAGATATATTCCGCATTTATATCAACACATTGAAACATATTTCCTGTACAAACATATCAGTCATACAGATGCATCAAGTTATCAATGCTAATTAGTCACGTATGGGACAAATTCTTACATACTGACAACCGCTACCGGAAGTCAGTCCTGACGAAGACTTCCGACGTGAAGTCGAAACGTCGATAACAAAGTATGTTATTTTGGTTGTTTAGAGAGTAATTAATATAGCTAATTAGGTTTTATTTCAACTTACGGATGACATGATTTGATATTCAGATAATCCAGTTAGGACAATCGAAAATAACAATCATTTCAATATCACAAAAACATCACATTTGAAAACAATGATATGAACAACCAACACAGCAGTTGACGTCGTATCAATCAATCAATCAATCAATCAATCAATCAATCCAATCAATCGAGATTTTTTAGCGTGGCTCAAATAGAAACTATTACGGAGACCACGAAAGCGTGAACAGTGACACTACAGTAAAATGTGGGGAAACGATTTACGAAATAAAAAAGTTTTAAGCCGTTGACGGAAAACAGTTAAAGAAAGTGATGACTGGATGTCCAGTGGCAGAGTTCCAGAGGACGGATGCTGCAACAGGAAACGAGCGTCGACCAACGGTGGAATAACGGAATGACGGAACAAGGAGTGAATGGGTGGACGATGACCGAAGTCAACCCAGTCTGTGATGTAAACAGCATCCACATATCTAAATGATTTAGATATCTGGCCACATTACTACTGCCTTGTTAAATTTCAACACAGCATTATGCATGTACTGTAAAACACTATTTTTTCAGTACATCATAATTTCACGATTATCTTATGTAGAAATTTTGCTGCCTTTTGATTTCGCGGATTTTCTTGTTGAATGCACTGATCATATGAGACATAGTCGCCTCGCTTTTTTGACACAACACTCTGTGCAGGTCGAACTGTGTCACTTGCAGCAGCAGCATCTGACTTCATTTCCATACTCTGCTCCTTGTCAGGGTCTGATGGTCCGGTGACATTTTCTGTAAAGAAATGAGATGGTTTAAGATTATTGCATATCACATCACGAAAGTTAAACTTATGGTGATGGGCAATTGCAAAAATTTGCGGGCATTTAATTTCACGAATCTACTCAAATCGCGAAAATCTGATGCTCACAAAATATACGTGTTTTACAGTAATGTCAGATGAGATAATCTTCAAATTGCAAAATGCTTCGGTTAACTGTCAATAATTGTTCAGTTAAAATCAATACAACACGCTCCATAAGTAACAAAACAAAAAGCTCTGCTAATGCTAAGAGGACGCACGGCCGCTGCAAAATAATAAAGGGGAACCCCTAATATATGGTAGCTTACCTAGCCCAAGCCCACGCCCACTTTTCCTCTGGGTGTGGTTTTATGGTGGGCCTTGGCAAACCTAAGCTGTGTACCAAATTTGAAATCGCTAGCTTCAGCCATTGTGTAAATATTGAAGGAAAACCCGAACTTTTGGAGAACTCCCCTAGCCCAGGGCCACGCCCACCCTCTCTTCTGCGTGTGACTTTATGATAGGACTTGGCAAACCCCCAGCTCCTCGCTAAATTTGAAGTCGCTAGCCCCAGCCGTTACAGAAATATTATAGGGGAAGCCAAAATTTTGGGTAGTTCCTCTAGCCCAAAACCATCCCCACTTTTTCCTCTGGGTGTGATTTTATGATAGGCAGCAAATGCAAGCTGTGTACCAAATCTGAAGTCATTACTTCAGCCGTTGCAGAAATATTAAAGGGAAAACCCCAAATTTCGGGAAGCTCACCGAGCCCAAGGCTACACCCGCATTTTCTTCTACTGGGATTTAATGATGGATCTTAGAAAACCCCAATTGCATGCCAAATTTAAAGTCGCTGGTCTCAACCATTACGGATATATAAGGGAATTTGTTTTTTAACGACAAATTCGTTTTCTGAGCCACTTTTTTGGGCAGTTAGGGTTAGGGATAACGTACGGATTTCATCTATAGCTCGTTGGAATGTGCATAGTCGACTTCCTATTCGCGATAATTGAACTTTTTTTGCTAGCTTTTATGGCTGATGCACTAATACGTCGAAATCGTCTTTGTTGAAGGGGGTGGGTCATTTGGTGCGTGCTGAATATTAGGTTCAAGGGTTACGTTTACCAACATATACACCGTTAGATAGGGGAATGGTTCTGCTAAAACTATGCCACTGGAAGTTTTCACACAAATGAACTTTGTAGCAGAGTTTATTCGATTTAAGTTGATTTTATTCACAAAAATGACAAATTTACTTTTTGAGCCACCCTTTGGGAGAGTTAGGGGTAACATACAAACTTCATCTATAGCTCGTTGGAAAGCGTAGCGGACTTCCTATTCGCGATAATTGAATTTTTTCCCTAGCTCTTACGGTTGAGACATTATTAGCAAATATTGGTCGAAGTCGGCACTTTTCAGAGGGGTGGGTCACTTTGAGCGCAAATTTTAGTTGGAAGGGTATGTCGCCCCCAACTATTGTTGGTATCAGAAAACTAGATTGTTTTTGCTACCTCATAGTGAAGACCGCGTGATCCGATCTTCATTCGTCTGGATAGGGTACCAGCATGTGACGGACAGACAGACAGACAGACGGAACTGCCGTGGCTAATACAGCGCTCTGCACTGCAAGCAATGCGGCAGTGCTGTAAAAATCAGTAATAAGACGACACAATTATTATGCATGCGGTTTCAGTGCTGATAACTTCTGTGATTCAAAAACGTTCCTTGTGCGTATCTGTGACATTACATTACATGAGCCATTTAAAGTGGCCGGATTCTGTGAGCTGCTAAACCATTATGCACGATGTTACATGGTGATATTGTTTAAACATAACAAACTGAGAACATTAGAAGAGAAAACAATAATAGGCAAAAACAGGTTTTGAGACGTTACTGACGACAGAGAATATTACAGCTGAGGTGACGTCACATGGCAGACTGTTCCAGAGACGGCTATCAGCTCAAGCCATGTATCTATGACATCTGTTTTTTGAAGGCCGTGCTAAAGATATTGAGAAATTTGTGGTGCCTAGATAGTGTTGCCAAAAGTCCATCATTATTCTGTGGATGTTGGGTATCACTGTAGTCGAGTGACTGGCCAGTTAGAGTGGTCATCTGTCCATCGACGGCATTCAATATTGCATTTCCTGCACAGATGTCCCACTTCTTGATGCGTGTTGTATGTATATATGCATCAATACTACCGTTGATTGTCCGCAGTACCTTGTAACCTGCACAGTTATGTCAGCAGCAGTTTTACAAACAGACTTGCCACGTGTCGATGTCATCAGTCAATTTATACTGCAGATCATCACTACACCATTACAGTATTATGCTACATATGCTAGTAAGACGACAAAAGCAACTATAACTGACATATAACCGTCCAGGATGTTGGGGATCATCTTCAGCAGATTCCAGACCCTTTGGCTAGCAGTGCACTGTCATAGCCATTAAGTTCACCAAGCAAAAATTTCAAGTCTGAATTTATTAGTCATATATAATCATCAGAGTATACTGGGCAAGATATTACAGAAAACTAACAAATAATGAATAAATTAATAAATGAATAAATTTGTATTACCCACTAAAACGCCGACAAAAGCTTAATCTACCGCATGGCCAGAAACTGATGAAATTAACACAGAACTAACAACCTAACAATGAGTAAGAAAAAAACAGACGAATGTCTAGAAATCGATGAAGTCTATGGAGGGTCTTATGGTGTATGGATCTGTCTACAGCGGAAATGACGTGAGAATAAATGGCTTTTGAATCCAGAGCGAAACAGAGAAATCAGTTCAGTTCAGTTCTGTTCTAGACAAACAGACAAGCTGTTGTAAGTAGTCATAGGAGACTGAATGTCAATGATACAACAATGAAAATCACACATAAAATTTTAAGATTTAGATTTTTTTTTTTACTTTTTTCTACCATTGTATGGTGAATGAAGATTATCAAAATGTTAGCAAACAATATAGTCTTCTTGAGATGGATAAAATTCTATCGTAATCTACTCACATTAATGCATAACATCAGTGATAGGATTCAGTGAAGGTTGGCAGAAAGTCTTAAGACATAACAACTAGGATCATACAACGATTGACAGTAATGATGATCAGCTGTCATACTGTAATCTGACTAAGCAAATGCAGTCTTTTATACACTGGCAATAATGGTGTTGTTTTTTACAATGGCTGAACCGGGCCGGTGACAGATGGTGATAGCAGAGATGACAAAAGTGTGGTCTTATGAAATTTTATGTGTTAGCGCTTTAGAGGCTAAGTTGTTGCGACTAGGCACTATACAAATCCACGTATACTTTACTTTATCTGGCATGCAAAATCTAATAAAGTCCAAGAACATGCACTAATGGGTTTCAGCAGTCTACAACAGGTAGCATGTGTTCAACAGGTAAGTGAAAGTGTGACGACATAATTCTTAATATAACATAGTACACACAATTATACACTGTGTCCCAAAAAAATGCTCACATTTTTATTTTTTGAATAACTCCGTCAAAGATGAACCGATTTTAATCATTTTTTGTACACTGAATCCCGAAGGAACTTGACATTAGAAGGTTGTAAGTTTGCCCACCTCCCCCACATACTGTAGCTACTGTACCTGGGGAATGTCAAAAAAGTCATTTTTCAGCAGGACTATTCATACGCGCGTCTAATGTGTGGGTTGTCATCGAAATTCTGTCATAATACAGCTGAAAACAAAATTACTTACTTTCTGACTTACTTATTTACTGTTTTCTGTTATCTACGTGCTCTGTACCATTGCTTCCATTTATTTTGCCACACAACACAACCAGTTCTTTTCAGAGCCACCCACTTTCTTCGAGGAATACAATGTACTTTCGAACTTATGAACTACTTTATTTTTCGCAAGGTATTGCATAACTTCTTCTCAGATGAGGTGGGCTAACTTACAATCTATTAGCGTCAAGTTCTTTTAGGATGCTGTGTGCCAAAAATTATTAAAATCGGTCAACATTTGACCGAGTTATTAAAAAAATTAAAATGTGAGCGTTTGGAGACACAGTGTATGTATAAGTAATGACCACCTCAAAGTTACTACTTCTAGCAGTACTATCTCTAAATATTCACTGACAGAACAGACAGCAACAGAACATCAAAACACTTGTAATAGAATAAATATGTCACAAACATTTTCAGTGTAAAGTATTTATTACCAGTAGCAGATGTGAACTCACAGATAATGTGCTTAAGATCAACTTTTATGTGTTTTATCAGCTAAAATGACAGTTTTACAACTTCAAGTTAAGCTGAGCTAAATAAAAACAGTGATTCTGTGAAAAGTTTCACCAGGTTGACATGAAAACTACATTAGTTACTCTAATACAACCAAAAATAACGTAAAGAAGTGGACAGCATCACAGAAATCTTTACTGGAGCAGCAAAGACCAGGGCAGCCAGTATCTGCAACAAATCTGCAATTACAGATCATGTTTGCAATGAAAATCATGTGATAGACTGGGACAAGGCAAAAGTGATTGATCGAGAATCAGACAAATCTGGCAGACACATAAGGGAGGCGATATGGATCAGGAAGACCAACAACATGAATCGAGACAAGGGGAGCTACCAATTAAGCCACGTATAGGACCAGCTTTTACATACTGACAACCGATACAGGAAGTCAGTCTTGATGAAGACTTCCAACGTGAAGCCAAAACGTCGACAAACAGCATGTTAATTTCGGAGTGCATAATACGTGGCATAATACGCACCAGCACCACCTGCCGGTTCAACCTTTGCATTGTCTCCGAGCGAAGCCTGCACTACTTTCTGAACATCACCAGCATGTGACCGAGATACAATAATCTTTGTACCATTTCTCTCTGCCGAAGACTTTGCATGCTTCACCCACTGCTGAATATTTGGAGAGACCCCATGGCCGACATATCCCCAAGCTGCAAGAACATAGCAAAATAGTCATAAAAGCACATTAACAGCTTCAGAACAATACAGATATGAACAACTAACTACAAGCTGTATGAGTAGAAAGTAAGTAACTTATTATAAACTAAAAATTGGTTTTGCCAAAATACTTTTTTATGTACTAACTCAGGAACTAAGAGAAATTTGTATAGTATAATTTAATAATAACTACTGTAAGAAACTGCAAAGCACAATAACTATACCAATATCGACAGAAAAAATTTTAAAATGTTTTTATTGCTGCTGCGTGATTTTTCCATATATTGTAACAAAGATGACGAAGTCGACAGAAATGAATCAAAATAAAGAGAGCTATTTAAATTTACAATACATGACATTATGACTTCACCTCCTTTATTGCCTCTGCCAAATAAATGGCAACATGGGTATAAGTCAACTTAAAAGAAGTGATGAAAGCATAGGTCCAATCTACATGCAGTAAGCAACAAACAACTGATTGACGGGGTTCAAGTCTGGGCTGTTGGGAGCCATGCAGGTGGTTTGATGAATTTTAACAAAACATTTTTCGGGACACATGAAGATGAGAGGACGTTACTTTACAAAACTAAATCGCTAGATAGCACTAAGCCTATACTAACCCTAAAACTAAGACTGAAACTAACCCTAACCCTAATACTAACCCTAACCCTAATACTAACCCTAACCCTAAACTAACACAAATACTAACCCTATTCAGTTGTTTTATGCTTTTCTCGAGCACCGCCCCTTGATCTTCAGTCTAGCCCATTTTTCTTCACATGTGAATGGTATAGTTCGTGTAAACAATTTACGTCACTTTTTTGAGAAATAAATTCATCTGGTTGGTAAATCGATAAAGTAGCAAATTCGTATATTCATATATGAATTTGCTACTTGTAATTTACGTCATTTGTGTTTGTGTTATACTTGGGTAATTTCACGAATGATGTAATATGTATCAATATATTAATAAGACAGACAACAAATTAGATCACACACTCGAAATTGATCGCTTTTTGACAAGCAACGATCAGTACTGTTTTTATTTGAAGGAAATTCGAAAAACAGAGGCACGTTTACGGGTACAGTTTTTACTGAACCACCCTGTATATAACAATGAAGTTGGTCTATTTCATGAGGACACAGGCATATCATCTCAGTCGCTGTTAACACTGACACCCTTTTTTCAAAAATACTGCACAAATATACGACAATATGAATAATTATGCACAATTAATCTATGCATGCCGATATATAAGAAAATAAAACTCCAGAATAAACAGCTGAGTGGTACCTATTTCACGGACAAAAGGTCGATATATAACACCTATTGTTGGTATGCCTTTAACAGCGACGCATACCATCGTCGTCACATAGTGCAGCAGATTTTCTATATCAGACACAAACAAGCTGTTAGACAGTAACACAGTATCAGCTAATATATTCACAAACACTTCAAGTATGCTAACATCAACAAGAAAAATTCTTGATGCAACAGGTGTAGTTGTAATTTTAATAGCAGTGGTCCGATCAGCACAGCTGAAATATTTCTGCACTATTTGCGGCAGTCTACTTTACTTATTTATCACAAATCTAGTCTGATCTCAACTCCAATATGTCGCACTCGCAGATCCCGCAGATCGACGTTCAAGGCGATGTCGACTTCAACGCCAGCATACCTGAGCGACCTGATCTAGCCAGCTGCTCCAGCTCGACCTCTGCGGTCATCAGTCACCCCACTACTAACTGTTC
>Ga0209365_1000269_pt1 | contig 10000 bp, 5 predicted proteins | sample WorMetimpBELIZE2_FD_187389 | JGI IMG/M metagenome (GOLD analysis project Ga0209365, IMG submission 187389) | Marine gutless worms symbiont microbial communities from Max Planck institute for Marine Microbiology, Germany - Olavius imperfectus... | ecosystem: Host-associated > Annelida > Digestive...
CTGTTTACAACTTCAGCGTAATTTAGTCAATGAAACGCTGCAACATAAACGCGTTTTCATTATTTCACTGTATCTTTGATGTTACTTTAATCGTGTCAGCTATGCTGCGGAAAACGAATGTTTACGTGGAATGTTGTGATATCTTACAGCTGTGGTGTATGTGTTTGTACTATGTTATTTAAAACGTTTTATTACAGCTGTAAATAACATACGCGTAGTATACCCTACATACACGGTGTGTCATAACTGCCGCATCCCTAGCTGTCAACGACATTAATTAATATGTGGCAATGTGGTTTATTCATACACAAATTATAAGAAAAAAGCGCGAGATGGTGCTGCAGAAGTGTTTCAAAATTTCCATCGTATGTACTGCTTTTACGTATGATTGTATCAACGTAACGTTACCGACCTTGCCCGACCTGCACGTTTCGGTGGTTCGGCAGACAGTGTATCGTCAATTTTACTGCGCTAAACGATCAATACTTTGCGCGAATGCTTTGCACGAAACTCTTCCAGGAACGTTCATGCTCAGTATCGTAATGTTTGTTCCTTGCAACATTTAACAAAAACGTTATCTCGTTCCATTTTAGAACGCGTAAACTGTTACTTCACTTCACTTCAGTTCAGTTTAATTCGACAGTGTACCAATTGACCTTTGCAGTCGTTGAGCTGCGAATACAGTAAACGTTGTGGGCAATGCTGGTAGCATTGGCTATCCTGGCGAATTAAAATTAAAAACAATAAAAATAAGAAAGACAAAAAATAAAACAAATAATAGATAGCACGCACTAACATTGTGTGCAAAAGTGCAGATGTGTCTCAATCCTAATTCAAAACTTGAAGTTTCTTCTATCATTCTATGTCCAGTCAGTGCCTTTATTGGTACCCCTTTTAGCCAGACTTAGCCCTTCCGTCCGTCCTGCGTCTAAGTAATTAATTCTCAATCGACTGACGCTGTTGAAAGAAACGACGCTTGCGAGAAATTGCTGATACAGTACGTCAAAAACCAGTCACGTAGAAGCGCGAATACTGACATGGCATCGATCGACGCACTTCAGCCGTGCTCCTACAATTCAATATTGGCGCAGCAGCAACAGCAGCTCCATCTATCAGCTTCACACACACAAACATGGCTGGTAGCCATCCTCAATCACCCATCTCGTCTCTTCCACGCACTGTCGATCTCAACAAGTCTTCGAATACAACCAGTTTCTCGATACGCTGCTTCATCAGAAAAGCGAACCCGGACTAATAAGCACACTCATGGCTATCAGTCACAATCGCACTGCGTTACATCACAATGTGATATTGCTGACCTGCTGGCAATATATTTCATTGCCTACCAATATTGACTGACATATTCAACCTCTCACTAGTCATTCTACGATAACTAATCTGCCAGTCTTAACACTGAGCTAACTATATTTTTGTTTTTACGAAAACTTTCAGCCAAATTAGTTTATTATTATTATGACTGCCACACAGTAGGCCTAACAACAACGTCACCAAGTCCACAACTTGGCACTAACAGGTGCTGTCTCTACAATCATAAAAGTGACAAATTTTTAGTTTCGCAAGGTAGTGTAGCGACATAGTTAATGTGCGGTGGAAAACATGACAACCATTTTATTGCAAATTCCTTGCTAAATCCAAAGATGAAAGAAGTTTGAAAATCGGCCATCATATGCCAAAGTTATGACTCAGAGTGTATATAACAAGTAGCTCAGCTATGGCAGAGAGACGGCGCGAAGCTTGAGACGTTTTCGCTTAACGTCCAACGGTATTCTCAAAATCATGCACGAAATTGCATTATTGGGCCACCCTATGTGCGCAACGGGCGCAATGTAAGCGGTATATTTGACAGTGTTAACGCAAAGAAACTTTGTAGCAGAGTTTCATCGACAGAATGCCAGTTTTACTCGTAAAACAGCGAATTAGCGTTTCTGAGCCACCCTTTGGGGGTCGGGGCTCATGGGTAACGTATGCGCCTTGATTCTTCCAAAGACCTGGCGCTATACAAGCCATTTACTTACTTACTTACTTACTTACTCAATTAGCTGGTTGGCAAGCTTGTAGTCGACTTCCTATAAATTATAATTGAATATTTTTCGCTATCTCTTACGGCTGAGGCACTAATACGTCTAAATCGGCCTTTGTTGAAGGGGATGGGTCACTTTGGGGCTAAATATTAGGTTAAAGGGTTACGTTTACCGCCAACATCTATACACTATTACATAGGGGAATGGTTCTACTACAACATCACCGCTGGAAGTTTTTTACACAAACAAACTTTGTAGCAAACTTTATTCGATTAAACTTGAATTTTATTTACAAAAACGATAAATTTGTTTTTGAGCCACGGTGTGGGGTAGTTAGGGGTAACGTACGTACTTTATCTATAGCTCGTTGGAAAGCGCGTGGTCGACTTCTTATTCGCGATAATTGAACATTTTTCGCTAGCTGTTACGGTTCAGACGTTATAAGCAGATATTTGTCGAAGTCTGCACTTTTCAGACGGGGGTGGGTCAGTTTTAGCGCAAGTTTCAGGTGGAAGCGGACATCGCCTACCAACCTCCGTTGGTATCGGAAAACTGGAATGATTATCCTTTCATGTGGTATTAAAATATCGGCAGTATGTTCTATTGTTTCGTCACAAAGCACGCATGTGACAGACAGACAGACGGACAGACGGACGGAGAGACAGAATTACGATCCCCAAGACCGCGCTAGCATAGGTGCTTCGCGCGGTAAAAAAATTAAAGGTAGAGGGGAAGCTGTAACTTACAGTCACGAGTAAGTAATATGACGAACAAACACTGCAGTAGTTGAAAGTTTTCAATTACAATACTTCTTAGCCACTTAGATGAAATTACGACAAAAACATTGTGTATTTCTTTAAATTGTGAAGCTTGAGTGTAGAAGAGAAAGCAACATTCCGAATAAATGTTTCGTTTTCTCGTCGAAATTGATGAGAACTGTCTAAGAAGTATACTGTAATTGAAAACTTTCAACTGCTGCAATGTTCGCTCATCATATTACGTACTCGATCGTGACCGTAAGTCACAGACTGCTGGCATCACGCTGTCTATGCAATCAACTTCTCAATTCATTTCATTAGCCCTGTCTTGATCAATCTTCTTCACACTCGCCTCTTCGATCTCTTTCGAATCTCATCAAATGCTGCGCTAACTTTCCGCAGAGATTTTTAATGCGCAAGCCTGATAATAAATCTGAAAAACCTGTAACTTCACCGTTATTAAAAATACCAGATTCCACTTTGCATATATACGTATATAGATAAAAACACGAAATATAATTTTGTATAAATTTCCTTGCCGCATGCTGTGTATTAAAAATTCAGTACAGACTAACACATAATGCATATTAATTATTAATGTCATTCCAACAGTGGAAAAACAACGTTCCGTTAACAACATTCCCTGCATAACTTTGAAATACGTCATAATGTCCATAGTCATAGTCAGCAGATTTCTGCGTCCAGTTGTCATGGTCAGAGAACGCGGTCAATGTATGTCTGCGACGTTAGTTAGAAAATCACATCTCTGCCAATGAAGCTTTTGATCCAGCAGTACATTGCAGATAAAGATCTGTAATGTACTACAATTACTAACTTTAGCTTTTTAAAAAAGATAACTTGTCTTTTTTAAATTTGCTTTTATGCAGTAACTTTTAGTGGACGATTTTATTACGCTTGTGAGCAATGTTTTATTGCATTTTAGCGTATAATCAAATATCTAATGTATTGTAATGGCGATGTTGTGCGTATTGTCGATTGAAGTTATATAAAGCATCACGTAATGACAATGCGTTATAATCCCCACAACATGGCGTCGTAGCAACCAAACCCCATGTATAACTTCTGCATATGTTACTTGTGGCGCATGATTCTGGGTGAGAAACGTGAAGCTTTTTTCGACAGTCACAGTCGTAGCCTACTTTGCTTGAAGTGTTCTAATGTCTGGAACAATCTGTTGATTTTGTTAGTGTTATTAGTTTATCTACTTTTAGAAAGTCTATGAGGACTGTCGATTTTAGCCATTGTTTGAAGTGTAATAGCAATTAATTACTCAGAGATACTGTTCTTGCTGCTCAAGTTATCTAGTTGTCCTGTTTCAGCAGCTTCTGTTTTCTTATTGTCATTTTTGAGTAAATAAATGAATAAACGAACAAATAATAATGCTGTTATAGAATACGGTGTCCAATCTACTGACTAACGCGAAATGACCCCACTGTTGCCGGGAGCTCGAATCTATAGCAACTTAATTAAGCGAGCATAGTGAACATTGGGTACAGCAGCAGCTTTCCATCAAACAGATTGAAGTCATTGCCAGCGTCATAAGCGCTAAGCCTCCCAGGCTGACATAAGATACAGCTGTTCGTTATATGCGTCTTACATGAGCTCAGTTATCTGGCTTAGAAGCTCCATGCACGCTTCATAACGCAACAGCCTCCGAACGCAACTATAGATTACATCATCATCATTCGTTCAGTGCGTACAATACCGAACAGCAAGACACGGTCGAACAGGACACACAAGGCGTGATGCACTTACAGCTGCCTAGTACGATAAAAAATAATAAAACTACGTCACAACACTATACGTAGAAAAATACAGGACTTTTTATCATGAATTATCTGCGAATGTCCGTCTTGCGCCGTTATCGAGATAGCCTACAGCAACGCGAAAACATGTCGCATGTACCACCCAACCATAATTTGACGCTTCCGTTTGAGGGGATTCCTTCGAATTTTATTGTCCAACTTACCGTGCGAATTGATGCTCAGAGTAATTTATGGTCATCGACTTTTGTTCCAATAGAAAGCCTATGTGTGACTTCCTATTAGTGATTAATTATTAACCTAGGCTCTATCTTGCACCGTTTCCGATGTCACTTTGAGCCCCAGATCGAGGGAAAGTATTAAATGCGGTTTCTGTTAAATTAAACGTCAGTGAACTGGACTGACCTTGAACGATGAAGACGCGAAACAACGTAAGTGTGAAAGTGAAACTGAAAACGATTAACAAATAACAATTACCGGAACATAGTTTTTACATACGCAACACTATTTCCGCCGTGTTATGAGGGAGTTCCGGAAATAATCTGGGCTTCCAAATCCAAGGTAAAACAAGAAACTCATCACGAGATGAGAATACCCGAAGATAACGTGACCTATATCGTGTTATCTATTTACTTACTTCCGCTTATCCATAGATATCCACTGAACCGAAATCAGCAGTCCCATTAGTCATAAAGTTAACTTAATTCAACTGAAGACATCTGAACTTGAACTTGACTTCCCACAATATATACAGTGATGTGCGAATTGCGGATCTTCGCTGAGCCCCCTGTATACCATCTACCAGGTAACGTCATATCTACGACTGTTGGCTTTGTCTATATTAACCTGCAGCCCTAATATGAGCTTCCTAGCTCGACTCGTTCGAAGTTCGGAAAAAAATGAGTTGGGGCACTGTCCTCCCAGCCACCCCTAAGGAAGAAACTTCTGCATGGGTCTGAGTTCTTGTTCATGGCTAATTGTGCGTCAGATTTGACCTTCTTAGCTCCATTAACTTCAGAGATATAAACGCTTTCCAGAAATTGGGGGCCAAGAACCCTTATTAGTGGTCATCCTAGAGGGCCCAGAATGGTACCATTGTATTATACAGATATAATTTCCTATTAGTCATTAATTGTACCCGAGGCCGTATCTTGCACCGTTTCCGAGATATAGACTTCGACATGTCCAACGTCGCTATACACGAGAAGACAGAGCTGTATATAATTCGATAAATTCGTCAGAATTAACATCGGCGTCATAAAACAATACTGTCGCACCACAAGAGGTCATAATGCAATCTTCTAAGTTTTAATATCCTACACGTAAATCAAAACAAAATGTTGTGAACAAAACAACAGACTGTCTGTGCTGTTTGACAAAACACTGATATAATCCAACCTCTTCGAGTCAAGGCAGTATGGTAAAGACTTACTACGGCTGGCTCGAGTATAATGACATTTCCAGTCAGTGTGCTTTTTCTGACTCTAAAGTACTTCTAAAAACATCGTTATGGTGCAATGAGGTGCAAAAATATTCTAGATACCATATTTACTCGCTTATATAGGAGCCTGTACTTGGAGTATAGCTCTTACTGCGGTTAACAGTCTAGTCGTTATGAGTCTACTACTGCAACAGCTTCTTATCAGCCTGCAGCAGGTTTCAACGGGTACCGAACGGTGCAGAGTTATGGAGGCAAGTGACCAGAGCACATAATCCCACTGTAGCTCATCGTGTTATTACAAACTCCGTTGGTTTACGAAGTGACTAGGCCCTAACTGATTAGCACCGTCTTATCACATACAGGAACTAACTACCTGTCACAATGGCAGCTGTGCATGCCATCTGAGGTGACCTTAATGTCACTTTATGATACCCGAACAAAAACACACAATGCAAGGCAGTATTGCTTCGGAAGAGATAGACATTGCAAAGAGTTTTCATGGATTATTTTTTGAGGATTTTCATGCCCTTTTTCGTTTTTGAAAATGTGCGGTAAACAAGCCGGCAGTCCATTCACGTTGAATATTTTTATCATGTCATATCGATATGTTTGCACACTTTGAGCGGATCGACAGTCATTTGTTAGGAACCTAGCGCTAACGACTGATAAGCATTGCTTTTAAGTCTGTCTATGAACTGAAGGGGTGTAAAAATTCGAAGTGCAAATTTCGACACAACGAAATTACGAAAATAACTTCCGTTATTGTTGATGCCCCGAGACACACAGAAATGATTCCACTATGTTATCTTCAGCGCTCTGTAAAGGCAAAGGTCTGGACACTTGTTGTGGCGCTTACATAAGAAACTCAAGTACAGCAGCAGCGCTCCACAATCTCAGGAGTGACAGTTGATTGGCATGAGCGAATTATGCGGCCCTCCACTGACTGCGCTAAGATACCGGTACAATTGGACCCCTGTTGCAGCTACAAACAGCCTACTAACCAGCCTCACGAGATCGTACCCTGTAAGCTACTACTTATTTCCGTCCAGCTGAGGTTAGGAGGCTGAGTTGGTCTGAACACAATGTTATGTACATTAGCAACTTGTTCAAGTTGGATTGCGACTTCTAAAGTACGAATCCGATTCTCTGCCACTAAACCTGTACTCGTACTACCACTCCGACGGTGTAGACCTAAAGTGTTCCTGTAGCACATTTGCGACAGCTTTACTTTAATAAATGGATTAGTAATTATGATGATAATGACGACAACGATACTACAGTAAAATAAAGGGTGAGTGATATGGATACTCACAGTCTCCGCTGGCAGTACTGACTCGTCGCAGTGAGGAGAAACCCAACGGCAGTTTGGCAATGCTACTTCGACGCCTCTGCTTCTTCTTGAACTCCAGTTCGTCCTCCTCATGAGCTTTCTCTGAGTTGTCCTCTCGTTCCAGGTAGTCGCCGTCCGCAAAGTGGGCGTGGCGCTCCTTTCCTTTGCCAGCCATCAGCCGCGAGAGAGACTTGTCTGAAAACCAGCAGAACACAGATATGACAAGTGTTTTATAAAAGATCACACAGACATGAACCATCACGAAACATCACGATATTGAGGATACATATCTGAATTAGCAACTCGTCAGAAATGAATGCCCGGACATACTCGTATTATTGACGCACTGCAGAAGCATGTGGTGTCAGTTAATTAGACCATATTATGCTGCATTTTATCTGGAAGTACATCACGTATAGACAGTGTTGAGAGGGTAGCAACAAATGTACGTCATGAAAATATAGTAGCTATTGGGAAAGTAATTTTTAAGAAAATAATTGTTTAGTGAGCTACGAGCACCTAGTACTAAGATGCAGTGGCGGCAGTATATTATACAAACAAAAGTAGTCTAGATGAAGCTAAAGCATGAGATATTTCGATACGTGTAATTAGTTCGGTCGGACACGTAGGTTGCTCGCCATGGAGGAATATAATAAGCAAGACGCCGGAACTCAATATCAATATTCCCAGCGTTGCCGCATCCTCAAGACTGTATGGCTGAGAAATTAACAGCATGTATATACGCACCTGAATATATCACTGCACGAAGACTGCTGTCTACTTTATCATTCTCACTAAATGTGATGCACTGTTTTGTATATTGCTATTAACTGTTAGATCAGCTGAGTATAAACTGCAGGTTAAGGACGATCGCATCTTTGCTGATTCGTTATCGATATTTTATCAATTTCATTTCGCGTTTTTCATTTTTAATTTATTTTAAATCATCTTTTGTAAACTAATTTCTAGTAGTACAGTTAAGACGTACTGGGCTCGATGCAACTGGTTTACAGGCTATAAACAGCTACAGGTCTAGCTAATAGCTACTGCATTACGAGGAAAGAAAGAGACCATATTAATCAGTGTAACTTCTCAGTAATGTAATTTATTTTTTATAATGTATTAAATAAAATATATTGGATTAAACGGATTTAAGCGTATCACAGGGTGGTGAAAGCAATACAGTTAAACAGTCAATATTGAGACTGTATTTCAGATGAGACAGCATAGATTGGTTCGTCGGTTGACGGCCATGACAGCGGAAAGCCTTAGAGACTGAAGAGCGGAGCCAGCTGCCATCTTCCGCTCTCTTGAACTGATATCGTCGGTCGGTCGACGGCGAAGTAATGAAACCAGACCATGATATTCGTGGTATGCCTGCTGCATCTCAATCGTTGAGATTCACCGGCTGAATGAATAACGTTGCCAGTGACAACGAAGATGCCTCAGAGCCATCGCAAACATGTTCGTTCGGGGCCAAACAGCAATCACCGTATTTTGCGTTACAAGCGGAAGCTAGCCAATTTTCTCGGTAACCCATCTGCTGTCGCCAATCGCCATGCGTCGACGATACCATAAACCTTTCAGCAAGAGTCGTAAAGCCACCTGACACAGAGAGGTCGTGCAACAGAAAAATACACGTTGTGCACAGCGTGACACTGACTGTCGTACTATGACTACACAATGTCTCGAAAAAGACACTCGATTTTTTATCTTCACCCGGGCTAATGAGGAAGAATTTTCACAAAAATTTTCACTGCCTTATTTTTCATAAAATTCAACCTTATCTGAGAAATTTGCTAGTGAAAGAAGTTTAAAAATTGGTCGACTATGGCAAAAGTTATAATTACTGACATACAGTGACGTTACAATGAACACTTTACAGCGCCAGAGAAACAAGAGTTTTAGCGATGATGTAGGTGCACGCAGCAGTCGGCATAAACATTGATGAAGCTCGATAATGTTCAGCAATGTCTTGGGGGTATTTATGTAGATGACAGAATGCCAAGTCGAAGATAAAAAAGTGGCATTATTAGCTAGTCCTATTACGAGGTGTGTGCTTCGCCTTAATCCTGTTGCATTAGTAAAGTAGCTAATGACGGCTTACGACTACCGCCGTAGAGAGGCGATCAGCCGGGATCAGCTGCAGGAGAAGTGACGATAATGTTCGTTATAAGATGCGGAGCACGTATATGCAGTCGGTGCAAGCCAAAGCCGTCTTCTCGTTAGTACTGATCGATGACAAGACACGGTCTCACACACGCCAGTCGTGATAGGCCGAAACCTGCACAGCGCTGTGAGCGCGATGATAACGCCAGTCGTCGTCGTTCGACATTGCTGTCTGTCACCGGTTTCATGTCGCATATGCAAATGTCGGTTACGTGGTTGCATACATGTCGATGCTGACGACCTTTCTATCGTTGACACTGAAACGATAACTGACATTCTGGAATAGTGTCTGGCCGAATTCGAAACCCCACCTATGATCCGTGACCAGCATAGCAATGCACAGACGGTAGCCAGTCCAGAATGTGTGAATGACTATAAATTTATATGGCGCGCTCGAGAGCTGACAAGTGTGAGCTCAATCTATCCGCGTAGCCAACAACTAAAATAATCAACGAAACAAGTACGTTAGTAACACG
>Ga0209365_1000270_pt1 | contig 9999 bp, 10 predicted proteins | sample WorMetimpBELIZE2_FD_187389 | JGI IMG/M metagenome (GOLD analysis project Ga0209365, IMG submission 187389) | Marine gutless worms symbiont microbial communities from Max Planck institute for Marine Microbiology, Germany - Olavius imperfectus... | ecosystem: Host-associated > Annelida > Digestive...
GGCAGTAGAACTTCTCCCGCGTTGGGTCCTCAACCGCCTTGAAGGATTGGTGCTCTTCCCAGTAGGTCTGTGCTGCGGCCTCGATCCGGCGCGGGTCATAGTCGTTGTGCATCGTTCAGAATAGTCCGTGATCGATTTTGAGGTTGTGTGGCGGCCGTTACCCGAACAGCAGCTTCGCCGCCACCGCCAGCACCAGGATGGCGAAGATCCGCTGCAGTACCGGCACCGGCAGGGTATGGGCAAGCCGCGCCCCGAGGGGGGCGCAGGGGACGCTGGTCAGCAGGATGCCGACCACCGCCGGCCAGTAGACGAAGCCGGTGCTGCCGGGGGGCAGCCCCGCGCGGCCCCGACCCACCGCAATGAAGCCCAGGGCGCCGGCCAATGCGATGAATGGCCCGCAGGTCGCGGAGGTCGCGATCGCGCGGCGCATATCCAGACCGGAACGGGTCAGGAAGGGCACGATAAGGGTCCCGCCGGCGATGCCTACCAGGGCCGACAGGACACCGATGCCGGTACCGGCCAGGGCCACCCGCAGCACGCCCGACGGCATGGGGGCCTTGCCGGAGGGACGCTGAAACAGCATACCCAGACCGACGTAGATCTGAAAGAGCCCGAGGAGGCGCCGCAGCCAGGCCGCATCCAGCAACCAAGCACCGGCCGCGCCGATGCCGGCGCCCATGACCAACCAAGGCGCCAAGCCCCGAATCAGCTCCCAGCGCACGGCGCCGCGGCGGTGGTGCGAATAGGCCGAGGCGCCGCCGGTGCCGACGAGGGTTGCCAGCGAGGACCCCACGGCGAGGTGGAAACCCCACTGCGCGGCGAATCCCGCCTCGAAGAAGACCCAGACCAGGATAGGCACCACGATGATGCCGCCCCCGATGCCCAGCAGACCGGCCAGGGAGCCGGCGAGAACGCCGGTGCCCAGGTAGGCCGCGAGCTCGACCCAGCTCATGGTCGCAGGTCTCGGGGCGAACGTGCCCGGATCCACGGTAATCGACACCCGGCTCTCGTACCCCGTTTCAGAACATGCTGCGTGTGAAGGCAGCGATCAGCGACCAGATACCCCTCGTAGGATGTGGTGAGCCTAGCGAACCGCATCGATTGATACTCTAGATTTTCATATTGCGTCGGGAACGGCTGACCGGCCCTTGTGCAGGCCATTCGGAACGCTACAGAGGGCGTTCCCTACACCCCACCCGGTAACGGTGCCGGCAACCGAGTTAGCGTAGGGTCCGCTGTGCGGACCTTCCGAACGTCAACACATCCTGACAACCCCCGCGGGATAGGCCGTGAGCGCAATGAAACGGCGTACTGGAAACACGGCTAAAAGACAACCCCGACCCCGCCGAAGACACGGTGGTTTCCGCCGCCGATGCCGATGTTTACCCAGGGGCGCGAGGCCGAGCCGTGGGTCCCCAGCTGCCGGTCCGGCCAGGGGTGGACCTTGTAGCTCTCCAGCAGCGGGAAGCCGTAATCCGCGTCCCCCAGCCGTCCCTTACGCAGCCCGACGATGCGGCCGGTCGCGCTGACCGACTGGCCGATCCGATAGTCGGTGGTTTCTAGGAATCCCGGATAGAGGATAATGAAGCGTCCCCTTTGTTTAGAGCCGACGCGGGGACGACCGCAGTCGTCCAACGGGTAGGCGATAACCTCGAACTCCGTGGTGTCCTTGCGGTGGCGGGTATCGAGCAGGGTCCCGCCCCATTGGACCGAGGCGCCGACATGACGATTGCCGGCGGCGGCCACCACAGATAGGGTGAGGGAGGAATTCTTCCCGGCCGGCGTCAGACAAACGCCGCCTGCGCAGCCCGTCAGCAGAAGCAAAAGGCAAAGGAGGGGAAGGCCGCGGTGCCGCATCGATGAAGCCGCCGAGTGTGTGGGATTACCAGTACCAGGGGTGCCAGGGATGATAAGGCCAAGGGTGATAGGGCCAGGGGTAGAACCAGGGGGCCGGGTAGAGATTGGGTGGCCGGGACGGTGAGGGTGGCGGCCAGAGATGGAAGTGCTCAACCGTGACCACCGGGTAGGCATAAGGATACTCGCCGATGGGCCGGGTCTCCAGGCATTGCAGGCGCCCGGTTACGGTGAGCAGGCGTTTCTCGGGATATTCCGCCGGATCGACGAACCCCGTCAGCCGGGCGATGAAGCGTCCGGTGCCGGGCGCCTTCCCCCGTGGCCGTCCGCGCGAGTCCAGCGGGCGGGACAGGAGCTCGATCTCGGTGGTGCGCGGCCGATTCCGCACCGTGATGATAGTCCCGCCCCAACGCACGCGCCGTTCCCGAAAGCGGTCGGGGCTCCCCTGCACCTGCGAGACCGAAACCGGCTTTTCTGGCGCCTTCTCAATGGCCGGGGGCACCCGCGAGGAGGCACACCCGGTAAACAGCAGAAGCGCGATACAGAGGGCGACCCCCACCGGTCGGTTGCTCGAGGGTGGCGCGGATGGGTCCGATTTCATAAGCAGGTCGGCTCCGGTTCCGGCGCGCGGTATGATTAATATAAAAGTGAAATCCGGCGGTGGTAAACTTTGGGACTTGCACTATCTGATCAAAAACGTGTCTATAACCTGCTGGGACTTGACAGTTATTCCTTATGTTTCAGCATCTTCATCAATAATTACATCCTTAGTGAACTCCGAATATACCTCCCGCAGATGTTTAATTCCCTGCCGCTGGTTTACCGAGTAATTCAGTTTATCTTGTATGAACCGTAGCCGATGTTTATTTTCAAGAATGATCTGAGACCACTCCTTGCCCCAGATAGTTACTTTTATGCCGTTTTCTGATGTCTGGGCAAGAATGCCCCTTTGTCGATTTTCCTGATTTACTTATCCGCTTAGCGATGGGTTCCATTTCATTGGAAACAATCCAGAAATTCCATGTTGCAGAGTAGAGAAGCAAATCTTTCGTCGGTAGTGAGTGAATCCTGCGTGATGTTCAAGGTTTTTTTCACACCAAGCCACCAAGACACGAAGCCTTTTTCCAGGCCGTCGCCGAATCATCCGCGCGATTGTCATCGCAGGCGCAGAGAACACGGTCGTTTCCCTTTCATCCTGGTCTCTCTTGGTGGCTTGGTGTGATATTCGACGTGACTCAGGGGGACACCTTATCACTTTAAAATTTACCACTATCCTTTCGTCCTCAACTACCGCGTATGCATATTTTTCAATTTGGTTGAATGCATCTTACCCAAGCTTGACTTTTGGAGCTTTTAACTCGACCACAAGGTGTTCAATTTCATCCTCTTGATTACATGCAATTGCGCGAGAAACCATCAAGTCGACGATACCGGTACTGCCGTCAATCCAATTTACGTGCTCATTAATAGACAACACGATATCAAAACTCTCCTGATGCTTTCGGAGAACCTCAGTAAGCGATTGGTCATCGACAGAAACGGAGAACTCCTGGCCAAAGAGCCATGAATTCTCAGCGACAATGCGATGAAATTGGCTCCGCTCTTTAAGATTTCTCTTGGCCTCCAGATCAAACAATATATATTCTAAACCAGATAGAAACCTCAATCTATCTGAAACCATTTTCGACGCAGAAATAAGACTAGCCAGCGATACATTTTCTATAGAGACTCGACAGCTCTTCTAACTTGTTTTTTGGTTAAGTTCAGAACCTCGGTGATTACTAGTCTTAAATCTTCCTGGCTAGTCTCGACAGCACGCTTGAGTATCCGAAACTGAAACGACTTTGTTTTCTGGTAGTGATTGATTTTCGGGTGGTAATAACCCACCCAGCGGCCCAATAATGGTTCGGATCCCCCGGCTTTTACCCTCCCTGGCATTGGCAGATTCCGGTACTCCCTGCCGGAATGACGGTGAGGTTTGAGCGATTACGCGATTCCCCCTATCACTACTAAATTTACCACTACCTGTTTTCTTATCGGACTGATCCAGCGACGGCATGTTTTCTGCCAACCTCACCGCGACGATACCAAAAACCTGTCTTTTGGCAATTTCTACAGGCGATGTGGTATCTGCTTTGAATGGGCATACATCCTCAGACTTCCATTTTCTGATTTGTGATTGGCCTTCCTCTAAAGCCCGCTGTGAATGATTTTTTATTTTCCACTCCACGCAACGCCCTAATGCAAACGCTTTGAATCTCCCCTTCCCCTCTTTTCCGTGAAGGAATCGGCCGGAACTGGTCCGATTCTTCCGGGTTTTCCAGGAGCCACCAAGCGGTGAAAATAGGAATTCGGCCTTTTCAAATGAAAATCCAGTTCCATTGTCTCGAATGATAATTCGACTAATACCAAATTCACTGTCTTCAAGTATCACTTCGACGTGTGTCGCATCGGCATCGAGTGCATTCAATTCTGCAAGGGCTTTATCGGGCGACGCGGAAGAAACCTTCGCCAGATGATCGCGCTGCACCTCGACCCTACAGACTTTTGGGTTCATCGAATTCCTGATAGTGGTTAAATAGCGCAAAAGCCCATGGATAGGCTTTTGCGACATCCCCTCAGCCCCCCCTCGCTTTTGCTGTTCCTGGCACCGGCAGGTTCCGGCACTCCCGGCCGGCAATGACGGGGAGGCTTGAACCATTACGCGATTCCCCCGACTACGACCAAATTTACCTCTACCCCGCAGGCTTGCCGTGTTTGCTCCGGGGTCGGGTCAGGGCTCAATGTACTTGAAGACCTTGACGACCTTGGCCACGCCGGGCACATAGCGCACCTTTTCCGCCGCTGCGTCTCCCTCCCAGGGATACACCAGGCCCATGAGGAAGACGGAGCCCGCCTCGGTAACCACCTTGACCTGGCGGGCGCCGAAACCGGGGACCTTCAGCTTGGTCAGCGCGAGCTTGACCCGTGAGGTGAGCAGGGCATCCCGGCTCTCGCGGATAAAGCTCGCCGGCGGTCCGATCGTGACCTCGTTGAACACCTTCTTCACCTTCGGCAAGCGGGCGACCTTGCGGGCGAAGCGATTACTGATGGCCTGGGTCTCGGCCTGGCCGGTGAGCAGCACCAGATGGCTATGGCTCGTGGTGGAGATGCGGCTACGTTTGTCGATATCCGGGTTGTTGGCCAACAGCCGTGCCGCCAGGTGCTCGGTATACTCGTCCGCCAAAATGGTGCGCGAATTGCGCCGTTCCTGGACCACCGCGGCCCCCGCGGTGATGCCGCCGAGCAGAATATTGGCGCACCCCGACAACAAGGGGATCGTAAGACCAAGGACCAGCGCCATCCGCAACGCCCGCCTAGGCAGCGTCCGGAGCGGTCCGCAAGTGCGGTTTTTCGGGTTATTCCACATTGAAGGCATCCCGGATCCGGTCGATATGATCGGCGCCACTAATCGCGACGACATCGAAGCGGCAGGGCAACCTAGTCGGATGATACCGTAGATGATGGGCCGCGGCTGCCGCAAGTCGGTGCTGCTTATGGGGATCCACGGTCTCCGCCGGGGTGCCGGAGCGCGTGGAGGTCCGGGATCTGACCTCGACGAACACCAGGGCCTTCTCCTCGCGCATCACCAGACCGAGCTCGCCACGGCGGCAACGATAATTACGCGCCAGCAGGCGCAGACCGCTCCTTTACAGATAATCGCAGGCGAGACGCTCCCCGTCACGGCCTGCCCGAGCGCCCCGCTTTACCTTATCCCACATTCCCGGAGCCCCCCCGAACGCGCCCAGGCAAAGCATGGTGCGCCGGGCACTCGGCAGAAAAAACACCATAAGGAACGATTCAAAAACTCAGAATGAGTTTCTCCCGCCTAGCCGCCGCTAGCCCGGCCGGGGACCATCGGCGCCGATGTGGGCCGCGGTCAGCTCACGCCGGATCCGCCTCTGGGGACCCATGCCGAGAACGCCGGTCTTCCTCGGAAGACGCATCCGAGGATTCTCGGACATCCTAGCCAGCCGCGAGCCGAGACGGTAGGCATCGACCCCCATGGCATAAAGCCGCGGCAGATTTCCCTTCAGTCCGACGGTAGGCACGGCATCCCCCCCGACTCGACCCGATGAGCCAGGGGATCTCGACAAGATCCAGACCCACCAGCTTTTAGCCGACCCTGGGATCGAAACGCCCACTGCAGATATGGGTGGTCGCATAAACCGACACCTTCGCGCCGATCTCGCTTCGGAGCCGAGGCCAGAGCCGACGCGCCGCCTGCCTGGAGGCAATCAGAAACGCGAAATCCGCGCGTGCGACCTGCCGGGAGAATTTCCTGGCCGTACCCGCGAAGCTCGCGGCCGACGGGTTGAACGCCCGAGGCACGATCAAGGTTCCGCCGAGCTGTTTCCACTGCCGTCGAAACGCCCGGGCCGCTCGCTTGCCCCAACTCTTATTCGGGTACAGTACCGCGGCCTTGCGGTGCCCTCGGCCCACGCCTTGTCAGCCACCGTGATAGCCTCGTCCTCCGGCGCCAGGGAGAATTTGGTAGAGCTTGGTCGGCTTGGGTGGTATAGACCTGGTGACGATGATCGAATCGATTTTCTGGAGCATCATCGTTCACGGCACCTGTTTTGGATGGTGGAAAATGCCTTCTCACTCTACCACATCCGGTATCCTCTATGTGGTCGCGACACCCATCGGCAACCTCGGGGATATGAGCGACCGCGCCCGCCAAGTGCTGGCGCAAGTCGACCTGATCGCCGCCGAAGATACCCGCCACACCCGCCGCCTGCTGACGCATTTCGGCCTCCGGACCAGGCTATGGTCCTACCACGATCATAATGAGGCCCAGGTAGCCGAACGCCTGCTCGCGTCACTCGCGCGGGGTCGGGACATCGCCCTGGTCTCGGACGCGGGCACGCCCCTCATCAGCGATCCCGGCTTCCCGCTGGTGCGCGCAGCGCGCCGGCGGGGATTCGACGTCGTACCTATCCCCGGCTCCAATGCCGCGATCTGCGCTCTGTCCGCCTCCGGTCTGCCCTGTAACCGCTTCCTGTTCCTCGGCTTCCCGCCTCGCGCCCCGGCCCGGCGCCGCGCTTGGCTGACCGACCTGTCGGCCGAGCCGGGCACCCTGGTCTTCTACGAATCCGGCAACCGGGCCGCGGCCTCCCTGGCGGACATGCGCGCGATACTAGGCGCCGACCGGCGCGCCGTTCTGGCCCGAGAGCTCACAAAACGCTTCGAGACCTTCATTGAGGCCCCCCTGGGCTCTCTTGCCGAGCGCCTGCATAAAGACCCGGAGCAACGGCTCGGCGAGCTCGTTATCCTGGTGGAAGGCCACCGCAAGACCGACGGGACCACCCAGGAAACGGAAGCCGCGCGAATCCTGGCCATCCTGTCCGCCGAGCTTCCCCTCAAACAGGCCGCGGCGCTCACCGCCCGCATAACCGGCGGCAAAAAAAACCGGCTCTACCAGCTCGCACTCCAACACCACAAAGATCTCGACACCCCCTAGGATCCTTGAGGGGCCCGAATCTTTAATAGAATAAGCCAAATTTGTGCATTGCACAAAGAGAACCACGAATGAAACCCGGCTTTACGGCGGAGGATACGAAATAAGATGCAACGGCATGCTCGACCATTACTCGGTATCAGCTTGGGTGATCCCGGCGGCATCGGCCCGGAGCTTTGCGCCAAGGCCCTGGACTCCCCGGCCATCTATGACCTGTGCCGGCCGCTGATCGTCGGCGACGCGGAAATCCTGCGCCATGCGGTGGACTTCTGCGGCCTGGCGCTTCGGGTGCGGGCCTGCGACCGGTCCGCGGACGGGGTCTACCGCCCCGGTATCATCGACGTCCTGGACCTTTGCAAGCTGCCCCTGTCGGCCCTGCGGCTCGGGGAAATCACCGCCGCCCAGGGCCGAGCCTCCTTCGACTATGTCGCCAAGGTTATCAATCTGGCACTGGCCGGGGAGATCGACGGCACGGTCACCGCCCCCATCAACAAGGCGGCCCTCAACGCGGGGGAATGCCATTATGCCGGCCATACCGAGATCTACGGCGATCTGACCGGAACCAGGGACTTCACTATGATGCTCGCCGAGGGCGCCTTCCGGGTCACCCACATCTCTACCCATGTCTCCCTGAGGGAGGCCTGCGACCGGGTCAAGACCCCCCGCGTCCGCAGGGTCATTGAGCTGACCCACGAGGCTCTGCGGCGCCTGGACATCGCCGAACCCCGCATCGCCGTGGCCGGCTTGAACCCTCACTGCGGCGAGGGGGGCCTGTTTGGCACGGAAGATCAGCAGGAAATCGCCCCAGCCGTCGCCGCCACTTGTGCCGCCGGCATTCGGGCGGAGGGTCCCCTGCCGGCGGACACCCTCTTCTCCCAGCTGCGCGGGGGCCGGTACGATGCCGTGGTCGCCATGTACCACGACCAGGGACATATTCCCACCAAGCTGCTGGGTTTCCACTATGATGCCGGCACCGGGTCCTGGGGCCGGATGGCCGGGGTCAACCTGACCCTGGGCCTGCCCATCGTGCGCGCCTCCGTGGATCACGGTACCGCCTTCGACAAGGCCGGCCAAGGCTCCGCCAACCCCCAATCCATGCTGGAGGCAATCCGGGCCGCGGCCCGGTTGTCTCGTCGATCCTGACCCGGGGGCGGGAAAGCGTAGCGCATTCCACCGCGGGTGCTTGAGACTTGCTCTGGGGCACCGCTCTATCGGCGCACTCCAAAACATCTGACCGTCATTCCGGCCGGAATGACGGGGTAACCTGTGCAGGATGTGGTGAGCAAAAGCGAACTGCATTCGATTTGTCATCCGGTAACCCAGCTATGGACGCCGTTGCTTGGAGTCGATCCGTGGGGTGGGTAGTATATTGATCTCACTTTAGAGAACCTTGAGGAACTGTCCAAAAAGTCCGTTTCTTTAGGGGGCAGGGCAACAGCTCGTTGGTGGGTTTTCACGACCCCTGCTGACCGGAAGGGGCTGGGAAGAAGGGCTCGAGCGCGGCGATTCACTCACCCTCTCCCAGCGGGAGAGGGCCGAGGAGAGGAGGATCAAACAGGCGAGCGGGAATCGCCACCGAAGCTTCATCCAGTCGAGATTGATTTGAAACCCCCTCTCCCCAACCCCTCTCCCGCCAGGGGCGAGGGGCTTTTGGCCGTAGCGAGCCTTGTCGGACCGGGGCTCACCTGGACCGCGCGGCTTGGCTTGAGTGTTTAGACAGCCTCTCAGGGTGCCCTTGGCTTCGATGCTTCGGCGTCGGGGTGTGGCCGCAGCCGTGTGCGCGGGATGGTGATTCGGCGGTTCCATGAAGCAAGCCATGATTCTGGCCGCCGGGCGCGGCGAGCGTATGCGTCCGTTGACGGATCATTTACCCAAACCCCTGCTGCGGGCGGGTGGTAAGCCGCTCATCCTTTACCATATCGAGCGCCTCGTCGCGGCGGGCCTCTGCGAGATCGTCATTAATCACGCCCATTTCGGCCATTGCCTCGAGGCCGCGTTGGGCGATGGCTCCCGTTGGGGGGCCAGGATCCGCTATTCGCCGGAGGCCGAGGCCCTGGAAACCGGCGGAGGGATCTTCCAGGCGCTGCCCCTGCTCGACGGCGGACCTTTTCTGGTGGTCAACGGCGATATCTGGACCGATCTGGAGTTCGCGCGCCTGCGGCTCGCGGATGGCAGGCTGGCGCACCTGGTGGTGGTGGATAATCCCCCCCATCATCCGGAGGGTGACTTTGCCCTCGCCCGGGGTCGGTTGTCGGTGCGGGGTATTCCGCGTTTTACCTTCGGCGGGGTCGGCATTTATCACCCGGAGCTGTTTCGCGGTTGCTCGGCCGGGGCTTTTCCCCTGGGCCCCCTGCTGCGTGCCGCCATGGCGCGCGGTCTGGTGAGCGGCGAGCACTATCCAGGGCGCTGGTTCGATATCGGCACCCCGGAGCGGTTACAGGCGCTGGATCGAATGCTCGAAGACCGATGAATTCGGGGTCGGGTCTTGTCTTTCTAACCTTATGTCCAAACCCAACTTATGAACACGAGAAAACTCATCAGCTTCGACTGGGCGTTGAAACGCCTGCTGCGCAGCAAGGCCAACCACGAGGTCCTGGAAGGCTTCCTGTCCGAGCTGCTCAAGGACGACATCGAAATCCTGGAGA
>Ga0209365_1000271_pt1 | contig 9987 bp, 6 predicted proteins | sample WorMetimpBELIZE2_FD_187389 | JGI IMG/M metagenome (GOLD analysis project Ga0209365, IMG submission 187389) | Marine gutless worms symbiont microbial communities from Max Planck institute for Marine Microbiology, Germany - Olavius imperfectus... | ecosystem: Host-associated > Annelida > Digestive...
ATGCTGGACAACGTTCTTCAGGTGGAACTCCTCAAACCAGGCAAGTCACTACAGACTCTTAGCTTTCAAAACTCATCGAACATCGTTACACACAGGATATTAGCTTGTTACCGAATAATTTCAATACAAAATAAACATGAAATGAATTAGGCCCACACAAACACATGCTATAGCATTAGCATGATCAAATCACTGGCAGACTCATAACTTGTTACTAGTTCACCTCCATTGTGTTGTGTTGTACTTTCAGGTCACAAAAAGCGAAAGGAAGTGAACAGAGAAGTGACTGTTTGTAAATTCACAGAAATGACAAATGCAGACGAAGCTGGTCACACAGTTGATAGTCTGAAGCGTGCTGTTATCCCCGAGCTCATTCGCTGTATGAACCACAGCTTTGTTTCATTCGACCAGGAGATCTTCAGATCCATGCTGTGGATTGATCCTGCGAACTGGACAGATGACGATTCTCAAGATCTGGTGGCAATACAGGCAAATATTGAGTTGATGAACTTGTTAGACAGTGAATGATGTTAAATGAAAGCAAAGCATGGTGAGCAGACCCAGAAATGTAACTCTGTTGTTGCATAACATTCCTTAAGTACATTTATACATAATTTATATCAATGCTATTATTATGGTTGCAAACGACAAACGTTTCAGTTACACGAATAACATATTCAGTAACACAGTTAAGTTTAGTACCTCAGTTACTCAGTAAGCTTTTAACGGTTAGTTTTCTTTACGTGTGTTTGCAACAGACACTCATTGAACATTTCTCCGACCACCTGGCGCCTGACTTCACGACAGATGCAAAGAAACTGGCAAGTGAGCTGAGGTCGCTGAAACGTATTGTTCGCCATTACTATGACCGCAAGCCATGTGGTGACGTGTGGCAGTGCATACTTCGGTATCGGCGTGCTGAACTGCCAAGTCTTTGTCAACTGGTTGAAGTTACGATGGCCACTGATATCAGCAGCAGATATGTAGAGTCGTGTTTCGGGTTCCTGACGTCAATGTTAAATGACCGACGACTATCCATGTATCACGACACGATGTCTGATCTACTTCTCATCCGCGCCAACCACCCCACATGGTCGGTCGAGGAACGTGACGAGATCATTACAGACGCTTTGCGAAGTTTCGCGTGTAGCCATAGGAAACAGCAGTTGCGCAACCATCAATCCAGCCTAGAACCACCAAGTAAACTCGCAGCCATTCTTAGTCATCATGGCAATGGTGAACAATTATCATCACCATCGCCGATGCAGTCAAATGTAAACAGCGACTATTCAGACACATCCGAGTCTGACTCTGACGATGGTATTTCCGGCAATGCTGACTCTAGTGGTTTTACTGACACCGATAGTACGTGACCTTAATGCAAGTGACATTGACATTGCAGAAGAAAACTTTGTTCCCACAGCTTCCCTGTCCACGGACCGAGTCACAGACGAGATGATTGCCAGTAGTGACAGCGACTGTTACTTCACTGTCAAGAGCGAAGTGACATAAGCATAGGTTACTGACAGGCATGACAGCGACAGTCTGACAGGCCTAGTACAGTACACATTGTTATGAGATTATAGACCAGAGTTCGGATGCTGCCAAGTTGGCGAATAAAGCTAATTATTAGCCTATAAACATAGATGTGAATCAGATCTGCAGCGGTGGTGATTGTTATAAAAGTAAAGGATTTTCACAGGCCATGCAGTCACAGTACTACAGTCGCTCGCTGTAGCTCAGTGCTGTCACATCTTGACTTTGCTATAAGTTGTAGAACTGTCCTTTTTGGTTCGCCACAACAGCTGGTCGACAAGCTTCAGTCTGTTGAGAATGCCGCGGCACTACTGATATTTGCCGCACTCGTCGCGACCACATCAGCCCACTGCTGCAGGGTCTTCACTGGTTGCGGGTTGCTGATCGTATTACATTTTGATTGGCGGTACTCAACAGTTCAGCACCCGAGTATCTGTTGCAGAAAGTCTCTGATATTGACACACGTCTGCGACTTCGCTCTTCGTCTTCTACTGCTCTGGTTACTTCGCGGACCTGTCAAGCTACCATTGGTGGTAGATGTTTCTCTGCCGCTGCAACCTGACAGTCTGGAACAGTTTGCCAGAAGCAGTCAGTTCTTTAGCATCTCTGGTGCTGTTCAGAAAGACGTCGAAGACGGAACTGTTCGCGCGATCTTATACCGACTGACAGACTCAATAACTATCTGCACTATCACGTGACCCACTGATTGTTTTTTTCCTTTGTTACGTGAAGTGTTTGGACTTTATGTCACGTTAATGTAAATTCTTTAACTAACTAACTAACTAACACCTCACACATCTGATTGTGATGGGCCCATATAGGAATTGAGAGCAAACAAATACAGTTATCATGAATAAACTCATCGGTTAATGTAAGCATTAAAATTAAACATTAAAATCCTAAAACACCCGTAAATAACTCACTAAATTTTCAGTGACATTTCGCTGCTGTCTTCCTCGAACTGCTGTTTGCTGTCCTCCGCTAGAGGTCGCAGTAGAGAACAGCAAATTGTCGTAGACGCGGCTCAACTGGTAGGCTTCCTCGTCTCCATAACACCTTGACTCTCCTGTCGGATCTTGACTGCCTCGCGAGTCTTGTCCGACTCATGGGCAGGACGAGGCGTGGTTGCATATTTGTTCTGTTCTGATTGTGATTGTTTCCTGGAAATTCTGACATAGTTACGCCCTACTTGTGTCTCAACTTCCCTACGTCATCAACTGGAACGAGGCCAAGATCATTGCCCGTGAGTCGGAAAAGACTATAAGGTGGATTCGCAAGGCAGTAAAGATCCGACAGGAGAGTCAAGGTGTCATAAACAGAGACGAGGGACCTACCAGTTGAACCACGTCTACGACAATTTGCTGTTCTGTATGGTGACCTCTAGCGGAGCCTGGAGGACAGCAAACAGCAGTTCGAGGAAGACAGCAGTTGCTGTCGAAACGTCACTAAAAATTTAGTGAGTTATTTACGGTTGTTTATTTGTTTTAAGATTTTAATGTTTAATTTTAAACACAGTTATCAAATTATATCAACTCAAAATACGCTACAGAGGTAAAGGAAATAACAAGTCTAAGCAACAATCAATCAGTATAGACAAGATTGGAGTTATTAGCTTTAGGCCTAACCGCATTACAACTAGCACCGAAGCATAAGGTAACTAGCCCAGGCCAACAATCAATATGAGGATCGATCGTTCGTCGCTCGAGGATCGCTCACCTATGCCCCGGCGAGATCGATTTACAGCTTGCTTGCAATTTTCAAATGCGACGTACTCAATGTAGCTCTGCATGCAATGAGTATATGACGCAATGTGCTACTGTGCTGCTCTGCGCGGCCACTGCATTTTACAAAGCTATTCTGCTTTCTTTTCTTTTCGTTGTTTATTCGACATGGATCCCTGTGGTCTGAAATAACCAAATAATAAATAAATGAATATAACGTCAATAACGTACCCGTATTTTAGCAAAGTACTTACATCCTCGCCTACTTGCAGTGCATCATCCTGATGTATTTCTTCAACATCACTAGTCTCATCGCCGTCCATCTATACTAAGATACTGTATACTAAGAGTCAGTAAGTGTACGAGTGGCCCTATTCTACACAGTGCCTTTTCTGACCCGGCTCTCCGCTATTAGCACGTAGCAGCAACTACTCGTTCTTGTCTTATTTTCTAGAAAAGATGTTAATACGGCACTGTACAACTACAATCTTTCTATTTATAATTTCTGCTTCTAGTGCACTAAATGACGTAATTCATGACGTAAATTTTTATCTTTTAAAGTAAATAAGTAACAAGTAGGCTAATCACAAGTTGCAATCGGTTACTGGTGGTAAAACAAGTATACGTTAGTATTAACAGTACTGTAAAACTAACACGCGCCGAACGTTACTTTTCGATTGCCGGTGAGGCGGTGACTGCGTATGCGTTTTAGTTTTACAGTTCAATGTCGTTGACTTTGTTCCAATCGAAAGGGCCCGTAGGTCTATATATGACTTCTTATTATGATGGCGCTATCTTGCACCGTTTCTGAGATAATTATAGCGCTGCGAAGGGAATTGAAAATCATCCCATCCTAGTTTTAGTCCCGAATGTAAAACATTAATCACTAATAGGAAGTCATATATGGGCTTTCGATTGCAACAAAAGTACATTAATATTTGCAGTTTTTCTATATAATACCGTATATTAGGAACATCCATTGCAACTTCAGCCATTGCAAAAATATTAAAGGGGATGCGTAATTTTGTGGAGAACGTACCATGCCGTGACCTAGGCATACTTTTATCATTTGTGTGATTTTATGACGGGCTTAATTGGCCACCCAAACTGTGTACTAAATTTGAAGTCGATACTTTCAGCCATTGCATAAACATTAAAGCGAAAACCCCAAACTTTCGGGAGTTCATTTATCACAGGGCCACGCCCTCTTTTTTCTGGGTGGCATTTTATGATGGGCCTTGGCAAACCCCACCAACGTGCCAATTTTGAAGTCGCAATCTTCAGTCGTTGCAGAAATATTAAAGGGGAACCCCAAAACTTTAGGGAGCTCTTCTAGCCCAGGGCCATGCTCACTTTTCCTCTGGGGATGATTTTATGATGGGCCTTGGCAAACCCAAGCTGCAAACCAAATTTGAAGTCGTAGCTTCAGCCGTTGCAGAAATATTAAGGGGAACCCCAAAATTTTAGGGAGCGTCCCTAGCCCAGGGCCACGCCCACTTTTTTCCTTTGGGTGTGATTTTATTATGGCCCTTGGCAATCCCAAGCTGCCTACCAAATTTGAAATCGCTAGCCTCGGCTGTTGCAGAAATATTAAAGGGAACTCCAAAATTTTGGGGAGCTCCCCTACCCATGGCCACGCCCACTTTTCTTCTGCATGGGATTTTATGATGGGCCTTGATAAACCCCAGCGTTTTGCCAATTTTGAAGGCGTTTGGCGTATGTGGCAGTGACGTTGTTTTGACACTATACGGCGGCGAGAAAAAAAGTTCGCGAGAATCTCCATTGTAAACTCGATGTCGTCTATAACACTACGTCGCTATACAGCGCCGGCGTGATTAATTGTCACCAAGACTCTGTAACTTCGCTATGCCTTGCTTTTGAATCCGCGTTTGTATTTCCTGTTCCCATTTTCTGACGGGCACTTGTTAGTGTGGACAGTGGACGGACCGTGCACTCGGTGTTCATTTGATATTCTGATTGCATCACATGTTTGTTACACTGAGTGTCAAATAAATGACTGACTGATTGCTCGATTCATTTATAATGATTGTTGAAGAAATATTTACCAAAGCCCAAGATTAATAGGTCATGAATTTATGACTGTCACTTCAGGTTTTACCATTTCTAATCATACGTCACTAACTGTTGTGATCGACATTTCATCGAGTATATTTAAATAATATATAGCAGAAACACGCAGGGGTGATCGCTGCAGTAGCCGGGCAGCCGGGCTACTGCCAATTATATGGTGCTCGTTGCTATGGACCCGCATAAACACGGCATAGACAGTCTCCGTGTTGTTTGCGTTTTCTATACACCATATGACAACGTGCTAGTATACAAACTGGTTTAAGAGAGCCAAATCAACTGTACACTAAGCGCAGGTAATTTACTAAAATATCATATTCGAAGTGCATACAAATGAAACAGACTAGTTTACACAGCAGCTAGATAGTTTATAATGAACTATATTTTATCTAGGCTCAGGCCTACAAATTGCATGTCCAAATTTATGATCATGCAGCATTAGGTCTATAATATTCAGTCAAGAAATGTGCTCTATGAAAACGCTTCCTAAGTGTAAAATAATGCTGTATAAGTTTGCGTCGTCCATGTCGTCAACATTGTATACAGTCATCAACAAATAGCTAAGTAAAACTATATGAGCCGAACGTTGCGCCCGTACCAAATCACTTTATGGCTGTGGTGGTAAATGCGTATCCGTTTTGACCGTTCAAGGTCGCTGGTCGTTCACGCATAGAGTATATAGATCATCGACATATGTCCAAATCGAAAGTAAATGACTTCCCGTGATTATTGTGAACTGTGCTGTATCTTGCACCGTTTCCGAGATAAAACGCCGCGAAGGAAGTTAAAAACCACCCCACCCTAGTTTGACCCCCAATCGCGAGGGGACCCTTTCGAATTTCGTCGTCAAACTTACCACGTACCCTACGCTAAATGTTGAGACATTTCGCTACTTTTATTGTGAACAACGCGTGATCCTAGCTTCAGTAGATTTGTGTCAAACATACACTTGAGTCACAGACAGATGAAAGACAACATGTCATGACAATAGCCGAATTTGCAATTGCAACCTTCGGCTAAAAAGCCGACTGACTGAACTTGAAACGAGATAACACAAAAGTAAAAGTTATACTTAACGTAGACTTTTACCAACCATCACGGTGACGTAGTTCATAAGATTCCAAGAGTGAAAAACAAGAAGGCTAGCAAAGCAAACAAAAGCCGAACGTTGCTTCGGTACTCAATTAAATTTAATAACTTATCATTATGATCTGATTTCTTTATCAAGTAGCGATGCAAACCAAAAGAATAGCTGTATACGTCGCTAACAGCATTCGACTCTCGTACTTAGACGTCAGAGGTACGTGCATCTCAATGCATTCGACGCCAGACGGCTGATTTTATTCAAAAGCCGCATCCACATCCGTAACAACATGCGCTATTGGATCCGTTATTATAGCCCTCGTCAGCAATGAGTTTTACCATGTTTGAGTATATCTGTCTAATATCATATCTCTCTTAAAGCCTCTTTTGTATCATCGATGTTATAGGCCTACCACGTGCTGATCGAGTCATAAGTACTGAAAATATAATAAGTAGAAATAAGATCCGAGCATAAAAATCTAAGAATGCGAGCACAAATATCTACCACCAGTCGGCGGCTGTAAAATATTCTGCGGATCTGCGTCCGCAGTATAACGTTCCGTCATCCGCACTTCTATTAGTCACACTTTTGTTCCTTGCCATACATTTGTGTCACAACTCTCAGTAACTGCGATATCTGGCTGCAGATAAAGCCTAACGTAGACGTCAGTTTAACTTTGGAAGCAAGCTAATCAGAAATTATGTTTGAAATTCGAATGGATTCCCTTTAATTTCGTCGTCAAACTAAATAATGCAGATAGCTGATGTATAGTGCTACTTTATAGCTCAGCTGTTTCGTCACAATACGCATAACACTGACGACAGGACAGTGAATTGACGTTCAAGGTCATTCAAGGTCAACGACTTTTGTTGCAATCGAAAGCCTATAACTTCCAATCCTGTTAGTCATTAATTTTCACCTAAGCTCTATCTCACACTGTTTCACAGATATAGCATCGCGAAGTCGAAAACCACTCTACCCTAGTTTGAGCCCCCGATCAAGGGGACCCCTTCGAATTTCGCTGTCAAACTTACTGCGCTAAAAGTTAAGACTTTACGCTACTTTTATGTGAAAACATCGTGATCCTAACTTCATTCGTCTTGTCACAATACACTCGCGTCACAGACGACGACAGACAGACAAACGACAATATATCATGACAATAGTCGGACATTGCAATGAAATTGCGACGTTCGGCTAAAAACTCATCTGTCATCACTAGACATAAAGACAAATTATTGAAGTTTAGCAAATCTACAAAAAAGTCTAATTCGTTTTCGTATGTGTATTGAGAATTTGAGGTCATCGTGTCAACACCTTGTTTAGAGGTGTACGGCCCCTCCCGACCGAATCTTCTGTGCGGCTGACATTTCATCACTGTAGACTAGGCGATAAGCGCACTGCATAGTAATAAGAATTTAATATTGATGTTAATCTGTTTTTATATTCACTGTGTTTAGAATGCCTGCCCGCGAGCCGACCTATTATCGTTGGGCTGAAGATAAGCCCTGCACTACCAATCAGACGTACGGGTACGAGTTACGCAACGCCATCGGCGGAAATTCAGGCACCAGTACGTGTAAACTGTGTGCGGCCGAAGCTGCAGCAGCTGCTGCTGAAGCTGCCGCTGCATCCAAAAGACAGGCTGAACGACAGCAGCGTAAACTGGCTGGAAATCGACGCAATAGAGGCGTCAGGCGTTATTCGACAGATGTGCAGTGCAAACCAATCAACAAGGGCTACACGATGGGTCACGTACCGATCACAAAGCGTCTTCAGGCATCGAGCGAAGGCGCTGGAAGACAGCAAGGTGCTGGTGGTACGTCGTCTTTGTACGAAGAGCATCAGCAGGCCAACGGCAAAGATCTCTATCTGTGGCACGCTTTATCCGGCACACTCGTCTATTGCAAGAATGACGACAATGGCGACGAATAACTTGATTTTGTGTAGACGCAAAAACAGAATCGACAAAGTTCATTTTCTCCACATAACCTATTGATGTGAACTATACAATTAAGTTGGTAATGCTAGCTTTTAGGCTATTCATAAGTCAGAACAAAAATAATCTAATAATCTCTCGTTCATCATTTATTTAGCTAACTGATTGCTTTGCGGCTTTATTCAGTGTATGATGCTTGCTAAATACCGGTAAGCTGTTTATAGCTGACAGAAATGTGTGACAAGTGCTTTCATAAAGGTTGGACTGTTGGAGCTGTCCGTGCTGACACATAGGCCCATAGGCCCACTGATGTGCTTGTTTGTATGCAGCAGCGCCTAAAATATATGCTGTGTTTTAAAACACAAAATGTTTAGCAGGAATTTGAAAATAGTATCACGATGAATTACAACCCGTGGCAACGGTGGCATATACCAGTTTTGTGACGTGAATTCTTAGTAAACCTTTGCAAATTATAGTTAATTAACTTAGTGTGGCTGTATGGCTGTGCCGAGTAACGCGGAATTTTCAGCTACATTGATAGTGAATAAGTAATATAATAGTAATATTAGCGAATGTATAGCAAAGACTTTAGATTTCGTTAACTGCATAGGCTATGCAAAGTGAGTCTGCGATTATACACTGTGTCCTCAAAAAGTGTGGTGTAGAATTTTGGCACTTAACTTTGACGAATCTTAACCGTTCTTGAAGTTCGAAGTGCGTGACAGTCTAGGTTATAATTAATTACTAATAATTTACAGCAGGGCCTATTTTAGCCTGTATTTACTTATACACACAAGTGTGTATTATTAAAATCCGGTTATGAACATTACGCACAGATGCAACATTAAATACACAAGAAATTAAAAAGTTAATGGTACCATTGGATCCTACGGGTATGATTTCCGATTAGTCATAAATTGTACCCGATGCCGTATCTTACGCACCGTTTCCGAAATTCCGATATATAGGGCTAGCTTGCGACAGTTCCAAAATCACTATATTTGGCTAGTCCTCTTGCATTTTACCCCCTACAGATGGGTTCCCCTGAGGCGATCTCTGTAAAATTGTGCATGGAGGTAACCAGGGGAGTCAGGGGTAACGTACGGGCTTCATCTATAGCTCGCTGGAAAGCGCGTGTCGACTTACTATTTACGATAATTGAACATTTTCGCTAGTTTTTATGGTTGAGACGTTATAAGCAGATACTGGTCAAAGTCGGCGCTTTTCAAAGGGTGGGTCACTCTGACCGCAAATTTTTGGTGAAAGGGGTCTTCGCCACTAATTATTGTCGGTGTCAGAAAACTAGTGTGCCTGGGCTACCTCACAGTGAAACCGCATGATCTAGGTACAGTACCAGCATGTGATAGACGGATAGACGGGTAGACGGAATTGCCGTATTACAGCTTAGCACAACTATGTGCTGTCGCTCGTAAAACTATTCAAAACAGGAATAACCCGATTGGTCTTAAGTTGTAATAAGTTACTAATTAACAGTGATTCTGGACGACAGACGAGACAACAAACAGACGGATTTGCAATAGCAAGATGACACATATCCGAACGTAACGTATTGTTAATATTTGGAATAGTCTACCTAACCATGTTGTCGATGTTAATAC
>Ga0209365_1000272_pt1 | contig 9973 bp, 10 predicted proteins | sample WorMetimpBELIZE2_FD_187389 | JGI IMG/M metagenome (GOLD analysis project Ga0209365, IMG submission 187389) | Marine gutless worms symbiont microbial communities from Max Planck institute for Marine Microbiology, Germany - Olavius imperfectus... | ecosystem: Host-associated > Annelida > Digestive...
GAGCACTTGCCTCTTTATCTCGGCTTCTTCGAGTTTGTCCACAATGCCAAAAATCGCGGCAAAGGGCTCATGGATTCCCTCCTCGGTCTGCTGCTGCGCTAACAGTCTGGAGTCCATAAAGAGCCTTTTCCCATATGGTAATGATAAATTTTCAGGTGATAAGGTGTCTCCCTGAGTCACGTCGAACATCACACCAAGCCACCAAGAGAGACCAGGATGAAAGGGAAGCGACCGTGTTCTCTACGCCTGCGATGACAATCGCGTGGACGCTCGGCGACGGCCTGGAAAAAGGCTTCGTGTCTTGGTGGCTTGGTGTGAAAAAAACCTTGAACATCACGCAGGATTTACCTACTACCCCACGGTGAACCATACTTTGGTTTAAGGTTGTGTCGATAGCGTGGGCGAGGATTTGAATCCGAGACAAGAAGACAAAGAGCGGCTTATAAAGGAAATCCGGGGTTATTGCTACCACGAATTGGAGGAGAAGGCCGAATCGGTCGATACCTGGCTGCAAACCTTTCCTTTCACCGGCGAGGTCTTTGCGTCTGCCCCCAGCTACTGGAATCTGCGCTTCCTGGACCTTTTGGGAGTCGATTTGGCCCCGGCTCCGAACGGGGTCGATGCCGGGTGGGGGGCGTTCAGAGCGGCCTTTCGGGGAAACAAACCGGATTCGGGCTATCCGTGGACGACAGCCTTTCATGACGCCGCCTGCGCCATGTCGAAATATGATGCAGTAGCACGTGCAATCGAGAAGGCACGGAGTGCCCATCTGACCCCCCATGATCTCGATATTTATATGCGCGTCGGCTGAATGATTACGGTGCCCAAAGTGGTTTGGCAAGCCTAGGAATCGGTGCGCAATTGTCCACGGTAATTTCGTTTTGGCGTGCCGTTTCCGGGTATGTCCCGGCGGAGTAGTGGGTGAATCCTGCATGATGTTCAAGGTTTTTTCTCACACCAAGCCACCAAGACACGAAGCCTTTTTCCAGGCCGTCGCCGATCATCCGCGCGCTTGTCATCGCAGGCGCAGAGGCCAGGGTCGTTTCCCTTTCATCCTGGTCTCTCTTTGGTGGCTTGGTGTGATGTTCGACGTGACTCAGGGAGACACCTTGTCACTTTAAAGTTTACCACTACCTCCCATATTAAAGACCCAGTCGCATGGCAGCGTGAAATCCGCCAAGATCGTCCACTGCCAAGAAGAGAAGAGTAATGTTACTGGACAGCAACATCATCATTTATTCATTTCTACCGGAATTTCAAAATATTCAAGGAGAGTCTGAAGCCTAATTGGTCCTTTCAATGACGCTCATCAGCGCCGACAACGACTTTGCCCTGATGGCGGTGCTGTTCACCATTGCGGGCGCGGCCTTTCTAGCCGAACGCACACGTATCGGTTCACACCTGACCGGCGCCGTGATTGCCATCCTTGCGGCTATTGCCGTGGCCAACCTGCGCATCATTCCGCACTCGGCGCCGGCCTTTGATTTTGTATTCGGTTACTTCGTCCCGATACTAATCCCACTGTTCTTGTTCAAGGCGGACCTGCGCCACATGATTTTCGGGACAACGCGCATGACCGGTGCCTTCCTCATTGCCAGTGCGGGTACGGTTATCGGGGTCCTGGTGGCCGTCAGCGTGCTCGACCTCGGCTCATTGGCCGCGGCGACGGGAATCGACCCGGAGCTACGCGAAGCGGGCATTGCCGGCCTTTTTACCTCGACCTACATCGGTGGATCGGTCAATTACGCGGCACTTGGTGAAATCACCGGGTTGAGGGCCGACGCCTCATTCTTCTCCGCTGCAACCGCGACGGACAACCTATTTAGCGCCGTCTTCCTGAGCATACTCGCGCTGCTGCCGGGAACACGCTGGCTCGCCTCCCGATTTGTACGCCATGAGCATGGCGAAGCGCGCGCGCAGGAAGACACGGGGGAGTGCATATCCGCTGCGAGCTTGGCCCTTGCGATGGCTGCTGCGGTCGGCTTCGTCGCAATTGGTGATGCGATTACCGATCTGGTCGGCATACCAAGCCTGCGCTACGCCATTATCACGATCCTGGTCGTCGCCATTGCAACGGCGTTTCCGCAATGGATGGAGCGATTGCATGGCGGCTTTGAGCTCGGCGTGGGACTCGCTTTTGTCTTCTTCGCCGCGATTGCCGCGGGCGCCGACTTGGGCGCGATGATTACGATCGCCCCGCTGCTGATCCTGTTCGTCGTGATTCTGCTCGGCATCCACCTGATCGTGCTGCTCGGCGTCGGCCGGCCCTTTAAACTGACGCTGCCGGAGCTCGTCACCGCATCGAACGCCGCTATCCTCGGCGCGACGACGGCCCCCGCCCTTGCCGCTGCCCGCAGCTGGCATGACCTCGTAACACCTGGCGTGCTCGTCGGCGTGTTCGGATACGCATTGGGTATGCTCATCGGTACAATGATTTATCATCTTTGGGCAACGTTCTAGTATACCATTTCATCCTATTCTGCATCCAGAATAGGATAATAATGAGATGCTATATTATCCGCTACTGATTGACGATGCGGGGGTGTCGATCAACCTTCAAGTGGTGATGGACTACCCAACGGCCCGATAATGGTTCGGAGCCCCCCGGCTTTTACCGTCCCTGGCATCGGCAGGTTCCGGCATTCCCGGCTGGAATGACAGGGAGGTTTGAACGATTACGCGATTCCCCCGATCACTACAAAATTTACCACGACCTTTTTTCTGTTCATGTACGGAGGATTCCAATAGGCCATGTTGCAGACGATTCGAGAGCGGGCCCAGGGTTGGATCGCCTGGGTAATCGTGATCCTCATCAGCATCCCCTTCGCGCTCTGGGGGATCCAATCCTATCTGGGGGGCGGCGGGGAGCCGGTAGCGGCGATGGTTGAGGGGGCCGAGATCACCGAGCACGCCTTCGAAGCGCGCTATCGGGATTTCCGGGCCCGGCTGCGCGAACAGCTTGGAAGCGCCTACCGCCCGGAGTTCTTCGACACCGACGCGATGCGCCGCCAAGTGCTCGACCAGATGATTCGGGACTACCTCCTGCTGCAAACCGCCGACAAGCTAGGATTGCGTGCCTCAGATCGGAAGCTGCGCGACTTTATCCTGAGCAATCCCGCGTTCCGGAAGGACGGGCGCTTCGACAAGGCCACCTACGAGCGGATGCTCGAATTGCAGGGCCAGACGCCACTCGGGTTCGAGGAAGACCTGCGCCGGAGCATCGTGGGCACTCAGCTGTCGCGGGCCATCATCGCTACGGAGATTCCGTTGGACCGGGAGTTGGCAGAGGCCATTCGGCTCGACCGCCAGCAGCGGCGCCTGAGCCTCATCCGGGTGCCCAAGGCCGACTTCCTGAGCGAGCAGCCGGTTTCCGACGAGGAAATCGCCGCCTACTATGAAGCGCACCAGCTGCGGTTTCAGATTCCCGAACGGATCCGGCTCCAGTATCTGGTGTTGGAGGCCGCATCCCTCACCCCTGCCGAAACACCCGACGAGCTAGCGTTGCGCGCGCGCTATGAAGCGGAAAGGAAGCGCTTTACCCGGCCGGAAAGGCGGCGCGTGCGTCATATCCTGATTACCCTGGACGCGGAGGCCGATGGGGAGGAGGAAGCTGCGGCCAAGGCAGACGTCGCGGAAATCCGACAACGGATTCTGGGCGGAGAGGACTTTGCCGCGGTGGCACGGGAGCTGTCCCAGGATCCGGGATCGGCGGCACAGGGTGGAGAACTCGGATTCATCGAACGGGGCCTGATGGACCCAGCCTTCGAGCAGGCGGCCTTTGCGCTCCCAGCGGACCGACTCAGCGAGATTGTCCGCAGCCGGTTTGGTTACCACCTGCTCGAGGTGACGGCTATCGAGCCGGCGGCGACCGAATCCTTTGAGGCGGTGAAGGATCGGCTGCTCGCCGACCTGGAGCAGCGCGGTAACGAAGGGCGCTTCTTCGAGCTGGCCGAGCGTCTGGCGACCCTGAGCTACGAGTCGCCGGACAGCCTGGAGCCTGCGGCCGAGGCCCTGGGGCTCGAGCTGCGGACCAGCGACTGGCTCGACCGCTCCGGGGGAGAGGGCTTCCTCGCCCATCCCAAGGTGCTCGCCGCTGCCTTCGGCAATGAGGTACTGGTAGAGGGCAACAACAGCGACCTCATCGAGCCCGCGCACAATCAACTGCAAGCGGTGGTCTTGCGGGTGCTGGAGCACGAGGAGGCGACCACCGAGCCCCTGGATGCCGTCCGCGACCGGGTCCTGGACGGCCTGCGCGACCAACGGGCCGCACAGGCCGCCGCCGCTAAGGCCGCCGGGCTGGCGGTGGCCCTGAAGGCCGGTGAGCCCCTGGCGGCGGTTGCCGGGGATTACCGGGTGGAGGACTTCGGGCTGGTCACGCGGGATACGACGCGGGCGCCGGCGCCCATCCGGGATTTCGCCTTTACCCTGAGCCGCCCGCCGCCGGACGGCGCAAACTACGGTAGCCTGTCCCTGAACAACGGAGACGGGGCCCTGGTGATCCTCGCTGAGGTCGTGGACGGCTCCATCGAGGCCATGGACGAGGCGGCCCGCGAGCGAACGCGCGGAAATCTGGCCCGGGACATCGGCCGCGCCTACTACGAGGGTTGGCTGACGGACCTGGAGCGCCAGACCGATATCACACGCGCCTCGGCGCCATAGGAAGATGCTTTGGTTTGTCGTTTCGAGCTGCCGCCGCCCGGTGGCACCAACCAAAACGCAGAAAAATCCTGTCAATCCTGCAAATTCCGTGAATCCCGTACTATCTGGACAAAAACACACATTGACAGACACGCTTCGCTTCGTGCCTCAGCGATGCGGTTCGCGGCCTACCCGCCCCGTCCATGGGGCGGATAAGCGCTCACTAGATTCTACGGGAGTTAGCTGCCATACAAGGCTAAACTGGGTGCTGGAGACGGCTCCTACCGGCCTTTGGGTTCGCGCCGGGATTTTGTCGGATTGCGCAATAGCAGGTAGAGGGCGCCGGTGCCTCCGTGGTGCCGGGTCGCCGGGCAGAAGGCGAGGACCTCGTCGTACAGCCGCAACCAATCATTCAGCCTGCGCTTGAGTACCGGGGGGCGATTTTCAGAGGAAGCGCCCTTACCGTGGATGATGAGGGCGCAACGCACGCCGCGCCGGGCGCAGTCGTGCAGGAACTCGTCGAGAACGCGCTCGGCATAGGCCACGGTCAGGCCGTGCAGGTCCAGCTTCAGCCCTATCTCCAGGTGGCCGCGGCGCAGCTCGGCGAGCAGGCGTTTCCGGACGCCCGCGCGGGAGAAGGACAGATAATCGCCGGTCTCGCTCTCCGCCACGGCCGAGGTGGCACGCTCGAACCTCGCGTCCAGCTCCGGCGGCTGGACGATGGGGACCGGGAGCGGATGGCGCCGGAAGGGTTCGGCTTGGTTAGTATCGAGGGGCTCCGCGTCTGCGACGGACTGACGAAACAGCCCCGTTTCCGACTCGCACGGGCGTTTTTGCATGATACCGGTTACCGTCGAGTGCAAGGGATTCCCCAAGTATACCCGTCGCCGGGGATTCCAGTATCATTCTCCAATCTTGCGGCACGGGTTGCGGTGTCGAGAGCCGAAACGGGCCCGATGAGGGTTTGGAGTCCGTTACCTTTGTTCCCCTGCTCGGAGGCGGAGCCGGATGCGCATTTTCTCCCCACTCTATGATCGTGTCATGCTTTGGTCACGGTACCGTCATGCCTCCTGGTATCTGGGCGGGCTGAGTTTCGCCGAATCCTCTTTCTTTCCCATTCCGCCGGATGTCATGCTAGCCCCCATGAGTATGGCCCAGTCACCGAAGGCCTGGTGGTTCGCGGCCCTGACAACCATCACCTCGGTACTCGGCGGCCTGCTGGGCTATCTGATCGGCCATTTCGCGTTCGAGTTGATCGCGCCTCTGGTCGCGGAGGGCGGACGCTACGCCGAGCCCTTTGCTGACGCTGAGCGCTGGTTCCGGGAATGGGGCGTCTGGGCCATCTTCATTGCCGGGTTTTCCCCCATTCCCTATAAGATTTTTACGATCTCCGCCGGGGTATTGCACATGGCCCTGGCCCCTTTTCTGTTGGCCTCGGTGGTCGGACGCGGTGCGCGCTTCTTTCTCGTTGCCGCCCTGATGTCCTGGGGCGGTGAGCGTATGGAGCGCTCCCTGCGGGCATCCGTAGATCACATCGGATGGATCACGGTTCTGCTCTTTGCCTTGGCGGTGCTTTTCTGTTAGCACGTATCCGCCTATCTCACCGCGATGGGAATCGAGGTCGATAGCCTAGGGATGGTCGGTCGGCGAGCCGCCGCCTGGGTAGTGACCCTGCTGCTCGTTCTGGGCCTGTCGGGATGCGGCTCCACGGGACCGGCGCCGGTGTATGGCGGGTATGGTCCGGCGCCGGCCAGCCATTATCGCGTCCGTGGCGGCGATACCCTGTATGGGATTGCCGGACGTCATCGGGTCAATTACAAGACGCTGGCGCGCTGGAATAAATTGAGCCCTCCCTATCGCATCTACGCGGGCTCGCTGTTACGTGTGGAGCCGCCGCGGGGAAGAGGCGGCGCGACCGGTCGCGGCGGCAGACATAAGGCCAGGAAGGTAAAAAGGACAGCGAGTCGGGCGCCGACCAAGGGCAAGGCCACTGCCGGCAAGCCGACCGGCGAATCGTGGCGGAAGACGAGCCGCGGCACGTGGGCAGCCTCGGGACTGCGTTGGCGGTGGCCGCTCAAGGGCCGGGTTGTGCAAAGATTCCGCCCCGGAGAGCGCACGCGGCAGGGCATTCGTATTGCCGGTCGCCCCGGTCAGAAGGTAGCGGCCGCGGAGGGTGGCACCGTGGTCTACAGCGACAGCGGACTCAAGGGCTACGGCAACCTTATTATCGTCAAGCATAACGCCGACTATTTGAGCGCCTATGGTTTCAACCGCCGGCTGCTGGTGCGCGAAGGCGCTCGCGTGAAACGCGGTCAGGGTATCGCGGAGATCGGACGGGCGTCCGACGGGACCTATCGTCTTCACTTCGAGGTTCGCAGAAAGGGCACCCCCGTGGATCCCCTGAGGTATCTCCCGTAAAGGAAACAGGTAGTGGTAAATTATTAAGTGATAATAGGCCACCCAGCGGTCCGATAACGGTTCAGATCTCCCAGCTTTTGCCGTCCCCGGCATCGGTAGATTCCGGTATTTCCTGCCGGAATGACGGCAAGGTTTGAACGATTATGCAATTCCCCCCTATCACTACAAAATTTACCACTACCAGGAAACAATCCTCCGTTTCTACTCTGCGGCGCAAAAGCCAACGGATGGTTTTTTGCGACATCTTCGTCAAGGGGCCTTGAAAAATCGGGAAACCATATACATAGCTAACCTATGTGATATTCCCCATTCCGCGACTGGATGAAAGCGGTCGCAGGAAGGGTTGCCGAGCTTCCGGGTTTCATTCGAGCCGCAAAGGGAAGCTCCGCCCCCCCCCCGGGGTCGGCTCCATATATGGGTCCCAAGAATTGCTTCCCGGCACTTTTTCACGACGCGAAGCGAAAATATTCCGCTTCGCTCCATACTTCCAGGCACTTACGTGCTCGAAACGGCAGGGCAAGCAAGCCCTGTGCAGGGGCGCCTTGATTGTTCAAGACGCTGGTAAGGCGTTTGGCGGTAAAGGGTCTGATTCGGTGCCGAAGATCACCCACACCAGGCTAAGGTATCTCCAACTACGAGGGAAAGTCTGCATGACGAGAACCAATAATCGAGACAATTCGGATTCGGGGTTCGAGATCGACGATGACCCCATCGAGGGGGCGCTGGGCGTTCCGGATCGGCCGCGATCGACGGCGGGATAAACGGCGGCGAGGAGGCGCCGGATGCAGTTGCCCCGGCATCGGCCCGGTTCTCGGCGGGGGCCGTCGATTTCAATGTAGCCCGTCTCTACCTCGACGAGATCGGCGGCTCCAAGCTGTTGACGGCCGAGGAAGAGGTTCATTTCACCCGCCTCGCCCACAAAGGTGACGAGCCCGCGAGACAACACATGATCGTCAGCAACCTGCGGCTGGTGGTCAAGGTAGCGCACCGCTATCTCAACCGCGGGCTTCCCCTGTCGGACCTGATCGAAGAAGGGAATCTCGGCCTTATCCGTGCCGTGGAGAAGTTCGATCCGGAAGGCGGCTTTCGCTTCTCGACCTACGACATCTGGTGGATCCGCCAAAGCATTGAACGGGCCATCATGAACCAGACGCGCACTATCCGGCTTCCCATCCATGTGGTCAAGGAGATCAACGTCTATCTCCGGGCGGCCAAACGGCTTGCCCGGTGGCTCAACCGCGAGCCCACCCCGGAAGATATCGCCGATCTGCTGGACAAGCCCAGCGGGGAGGTCAAGCGCCTGCTCGGCCTGAACGAGCATGTCACCTCCATCGACGCCTCCTACGACGGCAGGGATGCGGATAGACAGCTGGTGAATCGGCTGAGGACGAAGCGGCCGCCGATCCCGCGGACCGGATCCAGGATCACAATATCCAGTCCGGCCTGACCCAATGCTGGAAAAGCTCAACAGCAAGCAACGCGCGGTGGTGGAACGCCGGTTCGGACTCCACGACCACGAGAGCTCCACCCTGGAAGGCGTGGCCCAGGAGCTGGGGGTGACCCGCGAACGCGTCCGCCAGATCCAGATCAACGCCCTGAAGCAGCTGCGGGATATCCTCGAACAGGAAGGCTTTTCCCCGGATGCCCTGTATCGATAACCGACCAACCAGAGGAAACCGCCAAGGTGTCACACCGAGACCATTTACAGCCCCGGGAACAGACCGTCGTGGTCCTGGGCGCGAGCCCGAAGCCGGAACGCTACGCCTACCAGGCGGTGCAGTGGCTGCACGAGCACGGCTACCATGTGATTCCGGTACACCCGAAGGTCAGCCATATCGACCAAGTCCCGGCGGTCAATGACTTGCGTCGGGTCCCCAAGCCGGTCCATACCCTCTCCCTGTACGTTGGGCCCGCGCGCAGCAAGGCCATGATCCAAGACATCCTCGACCTAGCACCGGGACGGGTCATCCTGAATCCGGGCACCGAATCGCGCGATCTCGAGCAGGCCCTCGAAAACGCCCGGATTCCCTATGAACACGTCTGCACGCTGGTCCTGCTGCGGACGGGTCAATTCTGAACCATGCGGGGCAACTGAACGATGGGTCGAGCGCGGCCCCCATCCCCATAGGGACCGCAGTAGAGGTGGGTTTGGTCGTGCGTGATCGTTCAAACCTCCCCATCATTCCGGCAGGGCAGGGAGTGCCGGAATCCAGGTACCAGGGACGGCAAAAGTCAGGAGGAGGCCGGACTATTTCGGGCCGCCGGGTAGCGATCGCAACTTAAAAAGTTACCACTACCAGCGAGGGAAATACCTTTACGATGCGCTTTGCCGGGGGCCGGCTGGGCTATCTCTCGGCTCTCCATCTGTTACGATTCAGGAAAGAGTACAGCAGATTTGGGCAACTACGTATATAATTCCATTTTTTTCCTGATTATTTCGGACTTTCGACGCACGACGATATGAATTAAACGAAGAAAAATCCTGTTAATCCTGGATCATCTTGTTCATCCTGTCCGATTAGAGCGTTGCCGTGAGCATTCAGCCTGTAAGACTGTCGTCTGATGTTGGACTATCCGCCACTCCGACATTTAGGTATGGCTCTTTATAGATTCCGGACTGTTAGCGCAGCAGCAGACCAAGGAGGGAATCCATGAGCCCTTTGCCGCGATTTTTGGCATTGTGGACAAACTCGAAGAAGCCGAGATAAAGAGGCAAGTGCTCCTGAGCGATTCCGCGGTGGGGTCGCAACCAGGAACGCAGCAAGGACCAGAACCCTTCCATCGTGTTGGCATGGACTTCGTGGAAGCCATCACCGTCTTCGTCACGGGCATACTCCCCGGCGTGATGGCAGACCGTTTTGTGCTCAAAGCCCCCTTCGGGTAAGCGATGGGAGATCGTATACTCATCGGTCAGCAC